>WOYI011436912.1_pt1 | contig 50578 bp, 54 predicted proteins | sample 6423411 | NCBI WGS metagenome assembly WOYI01 (sample SAMN13441803, study PRJNA592873) | oil field metagenome | biome: oil field; feature: oil-well bore; material: oil-contaminated soil; isolation source: oil-contaminated soil from oil-well borehole | place: Germany: Wietze | collected 2016-10-18 ... | reverse complement strand
AGATCTACAGTTTGCATGAACCGGATGTAGCATGTATCTCCAAGGGCAAAGAAGGAAAACCTTATGAATATGGGAATAAATCATCGATAGCTAAAACAGCCGATGGATTGGTAGTAGGAGCCATGGCCTTTGAGGGGAATCCTTGTGACGGGCATACGCTAAGGGATCAGCTGAAACAGAAGGCACGCAGGAAGTTCCGACAACGTGCCGGGATAGAGCCGGTCATAGGACATCTTAAAAAAGATCACCGAATGTTACGGAACTATTTGAAAGGGACCCGTGGGGATGCCATCAATACGATGATGGCAGCAGCAGGCTACAACCTGCGTCATTGGATCATAAAACGGGAAGAGGAGATCACTTTTGCCCTTTTTTGTATCATCAAGAAATGGACTATGGTGGTTTCCTTATTCAGAAGAAAGGACAGATGGCAGATAGAAAACTGCTTTCGCGGGATGAAGTTCAGTAGCTTCAACATTGAGAATACTCATCTGATACATCTTGAACGTATTGAACAACTCTTCGGGGTTATGATTATTGCCTTTACATGGGCCTATCTCGTTGGCATCAAGAGAGACATAGAGGTCAAGGCTATCCGTATACTAAAGACTGGGAATCGTGCCATCAGCATCATGAAGTACGGGCTTGAGCACATAGCCAGAGTGCTTCTGAATCTTCTTAGGCCTCAGCCATTCGATATCTTTAAAATTTTGTCATGTGCTTAAAAAACAATTAATTAATACTTCGGTAAATTTTAAACTATGAATAAAAAGAATATATTTTTAATGCTGCTGCTCGTTACCGTTTCAGGCGTAACTAATGCACAAGAAGAAAACAACCTCAAACTGTCAGGTGAACTTTTAACCGACCAACGTTTTTTACTTAAATCACCCAACGATTGGGCTTGGAACGAAAACCGTCTGACTTTAAGACTTGAAAAAAAAATTACCGATAATTCAAAATTTTACAGCGAAGTCTGGTTGCGTAATATTGGCCTGCCCAGTATTAATTCATCATCTGACCTTTATAATAAAGGGATTATTGACCCTTATAATCTTGAAGTCAGGGAAGCGTATGTTCAGTTGTATGGTTTTCTTACTAAAAATTTAGATGTAACCATTGGTCGTCAACTCATTGTTTGGGGAACTGCAGATAAATTAAATCCAACCGACAATCTTAATCCGTTGGATTTGGAAGACATTTTAGATTTTGGTCGCCGTCGTGGTTCTGATGCCATTAGCCTAAATTACTACTTAAACAATGACTTCTCGCTTCAAGGGGTTTTTATTCCTTTTTTCCAACCGGCGAATATGCCGGTTGGTATTTTTGCAAATGCTTTAAATCCGTCTATGGCATTACCTCAAGGAATGGTTTTAAAAGGTTTCTCTGATACTTTAATGATGCCTAGATATAATTTGGGAGAAAGTTCAACTGCGGGTTTAAAATTTAAAGGTTTTGCAAAGGGTGTTGACTTTTCTCTGAGTTATGTTTGGGGACTGGATGGATTACCTTTCACAACAAGAAATTCTTTTATTCCTGTTGATGCGTTTGGCGGAATTAATATCAATTCTCAACTATCGTTTGTAAGAACGCATATTATTGGTGCTGATTTGGCAACAAGTATTGCAGGTATTGGTTTTTGGGCCGAGGCAGCAGCATTTATTCCCGATGAAAACATAATCATGACCAATGACTTGTCTGCTTTTTATCCGCTTTCACCTGTTCCCGTAACGCGGGATTCATTAATTTTAGACAAAACAAAGCCTTACATAAAATTTGTTGTTGGTGGCGATTACAATTTTTCAGATGGTTCGTATCTTAATCTTCAGTATTTGCACGGGTTTATTCATGAAAGAGGTAGTGATAAGCTAAATGACTATTTCTTTGTACGGTACGAAAAGAAATTTTTCAATGAAAAGTTAAAAGTAGCGCCTATTGGTGGTGGTTTTATAGTTACCGACTGGAAGAATATAAAAGATAATTATGCCCTTGTGTATATGCCTGAGATTGCTTACAAAGCCACTATTAATTCAGAAATCATTGTATCAACCACCATTTTTGATGGCAAAGGAGATAATTTGTTTTCGAATCTGAAGGACTACAATATGTTTATGTTTAAATTGAAATATAGTTTTTAATTATGCCCTTAAGATTATTTACTTAGACAATTATATTATGTGCGATTATAACAAAAATGCCATAAGCCATCCTGAATTGTCTGCTGAAAAAGGATGGACAGAACTTGAGATTCCTGACTCTTATGGAAAAGGGCGGTCATTTATTACAGGAGACAGAAATAGTGACCGCTTAAGAGTAAGGTATTTCATTAAAGACAGAGATAATTCATTTATTGCACGTGTTTGGTTTGGGCCTTCTACTGAGGGGCCGACCGGATTTGTACATGGCGGCAGTATGGCAGCCGTGCTTGACGAGGTTATGGGAATAGCCGCCTGGATTCGTGGATATACTGTTGTTGCGGCAAAAATAACGGTGCAATACCGGAAAATGCTTCCTCTTGGATCAGTAATTACTGTTGAAGCAAAAGTTACATCGGTTAGCGGGAAAAAAGTAACAACAAAAGGAACAATCTATAATGAAACGGGTGCTTTATTTACTGAATCCGAGGGGTTATTTATTAATATTCCACAAGAAAAATTCGGGAAAATGATAAAATACCGGGATGCTTTCCACCTAACAAGGTATGCTAAAAAAAGTGATTGATTTATATTAGTGTCTAAAAGTTTGCAATTCCATTCATTACCATAGGAACATCGGGAGAGTCCGTGACCATGATCAAAAAATTATCGTAAAATTTTTAAACAGATAAACATGAAAATTTGCTGGATCACAATGTATGTCAGGGACATGAAAGAGTCTCTGCAATTTTACACCCAAATTCTGGGATTAGAGGTAAAAAGAACTTTCAGTGCAGGCCCTGACATGGAAATTTGTTTCCTGGAAGGGAATGGGACAGACCTGGAGTTAATCTACGATCCGGAGCACAAAACTGTTGCTTACGGTCAGGATATATCTGTGGGATTTATAGTGGAATCGCTGGAGGATACAATTTCCGGTCTGAAAGAGAAAGGTATAACCCGAATCACCGGACCCATATCTCCCAACCCTTCTATTAGTTTTATTTTTATTACAGATCCGAACGGACTAAAGATACAGCTGGCTGAGCAAAAAAAATCTTAATACGACACATTTTGACGTAATGGCTCTCCATTTTTGAGCCATGAAAAAAACTGTCTTATTTTTTGTTGCATTATTCTTTCTTGTCTCCTGCACACCCAGAGAGGCATCGGATCATACTGAGAACGGGGCTAAACAACAGCCTGATGTTCAAATAACCCTAATCCTGGCAGATACCTTGCCTCCCGAACCTTTATCTGATCTTTATCCTACGCCTGTACTGGAATTCGGGATATCAAAAACCGATCTTGTGCATCGCCTGGGAACACCGGATAAATCCACGAAGGACGGTATCGTTTATGCCAACTATTCCACAGAGGCCCCTTATGTGATGTACGTATTTGAAAATGAACAATTGTCAGGAGCCGGGGTTTTGGTCCGATCATCCTGTACTAAGCCTTTGGCAACATACCTGGTGGAGAGGTACCTGCCTGTTTCCACGGAAGGTGAATATTATTACTTTATAAACACCCCTTCAGAGCAAGAACCCACAATGGTCGTGGCGGTTACTCTGAGCAAATCAAAATTCTGGAGCGTGATGTATTTGCCCGGTTCTAAGACAATGAGAGCAGACACGAAATCTTATTCACCGGACCGTGTAATAAGCAGTAAGTTAAGTACCCTGATGAACCTGCTATACTAAACTTTTGGGAAATCTTGATTATATTAGCATAAAATCGTCCAATAATGTCAAAACACGGAGAAGTCAGGCGTTATAGCCTAATTATTGAAAAGATCAGATGCGGGCATTACCCCACCTTCCGGGAGATCAAAGATTTTCTATTTTCACAGGGATTCCAGGTAGGTGACCGTACCATCCAGCGCGATATTGAGCAGATCCGGCTTGAGTTCGGTATTGAGATCAAATACGACAGGATCCGGAGGGGGTATTGCATTGACTATGAAAACAGTCTGAACATGGAATCTTTTTTCCATTTTCTGGAGATAGTCAATACGGCGGAACTGCTGACCGAAAGCCTGATGGAAAGCAGGGATGCCTTAAAACATATATCATTCGATACGGGAGGCGGTCTTAAAGGCATTGAAAACCTGAAACCGCTTTTAAAAGCCATTATTGAAAACAGGAAAATTGCCTTTAATCATTACAATTTCCAAACGGAAAAGGTGACTGCTTATACATTAAAACCCTACCTCTTAAGGGAATACCTGAACCGTTGGTATGTAATAGGTATAGTGGACGGGACAAAAACGCTCAGGATATTCGGAATAGATCGTGTCCGGGACCTGGATATAAAAACGGAAACCTTCACACCCGATCCATATCTGGATCCCTCTTGTCTTTTTGACCATACGATTGGCCTGATGTTTTCTCAAAATACGGTACAGGATGTGTTGTTGTCTTTTACCCATACACAGGGAAAGTACATCAAAACACTCCCGTTGCACAAGTCGCAGAAAGTGCTGGTTGACAACGAAAAAGAATGCCGCATAGCACTTCGTGTCATACCCAATTACGAGCTGACTCAGGATATCCTGATGCACGGAGATACGGTACGGGTTCTGGAACCCGCATGGCTGGCTGACAAAATTCAGCAGATCCTGGAACGGGCACTGGAAAAATACCGGTAAGCATGCAACAAAATAGAGGGGTTATCCGTTTTATATGTATGCTGGGTAACATTTCATTCATAAATAACCTACTAACAGATGATGATCAAGTCTAAAACACTTAAGGCAGCAGCTGTTGCCGTTTTTATAGGTTTTGTCCTGGCAGTGGCCATTCCGGGTCTTACAGATATTAAAACGATTGGCTGGCTTACAACCCTTATTCTGATTTTATCGCTCCTGATAATATCCGTTGCGGGAGCTTTTTTGGCCGTTGCTTTGATCAAAGGACTGGCCAAATTGAATTTCTGGCTTTTTGCGGCGTTTGTAAGCGGTGTCCCTGCCGTTATGATGTTTTATAATACGAAATTGCTTGGAACCTTGCTGGTCTATTTCACAATTGTGCTGAGTTGTACTCTGGTGGGAGGGGCTTTGGTGCAATTCGGAAAACGGTGGTCCGGGCATAAAAAATTCCATAAAGCACTTACCATCGTATGCCTGGGCATCGGAGTGACAGGAATTGCAGGCGGTCTGACCTGGATGCTGTACCCCGGAAAAACCGTAGACATACCGCTTTCTGCCGCCAACTCGGCCCAAAACATGCCTCTTGTACTGGACCTGGGGCACCCGGGCGAACCGGGAGCGTTTCAGGTGGAATACCTGACTTACGGGAGCGGAGAGGACAAGCACCGGGAGATCTTCGGAGAGGAGGCGGACCTGATCACAAAAACCGTGGACGGATCCACTTTTCTGGATTCCTGGAAGGGATTTAGCGGAAAAATGCGTACCTGTTACTTCGGGTTTGACCAAAAAGCATTGCCGCTCAATGCGCAGGTATGGTATCCCCGGGGCGAAGGCCCTTGTCCACTGGTGCTGATCGTGCACGGAAATCACTCGGCACAGGATTATTCGGATCCGGGGTATGAATATCTCGGCAGGTTACTGGCCTCCAAAGGGTATATTTTGGCCTCGGTGGATGAAAATTTTCTAAACGGTTCCTATGGAAACATTCCCAAAGGTTTGCGTAACGAAAACAACGTCCGCGGATGGCTGCTGCTCAAGCACCTGGAAATGTGGAGGGACTGGAACTGCATGGAAGATAGTCCGTTTTTCGGGAAAGTGGATATGGACCGCATAGCTTTGATAGGACATTCAAGGGGTGGGGAAGCGGTTGCACATGCCGCTTTGTTTAACCGGTTGCCGTATTATCCCGACAATGCCAATGAAGTGTTTGATTTCAACTTCAACATACGCTCCGTGATCGCCATTGCTCCGTGTGACGGGCAATATCAGCCGGGCCGCATGCGTACTCCTCTTACCGATATCAATTACCTGGTGCTGCAGGGCTCGCACGATGCCGATGTTTCCTCTTACCAGGGGATGAGCCAGTTTAACCGCCTGGTTTTTTCTGAAGGATTTGACGGGTTTGCAGCCGGATTGTACATTTGGGGGGCCAACCACGGCCAGTTCAACAGCAGCTGGGGCCGCACAGACTTTCCTTCGCCCCGCATAAACTTCTACAACCTGGGACAACTCATTTCACAGGAAGACCAGCAAATTATCTCCAAAACTTATATTGGGGCCTTTCTGGATGCCACTTTACTTGATAAACAGAAACTTAGGCCTATGTTCACGGATTACCGCTATGCCAGGAACTGGCTTCCTGAAACCGTATACCTGAGTCAATACCGTCAGTCCAGCACACTTTCTTTATGTACATTCTCCGAGGATCTGGATCTGACCACGGCTTCCCTACCCGAAAGCAGCGCCTGCGCCGAGGATCTGAGCATTTGGCGTGAGCAGGCCCTTCAATTAAGCTGGGGGGACAGCGACACCCGTGCCCTCTTCCTGGGCTGGAATACCACCCAAAGCGACACCCTGGTCCCCGCATATCACATAACCTGGCCCGATGGAGCCCTGAGAGCCGACGTGCAATCCGTCCTCACATTCTCCCTTGCCGAGTTGGACGAAAAACCCGAACCGCCGGGAGCCGAGGATGACGAGGATGCCGAAGATACCGAAGATACCGAAGATGCCAAGACTGAAAAACCCTTTATTGACTTCACCATCCGCCTGACGGACCATAACGGCTCTGTTTTGGAATTCCCGCTCAGTGATTTTGCCCCGCTGCAACATCCGCTCAATCGAAAAATGACCAAACTCGGTTTCATGCAACCGCAGGCCGAATCGGAAACCATCCTCCAGACATACAGCTTTCCTTTGCAACGGTATGCCGGGGATCATCCCGATTTTGATTTTGAGCACATTGCCGGACTCAGTTTTATCTTTGACGTTATACCGGAAGGGGCTATTGTGGTCAATCAAATAGGAGTGCATCGTACAATGTATGTTATGCAATATTAGCCTTTTTCGGGAATGGTCTTCAGGGTTTTGTTGTCCAGAATCTCAAGATTTTTGCCGGAAATAGATATAATGCTGCCTTTCTGAAAGTCTGACAGGGTATTGATGATGCTTTATTTGGAATAACCCGGGGTATGAGCCATCTCTTCCCGGTTAAACGAACTGTTGATACGGTGTTCTCCAAATAACCGTACAAGGTTCAGTAATAATGTAGCCAGTTAACCGCCGGCATTCCTGTGCTTTAAGGTTATAAGTTTGTGTACTGTGTCGTTGACCATTTCAGACAAGATAGACTTAAGTGGTCCCCTTAACCCGGCCCGTTTGTTAGGACAAAGTTTTGAAGAGCGCGCAGGGTTCAAAGAAATATCCGTAGTTCTAAAACCCGATACCGATGCCGACGATGCAACCCTGGAAAAATGGGCCAAAGCCATTGAAGACAGGTGCCCGGTTAGCGACAACTTACTACGCACCCAATTTTTCGCGATATTTGAAGATAAATTATATAGTTATGAAATGCTTTTTTTCCATCCTGAACGGAGACATGAACACCTCGGTCATCAGAACCGTTAAGGGAAAGACCATTATGCTGCAGCACGATGTGACAAGTCCCCGGCCTTACAGCCGCCTCCATACGATCAGCGGTACCAAAGGGTTTGCCCAAAAATACCCAAGTCCGGGGATCGCGCTGGAGCCCGACGCACACCGCTTTCTACAGGACAAAGCGTTAGACTCGGTCCTTACGCTTTATGAACATCCCATTGTCAAAGAAGTGGGGCAGAAGGCCAAAGAGGTTGGCGGGCACGGAGGCATGGATTTTATTATGGATTACCGCCTGATCTATTGCCTGAGAAACGGCCTCCCGCTGGATATGGATGTTTATGATGCCGCCGAATGGAGTGCCATTATTGAACTTTCCAGAACGTCTGTCGCCAATAATGGTCGGCCGGTACGCGTACCCGACTTTACCAGGGGGGGCTGGGACAGATTGGAAAGAGTGGATTATTACAAAACGGAGAATAGTAAATACTAATAGATGGAAACAGACATGAAAGACATGACAACAATCGATAATATTGAGTTAGTCTTCCTCAAAAAAGAAGATTACAACGATATCCGGAATGCGATAATAGAGGCGTATTCAAATATGCCGGAAACGTATTGGAAAGAGCATCACATAAAGACACTTATCAATCTGTTTCCTGAAGGGCAAGTGGGTATAAAGGTAAATAACGAACTGGCCGGGTGTGCCTTGTCCATAATCATAGATGATACCCGGTTTGATGAAAAGCATACCTACCAGGAAATTACCGGCGGATACACTTTTAACACACATACTGCCGCAGGAAATAAACTGTATGGGATTGACATCTTCATAAGGCCAAAATTCAGGGGATTACGTCTGGGCAGAAGGCTTTACGACTACAGAAAAGAACTGTGTGAAAAACTGAACCTCAAAGGGATCGTTTTTGGAGGCAGGATCCCAAATTACCATCAGTACGCATCTCAGATGACTCCACGCCAATATATAGATAAGGTGAAAAAGAAAGAGATCCACGATCCTGTACTGGATTTTCAGATGTCCAACGATTTTCACCCGGTAAGGATCCTTAAAGGATACCTGCGTGGAGACAAGGAATCCCAGGAATATGCCGTACTGTTGGAGTGGGATAAGGTCTATTATGAAAAAAAGAGAAATAAGGCTTCCATCAAGAAATCCGTTGTGCGTCTGGGTCTTATCCAGTGGCAAATGAGACTATACAAAAACCTGGAAGAAGTAATGCAACAAGCCGAGTTTTTCAATGCACCGTTGATGTCTGAATACAATAATCTTTCGGAAGCCGAGGCCATCCGGAAACTGGCAGGATATACCGAAGCCTTTGTCCAGCGTTTTGCCCAACTGGCGATCTCGTACAACATCAACATTATAACGGGAAGTATGCCCGAGATAGTCAATAACAATTTATACAACGTGGGATACCTGTGTAAAAGAGACGGCGGGATAGAAAGGTACGAAAAACTTCATATAACACCGGACGAAGCGAAAGTCTGGGGAATGCAGGGAGGTAGTAAAATTAAGTCCTTCAAGACGGATTGCGGCAAGGTCGGGATCCTCATGTGCTATGACGTGGAATTTCCAGAATTAAGCCGGATATTAGCAGACGAAGGGATTGATATGCTATTTGTTCCTTTCCTGACAGACACACAAAACGGGTACGCCAGGGTACGGAACTGTGCCCATGCCCGCGCCATAGAAAATGAATGTTACGTGGCCATTGCAGGCTGTGTAGGCAACCTGCCCAAAGTTCACAATATGGACATTCAATACGCACAATCCGTGGTCTTCACTCCGTGCGATTTTGCCTTTCCCACCAACGGGATCAAAGCCGAGGCAACCCCCAACACGGAAATGATACTGATAGCCGATGTGGACATAGATCTGCTTCGGGAATTGAATCAATTTGGCAGTGTACGGAACCTCAGGGACCGGCGAAAAGATGTGTGCAACGCACACATTGTTCATTAGACTGATATACAGAGTATTATAAACTTCAACCCCCGGGGGGTAGAAATTAATAAGTTATTGATAATGAGTAAAAAGAACAAAGTGTGCAACGCACTATTCGTCCTGGCTTTTATAAGCATCATCGTTGCCTGTTCACCTTCAAATCAGGCAGAAATGCCCAGAATGATTGAAAATGAGGGCCGTTTTGCCCTGTTGGTAGATGGCGAACCCTTCTTTATGTTTGGCGGTCAATCTGCCAATTCATCCACCTGGCCCAAAATGCTGCCAGGCGTATGGAACACGATTGAAGGCATGCATGCCAATACCCTGGAGATTCCCATTTACTGGGAACAATTTGAACCCGAACCCGGTAAGTACGATTATTCCATAATACAAATGGTGCTAGACCAAGCCAGGGAAAGAGATGTTCGACTGGTTTTGCTGTGGTTTGCTACCTGGAAAAACGGGAGCAACCATTACATGCCCGAATGGATGAAAAGGGATTCCCGGAAGTATCCCAATATTATTGGGAAAGACGGGCAGTCGGTGGATTCTCCCTCCCCGCACGCCATAGCCGCCATGGAGGCCGATGCAAAGGCTTTTGCCGAGTTTATGGCATATCTGAAAGAAGCCGATCCGCAGCATACCGTCATTTTGGTGCAGGTGCAGAACGAGCCCGGCACCTGGGGTAGCGTGCGTGATTTTTCTCCTGCCGCTCAACAGTTGTTTGAACAACCGGTGCCTGATGCATTACTTAAAGCCGAGGTGTTGGAGCAGTTGAACGTCTCCGCCGGTGCCAAAGGAAACTGGGAAGATGTGTTTGGAACCGATGCCGATGAGTATTTCCATGCCTGGTCGGTCGCCCGTTACATAGAATATGTGGCCACGGCCGGAAAAGCCGTTTATCCGTTGCCCATGTATGTTAATGTGGCTTTGCGTGACCCGTTGTCCAATCCACCGGCTACTCATTACGAGAGCGGCGGTGCGACAGAGAACGTAATACCTATATGGAAAGCGGCTGCACCTTCCATAGATTTTGTAGCACCGGACATTTATTTGCGCGGGGATGAAACGGTTCTCAAAGTGATAGATATGTATAGCCGTCCGGACAACGCCCTTATGGTTCCGGAAACGGGAGGTGATGTGAAATACCTTTACAAAGTAATTGAAAATGGTATCGGGTACGCTCCTTTTGGTGTGGACAGCCGGTGGTTCGGAAAAACGGAGAACAGGGCGAATCCCTTCGCAGAGGAATATAAATTGCTCGTTCCCATGTCCCGGCAATTGGCTAAATGGGGTTTCGAAGGCAAGATAAGATCCGTAGTTGAACCTGAGGAAGGAGATCCCGTAAAACGAGTTGACCTTGGAAACTGGGAAGCCGTAATCAGGTTTGGTCAGGGACACCGGCTGGACCTGCATCAGGATCCGGACCCTCAAAACCGTACAGGAAAAGCCATGTTCATCAAATTGGCTGAGAACGAGTTCATGGCCGTAGCGACCGGTTGCCGCTTGACTTTCAATCCCATCCGGGAAAATGCAGGTAAAGCATGGCAATATCTCAAAGTTACCGAAGGCTATTACGAAAACGGAGCATTTCAAATGATGCGCATTCTGAACGGAGATGAGACCGACTGGGGCGGACCCTATTTTGGCGAAAAACCCACACTCCTGCACATCAAACTGGTTACAAGGGAATAATTGCTACGAACAAGGTGCTTGCCCGAGGTGCCAGCAGAGGTGCCAGCAGAGGTTCTTGCCGAGTGTCAGCCTGGGGTGATTGCCGTGGGTGTCTGCCGGGGGGAGGTGGTAAGTAGCGACAACCGAAACTGTATCTATAACGCCTTTAATAACAGCATATTATGTGTTTTTGCGACATATTTGTTACTTACCACCTCCCCGGGAAATGGCCGGAAACCCGCGAAAATGGCCGGAGGTGGTAAGCCGCAACAGGGCTAATTTGAAGTCTTCACTTGAAGGGTACAGCGAATATGCTGAGTGGGTGAGGTACAGGTTGATCTCTTTTGAGTACCGGCTGATCCCCTTTGTGTGGTAAACAGCCGGATTCATGATTATGAGGAAATTTTCCGGACAGACCTTCGGAAAGCATCCCTGTATTTGCGGGATACTTCTATGGTGTGGTCCCCGACGGTCACTTCGTTGGCCGTTGAGTGGCTGATGTGATCCATGTTTACCAGGTAGGAACGGTGTACCCTTAAAAATCGGTCATCAAGGACAGATTCCCATTGCGAGATCTTCATTTTGGTGCGGAACGTTGTATTGTCGGACGTACTGATCAGGACTTCCGAATCCCTTGATTCTACAAACAATATTGAATCTAGCCTAATTGAGACTTTTTTCCGGTCCGAGGTGAATGTGATGAATTCGTCGGGAGGGATGGTTTTTACTATGTAATGCTCCAGGATGCGCTCCATAGCTATAAATGCGGCCAGCAGAAGCCATATAAGTACCGGATTGAAGATCAGGTCGGGAAGGGTGCCAGGGGTGAGTCTGAAAAGGTACCAGCTGGTAAAAATGATGCCCAGATACTCTGTAAGCAGGGTGGCCAGGGCCAGACAGCAGCTGTGCAGTATGCCCTTAAGCTTGTTCTCAAAGGATAGATCTTTCATAAAGAATTTGGCCAGCAAAGCTCCTGGCAGGAACATTATGGCCAGCAAGAGGGCTTGAGAATACCCGTCCACCACACTGGCAAAGACCAGGCTCATCAACAACACAACCCCCAACCAGTACACTATACTGAAATACCTTTTCATACCCAAAAGTAGTTAATTCGGTCTATATTTTTGTGATGATCACCTGTCTTGCATCTAAACAGGCGGATTTGACACCTTCAGGAATGGTTTCTACCATGGTGTTTCCGTCGTTTGGAAGTAATTTTACATCAACAAATAAAACAAATCATTATGTTACATTTATTCATTGAAGGAGGTCCTCTTTTTATGGGACTGTTGACCATTGAACTGGTCTTTTTGTTAATTGCTGCCTGGAAAGCCCCGGCATGGGTAAAGGAAATTGGGCTGATGGCCCTGATCACCGGGATCCTGGGCACACTGATCGGCCTGCAACAGGCATGCGATGCCATTGAAAGAGCGGGTGACATCTCGTTGGGAATAATGGCCGGCGGAATGAAAGTAGCCCTGATCACGGTCATTTACGGCGGCCTGATCTATGTTGCTTCGCTGATCATCCGCATTGTCCAAAAACCCAGGATCTGAAAGATGTTGTCAGAATAAATCAAAGGAGATACTGCAGTCTGATCAACATTGAGATATATTCTAGGGTAAATTTAGACCGGGGGAAAGGTTCCCAAAACCGAATTCCCCGTTTTTTCTTATTTTTGACTTTTCAATAAAACAGACATAATAATGTATTCCAATTGGAACGTAACGGGTCGTTTTGCTACAAAATAATGCCGTTTTCAGGGAGATATATCCTGTTCCCGGAAAACATTCATGTCCGAAAATAGATGATTAAAAGAAATATGCGATGAGCAAACAACTCGTTATAAACAAATTTTTATTTCTGCTGTTTGCTGTACTCTTTTTTCAAAGGGTTTATGCCGGAAATTCGGTAAATACCGGGGATACCATACCCAACAGGATCTACATCACACAACGCATAGAAAATCCGCCAGTAATTGATGGAAAACTGGAAGATGCATGCTGGGAAGTGGGTGAGTGGCAAAGTGACTACAAGCAGTTTGTTCCGGACTACAATAGTGAGCCATCCTACAAAACCGAGCTCAAAGTTCTGTACAACGACAAAAGTCTGTTTGTAGCCATTCGAGCCTATGACGATATGGATAAGATCACCAAACGACTGGGGCGCAGGGACAACTACCTTGGAGATATGGTGGGGATCCAGCTGGACAGTTACCACGACCGCCGGACGGCCTTTGAGTTTGTAGTCACAGCGGCCGGACAAAAGATGGATATGTGGATATCCAATGATGACATGGATTTGAACTGGGATGCTGTCTGGTATGTGAAAGTGGCTTACCAGGAGGATGCCTGGACGGCTGAATTTGACATCCCCCTGAGCCAAATGCGTTACAGTCTTAAGGATGATCAGGTATGGGGTTTTGCCTCATGGAGGTATATAGACCGCTTTCAGGAAGAGAGTCATTGGAAACTGCTGGCCAACGACGGAACCGGAGTGGTGTATACTTTCGGAGAAATGCACGGCCTTACGGGATTGCCCAGGAACCGACGCCTGGAGTTATCTCCCTATCTTTCCGGCAGTATAACAACCAGCGAAAAGATACCCGGGAATCCTTATGCCAAGGGGATCGCTTTTGGAGCCCGTGGAGGTTTGGATGCCAAGATAGGATTAACAAACAATTTTACCCTGAATGCGACCATAAACCCCGATTTCGGGCAGGTTGAGGCCGATCCTTCGGTAATGAACCTGTCTGCCTTTGAAACATATTTTGAGGAGAAACGGCCTTTTTTTATTGAGGGAAATAATATTTTTGCTTTCGATTTTGACGGGGATGATCTGTTCTATTCACGCAGGATAGGGCATGCGCCATCTTACCATCCGCATGCCGAGATGATGCGAATGCCCAAATTTACCACTATCGGCGGAGCAGCGAAAGTCTCGGGAAGGACCGCCAATGGACTTTCGGTGGGAATCCTTGAAGCGGTCACTTTAAAGGCCAATGCCCACATATACGAAAACGGAGTGGACTCGGCACAAGCGGTGGAGCCGCTGGCCAATTACCTGGTAGGCCGTTTTCAGAAAGATTTTGACCGCGGAAATACCATCCTGGGCGGGATCGTTACGCATACCCACCGTGCCATCAGGGATGAGCACCTGAATTTTTTGGGGCGTGATGCCTTAAGCGTAGGCCTCGACTTTACAAAATATTGGGTGGACCGGAAATATTTTATGGAATTCAAAGCCATCGGCAGCCACATTGGCGGTGATAAGGAAGCCATACGCCAGCTGCAGTCCTCCTCGGCAAGGTATTTCCAAAGGCCGGGAAGCGGGTTACCTTACGATACAACTAGCACAAGGCTGAGCGGAGCAGGGTTATATTTCAGGATTGGCAAGGGAAGCAAGGGGCATTGGCGTTATAATGAGGAAATCGTTCTGCGCACTCCCGGGCTGGAATTTAACGATCTGGGATTCATGAAGCTGGCCAATACCATCAAGAACAGTACTCGTATCTCTTACGTGGAAAAAGACAACCAATGGATTTTTAAAAATTACGACATAACCCTGTCGCAGGACAATGCGTGGAACGTTCAGGGGACAGGTCTCTATTCAGATATTGAGCTGGGTGCGGATATAGAATTGCTCAATCACTGGTCTGTTTTTACGGAAGCGGAATACAGATTCAGGATAGTGGACGAACAAATGTTGCGTGGCGGACCGGCCATGAGAGAGCCGGATATGTTGCAATACCAGGGGGGCATTTTTTCCAATAGTTCCAAAAAATTATTCTTTGGCGTTTATGCTGCTTACAACCATCGGTTTACCGGGAATTCACGATTTTTTATGATCTCGCCGCAGATGAGTTACCGGCCTTTTTCCAATTTGCGCTTATCACTGGACCTTGGATATGAACGAAGTCTGGATGAGTTACAGTATATTGGAAAGTTTGAGGGATTATCCAATTCTCCGGGCTGGCTTCTGGGTACGGTGGATAACAGGAACTTGTCGATGACACTGCGTATTGACTGGGCCATTACCCCGGAACTGACCATTCAGTATTACGGAAGTCCTTTTATTTCCTTAGGGGATTATACGGACCTCAAGGAGGTTACACATCCCATGGATGCCCGGTATGAGAACCGGTTCAAAAAAGTGCCCTTTGAGCGTAACGGAAAGGATTATATGCTGGACAGCAACGGGGACGGGGTCTTTGATATGAATATTGATAATCCGGGATTTAATTACCACCAATTCCGAAGTAATTTGGTGTTGCGGTGGGAGTACCTTCCGGGGTCTACATTATACTTTGTCTGGTCCCAGGACAGGACCGGTTACGATGCAGGAGGGCCGTTCTCTTTTGGCAAAGGGTACAAGCTGATGGGAGATGTCTTCCCCGGCAACGTTTTTATGATCAAATTGAATTATTGGTTTTCGGGTTGAGGTTTTTCCCCTGACTGATCTTCCCCTGCATCTTTTGTTGTTTCGCTTTCGGGAGGAGTATCTACTATGACCCCGTTTTCATCCACATAAGCAATCATATCGGCAAATGTACTTTTTGGAGAATTTTTCCGCTCCTCTTTCTTTTTCAGTTTTTCTTTTCTCTTAGCTCTTTTGTTTTTTTCTACTTGTCTTTTGTTGTATGAAGCTGAATTTGCCATTTATATTATTTAAAGTCTTAAAATTCTCCCCGGTTACATCGCCAGTATCCAACAGCTCAATACTGTAGTGTTAGCGTTATTTTTTCAGGTTAACAAAAAAGTGAGGGAGGAACAGTAGAGCAGAACCGACACCATATGTTTGATTTTGCAAAGATAGTAAAAAAACGGGATCCGGTAAGCTGGCGTCTATGGCTTATGATTTTTACGTAACTTTATTTCGAAAAAAATAAACACGGTATATGGAATCGCTGAATAAATTTTCGGAATTTGTCATATTTCGTATAGGGGAATTTGCTTTTACAGCCGGAAAAGTAATTATGGTAGTCATCACTTTGCTGGTTACCATTCTATTGGTATGGCTGATTAAGTTGTTGATGATACGAAAACGATCATATGACAAATTTGACAGGGGGAATATCTATGCTCTTTTCCAGATCGTTAAGTACGTTATATGGATCATTTCCATTTTACTGATACTGGAAACCCTGGGATTGAAGCTGAATGCCCTGCTGGCAGGATCTGCCGCACTTTTGGTGGGTGTAGGACTCGGCCTGCAAAATACTTTTATCAATTTTATTTCAGGAATCATCTTGCTTTTTGAGGGATCCATAAAAGTGGGAGATATCCTGGAAGTTGACGATCAGGTAGTGAGAATTCTAAAGATCGGGTTGCGAACTTCTAAGGCCATAAACCGGGACGATATCATTATCATATTACCGAATTCACTGATGACCTCCAATAAGGTGGTCAACTGGAGTCACCAGGAAAAGAAAACCCGCTTCCGGATCAAGGTAGGGGTAGCCTATGGCAGTGATGTAGATCTTGTAATAAAACTTTTAAAAGAAAGTGCCCTGGAGCATCCTGAAATTACCCACAGAGAATCCATCCTGGCCCGTTTTATAGATTTCGGAAATTCTTCGCTGGATTTTGAGTTGTTGTTTTTCAGTGATAATGTCTTTCGGATTGAGAATGTGAAATCGGATGTCCGCAGGATCATTAACAGGAAATTTATTGAAAACAACATTGCCATACCGTTCCCGCAGGTCGATCTGCATTTCAGATCCGATGATACCGGATTTTTTGACAAAACAAAAACCATTCATGAAAAAAATTAAGCAGGAAACTTTTAAATTTTCAGGTGCTGACATTGGAACGCTGATCCTGGATACTGATCTGAGAATCATACTCTTTACAGAAGAAGCAAAAAGAATACTCAAGCTTAAGAATTCCGATCTGGGACAACCGCTCCGTGGTTATGACACAATAATAACGGATGCACACAAAGCACTTGAGACCCGGACGACCTTTGAAAAAGAGATCCAGGACAACGACGGGAACTGGTACCTGTTGGGAATCAGTCCGCTTATCTCTCCCGGAGATAAGACCGAGAGTGTGATAGTCATTTTGGTGAATAACAGTATTTTGAAAAAAGCCGAGTCTGAGCTCTATGCCACGGAGAAACGGCTTACCCGGGCGATGATTGCCGGGAACATGGCATGGTGGGAAATGGAACTTCCGTCGGGAATGATCTCTTTCAATCATAACAAGACGAGCATGTTGGGTCTGCGGGGTGAAGATTTTACCCATTTTCAGGATTTCATGAAGATAGACAACTGGTTGCCGGAATTGTTACTGAGATCACAGAAAGGAAACGTATTGAAACACAACTTAGAGAGGCGAAGCTTCAGGCCGAGTTAGCCAATCGTTACAAGAACCAGTTCCTGGCCAATGTGAGCCATGAGATCCGTACTCCCGTAAGTGGAATGGTGGGTTTTGCGTCTCTGCTGCGCCGGGAAAACCTGGAAGCCGTTGAAGTTTTTCGGGAACACGGTGATATAAACCTGGTACTGATGGATATCAAAATGCCTTTGATGGATGGTCAGCAGGCGGCACAAAAAATATTGGAATTTAAACCGGATGCGCGCATTGTGGCTCAGACAGCCAATGCTTTGTCCAGTGACCGGGAAAGATACCTGGAAAGCGGGTTTGTGGACCATATCTCCAAACCCATAGACAAAAAGCAGTTGATCAGGATCATGGAAAAATGGGCATTGTAATGGATCGTGATACTGTCATTCAAAAAACCGTTGATTTTGTAAAAGACGAATTGTTCCACGCCGAGGGAGGGCATGACTGGTGGCATGTCTTCAGGGTCTGGAAGCTGGCCCGGCAGATCGCCCGATCGGAAGAAGTGGATATTTTTGTGGTGGAACTCGGCGCGTTGCTCCACGACATTGCAGATCCTAAGTTCCACAACGGCGATGAGACAATAGGTCCCCGCAAGGCCAGGGAATTCCTGGGATCACTTGGAGTTGAGGAAAGGGTTATCTCCCACGTGGAAAAGATCATAGCCCATATTTCGTTCAAGGGAGCTGCGCACCTGCAGGAATTTAGATCTGCAGAACTGGATGTGGTTCAGGATGCTGATCGGCTGGATGCTTTGGGAGCCATAGGCGTTGCAAGGGCATTCAATTACGGCGGGTACAAGGGAAGGGCAATTTACGATCCGGGGATCCAACCCGTTCAGGGAATGACTAAAGAAGCATATAAAAAGAACACCGCCCCCACCATCAATCATTTTTACGAAAAGCTTCTGTTGCTTCAAGACAGGATGAATACGCAGGCCGGTAAAAAACTGGCTGCAGAAAGACACAGGTTCATGGAGCAGTTTCTTGCTCGCTTTTACGATGAATGGGAAGGAACAGAATAAATTCAAAATGTTGATGCAGTAAATTGCCAAAGGATTCATTTACTTATAAAATAACTCCCATAACCCATGTCAAAGTCCAATTTTATTAAAAAATTAAGCCGGATCACAGTCGTTCTTATTGCACTGTTCAGTTTACAGGGCTGCCCCTGGGTAGATCCCGATTACCAATTTGATTACGAGATCATTATTACGGACACTCCGGCCAATCTTGAGGGTCTCAATTCGATCTATAACGATTACAATTCCGATTTGCCCTACCGGGCAGCCCGGAGTGATATCTATTTTTCTACGGACAGGAACAGTAACGGCATTGAATTCGATATCATTGCACGTTGTTTTGACATCTCCTATCATGAAAGGGATGATGTATTGAACATCACCATTCCTCAGAATGCCGGTGAATCCATGATGGACAGAAAATTGATTCCTTTGATCACTACCGGCTTTGACGAACTGGGTCCTTACACGTATTTTGAAGAGGGCGGTCTGACTTATTTCTTTTACGCCCACAACGGATCTGAGGGGAACGAATTCAGTGATTTTGACATAAAATTTGTTTATACGCCCCGCCTGGACTGGGGAACTTACAACGGCCAACAACGTCTCTACGGTCCGTACAAGGCGGATCCGGCAAATTCGGAGTTCGACGATATGTACCCCGCAATATCCGATGAACTCGGCAAGTTCCTGTTTTGCAGCAACCGGGAGAACGATTCCTTTGATATTTACAGCTTTGACCTGCCTCAGGGACCGCTCTTCCAGGAATTCCTTACAGGCACAATCCCTTATGAGATAACAAAAGAAACGATCCTGTCCGGTGACGGCAATGATAAATGCCCCTCACTCTATGGCGATTACATTGTCTTTGCCTCGGACGGGGAAGGCGGTTATGGTGGATTCGACCTGTATTATTCAAAATATGAAAACAACGCCTGGACCGATCCCGTAAATTTCGGAAGCAAGGTCAATTCCGCCAACGATGAGTACAGACCGGTTGTCTTTTCTTTCTTAAACTATACGCTAATGATCTTTTCATCCGACAGGCCCGGGGGCAAAGGCGGATTCGATCTTTATTGCGTGGATATAAGTGATATTATCGGGATTGATGCTTATCTTTGAAAGAATTTTCAAGACTTAAAATAATGCAAACGATCTCGGTTTCTGGTTCAGAAGGGACCTGCGCCTGGAAGACAACCGCGGGCTGCAGGAAGCCCTGCACGGACCTTTCCCCGTATTGCCCGTCTTCATTTTTGATAAAAACATCATTGCCGGGTTGGAGACCGACGATCCCCGGATCACCTTCATTCATGAAACGATCCTGAGCCTCTCCAATTCCATAAGACGGAGAGGCGGCCTGTATTGCCAAAAAGGAATTCCGCTGGAAGTTTGGAAGACGCTTTTGGAAAAATTCAGCATCGGTGCGGTATACGCCAACGAAGACTAGGAACCCTATTCCATCTCCCGTGACCGGGAAATTAAAAGGCCGTTGGCATCCCGCGGGATCCCGTTCCACCTTTTTAAGGACCAGGTGGTCTTTGCCAAAGACGATGTTCTGAAAAACGACAATACGCCCTATACGGTATTTACTCCCTATAAAAACAAATGGATCGGCAAATTGCAGGAAAAATCAGTAAGGATCCAGCCGGATTCGCTGCCGGACCGTTTCGCAGGGCTGTCATTCCCGTTTCCCTCCCTGGCGCAACCAGGTTTTAAACGGTATGCCATCAAAATTCCCGAATACGATCTTAACAACATGGACGGGACCAGCCATCTGTCCGTTCACCTGAGGTTCGGGACTGTGAGCATTCGCCGGATCGTCAGTCAGATAACCCGAAACGAAATTTTTTTAACGAATTGATCTGGAGCGAATTCTTTATGCAGGTCCTGTATCATTATCCCGTTGTGGTAGGCTCCAACTTTAGGAAAAAATTCGATGCCCCGGACTGGATCAACAATCCGCAGGATTTTGAAAAATAGCACCAGGGCAAAACCGGCTTTCCCCTGGTGGATGCCGGCATGCGCGAACTGAACGCCGAGTACATGCACAACCGCTTACGTATGATCGTAGCAGACTTTTTATGCAAAGACCTGCTCATTGACTGGCACTGGGAAGAAGCTTACTTTGCCATGAAATTGCCGGATTACGAACTCTCCTCCAACAACGGCAACTGGCAGTGGGCTGCCCGCACAGGCTGCGATGCCGTCCCCTATTTCAGGATATTCAATTCCACCATTTTTTTTCTTATCTTTGCAGCGGAATCAGAGAAACAATGAAATTTTTAACATTACATCATCACCATCATCATCTTTGCCCTCAGGCGAAATGATCTTGGTATGCTGTAAATAGACAATATAACCAAACCGCCTGAGTAGATCAGGCGGTTTTCTTTATCCCCGGTGGTTTGCTCAGGTCTAACAAAAAACAAGAATGAGTAAACTGAAAATTGCAATTCAAAAAAGCGGGAGACTGCACGAAGATTCTTTGAAGCTCCTGAAAGACTGCGGGATTGATGTGAACAACGGGAGGGACCAGCTGAAGGTGGCAGTGGATAATTTCCCGATGGAAATCCTCTATCTGCGCAATTCCGACATTCCCCAGTACCTGGAGGATGGTACGGCCGCTATTGCCATAGTGGGGGAGAACCTGCTGGTGGAAAAACCCGGGCGGATGGCGGTCGTAGAAAAGCTGGGGTTTTCCAAATGCCGTGTTTCCCTTGCCGTTCCTAAAGACGTGGACGATGAGAGCCCGGATTATTTCAACGGCAAAAAGATCGCTACGTCGTATCCCGTAACACTGCAAAAATTCCTGGATCTGAACAACATACATGCCGAGATCCATACCATTTCCGGTTCCGTGGAGATCGCTCCCAACATTGGACTTGCAGACGGGATCTGTGATATTGTCAGTTCGGGAAGTACCCTTTTCAAGAATGGGTTGAAAGAAACGCACGTGATCCTGAAATCGGAGGCCGTTCTGGTTAAATCATTGCAACTGTCACAAGAACAGGAAAATATATTGAACAAGCTGGTGTTTCGCATAAAGTCCGTACTCAGGGCCAAAAAAAGCAAGTACATCCTTATGAATGTCCCTAATGATAAGATTGAGGCAGTAAGCAGTATTTTGCCGGTCTTGAAAAGTCCTACGGTTTTGCCGCTGGCTGCCAAAGGTTGGAGCTCCTTGCACTCGGTTATTGATGAAGATGAATTCTGGGAAGTGATCGATCAGCTGAAAGCTGCAGGGGCGGAAGGGATATTGATAGTACAAATAGACAAGATGGTAGTATGAAAGTATATAATAATCCCGGACGAAATCAGTGGGCAGACCTGGTACGTCGCCCGGTAATAGACAAGGAATCGTTATCGAAAACAGTGGAAAACATCGTCAAAACGGTGCAGCAGGAAGGTGATGCAGCACTCTTGAGATTTGCAATACTTTTTGACGTCTCGGCCCCTGAAAACATCGCAGTTTCCGACGGAGAGATGCTGCAAGCTGATGCACTACTCTCTCCCGGTTTGAAAGATGCCATAAACTCGGCATACACAAATATTTATGCTTTTCACAACGCACAAAGGGAGCCGGAAAAGATCATTGAAACCGCTCCAGGTGTCAGGTGTTGGCGAAAAAGTTCGGCCATAGAAAAAGTGGGGTTGTACATTCCAGGAGGCAGCGCCCCGTTATTTTCCACCGTTCTGATGTTGGGCATTCCCGCACAGATAGCCGGGTGCAGGGAAATTGTGCTTTGTACGCCACCGGACAGAAACGGAAAGATCCATCCGGCCATTTTGTATGCGGCCCGGATAACAGGTGTTACCAAAATATTCAAAACAGGTGGAGCACAAGCCATAGCCGCTATGGCCTACGGCACGGAAACCATCCCGAAAGTATACAAAATATTCGGCCCCGGTAACCAGTATGTCACCAAAGCCAAGGAATGGGTGCAACAGGACGGGGTAGCCATAGACATTCCCGCCGGGCCAAGTGAAGTGCTGGTCATTGCCGATAAAACCTGCAATCCCGATTTTGTTGCGGCCGATCTGCTTTCCCAGGCCGAGCATGGGGCAGACAGCCAGGTCATCCTGTTGTGCGATAACCTTCCCCTTGTGGAGCGATGCCTGCGGGAAGTGGAAACCCAATTGGAAAATTTGCCGAGAAAGACGATCGCGCTGAAAGCCTTGTCCTTGAGCAAAGCCATAGTTCTGGGCAGTCTTGATGAATGTTTGGAATTTAGTAACGAATATGCCCCGGAGCACTTGATCCTCGCCTCTGAAAATGCCAGTAATCTCATCCCACAAATTGTCAATGCGGGTTCTGTCTTCCTGGGAAAATACAGTTGTGAATCGGCCGGGGATTATGCCAGTGGCACAAATCACACGTTGCCCACCAACGGGTACGCCATGAGCTGCAGCGGGGTTTCTCTGGATAGTTTTGTCAAAAAGATCACGTTCCAGGAATTGAGTCGTGAAGGTCTTGAAATCATTGGGAAGACTGTACAAACGATGGCCCGGGCAGAAGAACTGGCCGCTCATGCCAATGCAGTATCTATCAGAATTAAAGAAAAGAACAATGGTTGACATCAATAAACTCGTACGCCCGAACATTTTGAATCTTCAGCCTTATTCCAGTGCTCGGAGCGAGTTCCGCGGGAAAGAAGGCATATTCCTGGATGCGAATGAAAACCCGTTCGGCAGCCTGAACCGTTATCCCGATCCTTTTCAGACGGAACTCAAAGAAAAAATTGCAGGGGTAAAAGAATGCCATAGCCGTAATATAGTCATAGGGAACGGCAGCGATGAGATTATTGACCTGACTTTCAGGGTCTTCTGCGATCCGGGTAAAGACAAAGCTATGATCTTTTCTCCTTCCTACGGTATGTACCGTGTAGCGGCAGACATCAATAATACCGGGGTGGTGGACATACCCTTGGACAAAGATTTTCAGATTGATCCGGAAAAAACAAAACCTTACCTGGACCGGCCGGATCTAAAGCTGATCATTGTTTGTTCTCCCAACAATCCTACCGGAAACAGCATGGATCGGGAAACTGTGACGTTTCTGCTTGATAATTTCAGGGGTATAGTAATCGTAGATGAGGCCTATAATGATTTTTCTCAAGAGCCGTCATGGCTTAACAGGATAGAACAGTACAATAACCTGGTTGTGATCCAGACATTCAGCAAAGCATGGGGTTTGGCAGCGGCCAGGCTGGGAATGGCCTTTGCCTGTGAAGAGATCGTGGCTTTATTTAATAAAGTCAAGCCCCCGTACAATATCAGCAGCATCAACCAGCAGGCAGCTTTGGAAGCATTGCAGGATTCCGGCAAAAAGAACCGGGCCGTCGCTTTGCTTATAAGTGAAAAAGAGAGGTTGGTAAAAGCATTGAGCAGCGTGGACCGGGTAAAAAAGATATACCCTTCCCGGGCCAATTTTTTACTTATAGAAGTTGACAACGCAGATTTTCTTTACCGTGAACTGGTTAATGAAGGGATCATAACCAGGAACCGGCACCGGGAAATTGCGAATTGCCTGAGGGTGACGGTGGGCACACCAGAGGAAAATGAAATGTTAATAAACACCATAACTAAATTACAATGAATAAAGTGATTTTTATAAAAAGAGACGGTCCGTTAGTAACCGATGCCGGGTTGCCCCGGTTTTATCCGCAGGTGTTCCAATGGCTGGCAAGGATTTCAAGAGAATTTGACTATCAGCTGGTTATGATGACTGAAGGGGTCCCGGATCCGCTTCAAGAGAAAACAGTTATCCGGTTTTTTGAGAATGAAGGCATTGTTTTTCAGGATGTGCTGACGGACAAACCGGGTTCGGAGGGATACAATAAATACCTCTACGGTCTGTACGATCTGGAGAGATCCTTCCTCATATCTGACAATGCACAGGATATTACCTGGGCAGATCAAGTAAAAATTTTCGGAGTATTTATGGGCAAAGCGAATAAAACTGCGGTTTTGTGCACTTCTGAATGGTCGGAAATTTACCAATACCTGAAAGCGGTTCCAAGAAAAGTCTCGGTCAGCAGGCAAACCCGGGAAACGGATGTGCAGCTGACCCTGAACCTGGACGGGAGGGGAAATTCGAGGATCAGTACGGGACTCGGCTTTCTGGATCATATGCTGGAACAAATCGTAAAGCACGGGAAGCTGGATCTGGAAATGACGGTCAAAGGCGATCTGGAAACGGATCAGCACCACACCATGGAGGACGTGGCGTTGGCGTTGGGAGAAGCGTTCAAAAAGGCATTGGGCAGTAAAAAGGGGATCGGGCGTTACGGATTCGTTATACCTATGGATGACAGCCTGGCACAGGTGGCGGTAGATTTTGGCGGAAGGCCTTACCTGGTATGGAATGTAGATCTTAAACGGGAAATGATAGGAGATGTGCCATGTGAAATGTTCAGTCATTTTTTCCGTTCTTTTTGCGATGCCTCCGGATGCAATCTGAATGTCAGAGCTGAAGGCGACAACGATCATCATAAGATAGAAGCGGTGTTTAAAGCTTTTGGAAAATCGGTGGCCATGGCAATTGGCAAGACATCCGATTACAACATTCCCAGTACAAAAGGAATCCTATGATAGCCATTATTAAGTATAATGCGGGGAATGTTCGTTCGGTTCAGAATGCGCTTAACCGCCTGGGCTATGAAAGTATAGTCACAGACAGGGAACCATTATTAAGGAATGCCCAAAAAGTGATCATGCCCGGTGTGGGAGAGGCAGCTTCTGCCATGAAATATCTTAAGAACAGGGGACTGGACGTTGTTATCAAATCATTAAAACAACCTTTTTTAGGCATTTGCCTGGGTCTGCAGATCATGTGCAGGTCTACCGAAGAAGGAAATACACTTTGTCTGAACATCTTTGATGCCCGTGTAAAACGGTTCCCGCCCCAAGGAAGAATTCCCCATATGGGATGGAATGATTTTGAGAGTATATCGGGGCCTTTGTTTGAAGGGATCGATATCCGGGATAATGTGTATTACGTCCACAGTTTTTATGCCGAACCATGCAGACAGACCTCTGCCGTTTGCAGGTATATTGTCCCTTTCAGTGCCGCTATGCAGAAGGATAATTTTTTTGCCACGCAGTTCCATCCGGAAAAATCAGGCAGCACCGGGGAGATCATATTAAATAATTTTTTACGGTTATGAGACTTATACCGGCCATAGATATTATTGACGGGAAATGCGTAAGGCTTTCACGGGGAGATTACAGTATCCGGAAGGTTTATAATGAAGACCCGTTGGAAGTGGCCCGTATGTTTGAAGACAACGGGCTTGAATACTTGCACCTGGTGGACCTTGACGGGGCTGCTGCCGGTCGTGTTGTTAATTACAGGATTCTGGAAAAGATCTCTGCGGCAACCGGTCTGAAAATAGATTTCGGAGGAGGTCTCCGGTCACGTGAAGATGTGCGTGTTGCTTTTGAAAGCGGGGCTGTCCGGATTACCGGCGGAAGCATTGCCATAAAACAACCTCATGTATTCGAAGCGTGGTTGAAAGATTACGGGAACGACAGGATCATACTGGGGGCTGACAGTAAAAACCGGGAAATTGCCGTAAGCGGATGGACAGAAGTTTCGGGCCGGGATGTTGTTGATTTTATTGCCTCTTACGAACAAAAGGGCGTCAAATATGTGATCTGCACCGATATTGCCAAAGACGGTATGCTGAACGGTCCTGCTTTCAAGTTGTACCGGGAGATCCTCTCCAAAACCGGAGTATGGCTTATAGCCAGCGGAGGCGTTACCTCTATGGAAGATCTGTTGCGGCTCAAAGAAACGGGTTGTGAAGGGGCCATTATTGGGAAAGCCCTGTATGAAGGGAGGATTGATCTTAAAGAATTGGGAAAGTATGTTAAAGAATAGAATTATTCCTTGTCTGGATATCAAAGACGGACGTACGGTAAAAGGGGTGAACTTTGTAGACATCAAAGATGCCGGTGACGCCGTTGAACTGGCAGAAAAATATATGGAGCAGGGAGCGGATGAGCTCGTTTTCCTGGATATTACGGCCTCATCCGAAAAACGGAAGACACGGGTTGAATTGGTGAAAAGGATCGCTGCCCGCATTTCCATTCCTTTTACGGTTGGAGGGGGGATCGCTTCCATTCAGGATGTCAGCGATCTTGTATTTGCAGGAGCCGATAAGATCAGTGTCAACACTTCAGCTGTTCTTCGGCCGGAGCTGATCAGTGAAATTGCCCGCGAATTCGGTAGTCAGTGTGTTGTGTTGGCCGTTGATACAAAATATGTTTCCGGAAGCTGGCAGGTTTATATTCACGGGGGGAAAACGCCTGTTCCTTTAAAAACCATAGACTGGGTCAGACAGGCAGAATCCATGGGGGCCGGGGAGATCCTGCTCACGTCCATGGATCATGACGGGATAAAAAATGGTTTTGCCCTGGATATCACCGGCCGGGTATCTGAAAAAGTAAATATCCCGGTCATAGCATCTGGCGGGGCCGGCACCATGAAACATTTCAGGGATCTCTTTACACGGACGCAGGCTACGGCGGGATTGGCGGCCAGTATATTCCACTATGGTAAAATTTCCATACCGGAATTGAAACATTATTTAAAAACCAACAATATTCAAGTAAGATGATTGATTTTAACAAAGGCGACGGATTGGTCCCCGTAGTAATTCAGGATGTTAACACCCTGCAGGTTTTAATGCTCGGCTACATGAACATTGAGGCCTATACCAAAACCATAAATGAAAACAGGGTTACTTTTTTCAGCAGAAGCAAAAACAGTCTCTGGACAAAAGGAGAAGTCTCCGGCAATTACCTTCAGGTTGCCGAAATAAGAGAGGATTGTGACAGAGATACGCTGTTGATTAAGGTGTATCCGACAGGTCCGGTGTGTCATACCGGAAGTACTTCCTGTTTCGGGGAAGAAACCGCAAAAGGATTCGTTTACAGATTGCAGTCGGTTATTGATCAAAGAATAAAAGACGATACATCCGGTTCTTACACCAATGCATTGTTCAAAAAAGGAGTCAACAAGGTCGCGCAGAAAGTGGGAGAAGAGGCCGTTGAACTGGTCATAGAAGCCATAGCCGACAACCGGGAACGATTTATTTATGAAGCAGCGGACCTGCTATACCATTACCTGATTTTGCTCAGATTAAAAAATCTGACATTGGAAGACATAGAGAAGGAATTGAAATCCAGGAGTGTAAGTTCGTAAGAGAAAAAAACCTAAATTTGCAACGCACACATTGTTCTTTTGCCTGATTAACAGCATGTTAGGTAAAACCACCCCCAGGGGGTGAAAATTCGCATATCGTTGAATTTCAGGCAAAAGAACAATGTGTGCGTTGCACCCCAAGCAGATAATGAATTGTGTGATTTATGCCGAGAATTACGCTATCGCCGGGGCGATCTTGTTTTATGGTAAAGAACACGGCCTTCCCGAAACGATATGTTTTAATGACAATTTTACTTTGTGGGCACCGGACCGTATAGATCCGGATGTTTTGATCTATGTCAACTGGAATACAGGAGGTCTGGAATCTTTTTTTAATGAAATAAAACTGGCAGATCAGATAAATAATGAGTATTTTCGTGATAACGGATTGAAGGTATATCTCTGTACGGATCCTCAGGATGATTTTCCTGGGTTTTATACCGGAAAGGTAGCCGCATTAAAAAGTAAATACTGGAAATAATGGAAGCAATTATTAAAATATTCAGATCCTTGATAGAACCGACAATGGTGTTGTTGGTGTTGATTGTATTTCTCATCCTGAATGCCTGGATCTTCAAAAGATCAAAATCTGCGGCATCCAACGGGAATATAACAAAAGGAGCCATAGCTTTTTTATTGATCCTCATTGGAGCATTGGCGTTTGTTCTGTCTCTACCCATTGACAAAACGCTCAAAGGACAAATTTTGAGTTTTCTGGGTATAATTATCAGTGCCGCTATTGCCTTGAGTTCAACCACCGTTTTGGGGAATTTGATCGCCGGTATCATGAACAATTCAATGAAACGTTTCAGGAACGGGGATCTGATCAAGATCAATGACCTTCATGGCCGGGTTATAAAAAAAAGTATATTCCATACAGAGATACAGCTGGAAGACAGTAATTTTATCACCATTCCAAATATTTACATAGCCAACAATCCCGTAAAACTCACACGTAAAACCAACTCGGTTATATCCGCTACTGTATCGTTGGGTTATGATATTTCCCGTGACAAGATTGAGGAAGCCTTGCGGGAAGCTGCTTTGACTACCGGTTTGAAAGATCCGTACGTCTATATAACAGAATTGGGTGATTTTGCAGTGACATACAAAATTCACGGGTTTCTGGACGATAGCAGCAAATTTTTCAGTACCAGTTCATTGTTGAATGCCCACGTAATGGACAAACTTCATGAGAAAAAGATCGAGATTGTTTCTCCCACATTCATGAACCAGAGACGTGTAGATGAAAAAGAATTCATTCCCCGGCAGGTGGTAAAAAGGGCGGAAACCAATGAAAAATCACCGGAGGATCTTATTTTTGACGAAGCCATCAAATCCGAGAAGTTGCAAACCAAAAAGGATTTTCTGACAGAGCTTGCCACTAAACAGGAAGCTTTGAAAGAACAGCTAAAAAGCTGCAAGGACCCGGAGGAAACCGAAACCATCAAAACCACAATTAAAAGAAATGAAGATCTTTCGGAACGTATAGCCAAAAATATCCTGGAACAGGAAACCAACGAAAAAAACGCAAAAAAATAACAATTCATGTCTGAATACATCATGAACATTGACACCATCCGTTCCGTTCTTTTTGGAGTGGCTACAGGAGATGCCCTGGGCGTTCCGGTGGAATTTTCTTCACGTGAACAAAGATGCCGTGATCCGGTCAGCGATATGACGGGCTTCGGTACATATAATTTGCCGCCCGGAACATGGTCCGATGACAGTTCCCTTACCTTTTGCCTTGCCGAGTCAATTGCAGAAGGCTTCGATCTAAAGCAAACAGCAAGCAACTTTATAAAATGGCACAGGCAAAATTACTGGACAGCCGGGGGCAATGTATTTGATGTAGGCGCAGCCACATGCAAAGCGATCAATCGCCTGGCACAATGTGTAGAACCCCAATTGGCCGGAGGTACAACGTATAATTCCAACGGGAACGGTTCACTTATGCGGATAGCTCCCCTGTTGTTTATCATATACGATAAACCTGTGAGTGAGCGTTTCATGCTGACAAAACAGGTGTCTTCAATCACTCACGGGCATATCCTTTCCGTGGTTGCCTGTTTTTATTACCTGGAATATGCTTTGCTTCTGTATAATGGCATGGACCGAATTGAGGCTTACAAAAATTTGCAGGAAAAAATGCCGGAATATATGGAAGAACTGGGTATCGATCCTCAAAAAGTCTCTGTCTTTGACCGTCTGATAGAAGAAAATATTTACGACCTTCCGGAAAATCAAATACAAAGCTCAGGGTACGTAATTCACACCCTGGAAGCAAGTCTTTGGTGCTTACTTACAACAGACACATTTAAAGAAGCTGTTTTAAAAGCCGTTAACCTTGGATATGATACGGACACTACTGCCGCCGTTACAGGGGGCCTGGCCGGATTGTATTACGGATATGAAAACATACCACAAGACTGGATCAGTCAATTGGCCCGGATCGAAGACATTGAAGATCTTGCCGGGCGGATCGCACAAAAAATGAACAAATGACAATATATGGCTCATACACATATACACGGTCACAACCACAACCACAACCCGGGCACCGGGGTTGATCATTCAAAAAGCTTTGCCATAGGCATCGCGCTTAACGTGATCTTTGTGGCGGTAGAAGTCGTTTATGGCTTTATTGCCAATTCCTCGGCCCTGTTTGCCGATGCAGGACACAATGCCGGAGATATGCTGGGGCTTGTTTTTGCCTGGGCGGCAGCCTGGATGGCCACCATAAAACCCAAAGGAAAATATACCTATGGATTGCGCAAGACCACAATACTGGTATCCATACTGAATGCCTTGCTGCTTTTCGGAGCAGTAGCCGTCATTGCCTGGGATGCTTTCAGAAAACTGAAAGACCCGCAACCGGTAGCCGGTTCTCAGGTTATGATCGTGGCCGGCATTGGGATCTTTATAAATGCTTTTACGGCGTTGCTGTTCTATAAAGGGCAAAAGACCGATCTTAATATCAAAGGCGCTTTTCTGCATATGGCTGCGGATGCAGGAGTTTCGCTGGGCGTAGTCATAGCCGGATTGCTCATTATGCTCACAGGAAAAACATGGATAGATCCTGCCATAAGTTTTCTTATCATTGCCGTGATCCTGTGGGGAACCTGGCGCCTGTTCTCGGAATCCGTTGACCTTGCCCTGGATGCCGTTCCCCGTCATATCAAGATAGGTAATGTCAGGGAGTTCCTGCTCAATAAACAGGGTGTCACCAGCATACATGACCTGCATATCTGGGCTATGAGCACAACGCAGGTAGCCCTTACCGTACACCTGGTCATACCGGAGGGTGCTTCAGATCAGTTCATTAGTCAATTGCAGAAAGAACTTCTGGATATGTTTGGAATTGTTCATTCAACCTTCCAGATAGAAAACAACGATATGAGTAGCGATTTTTTCTTATTTTAATTCCTGTGAAATTCTTCCTTCTTGTTTCATTACTATGGCTGGCCGGATGTAATACCCGACCCCAAACGCGGGTGCTTTCTTGTGCGGATTTAAAGGGCAACAGGGATATGAATATTGTGATGCGCACCAGCCCGGACAAGGGCGAAACCTGGTCGGAAATACGTACGATCGTGGATTATCCGGAAGGTCGGTCGGCTTCCAATCCCTCCATGATAACAGACCGGGTAACAGGCACTGTATTTCTGTTTTTCAATTATATGGATCATGATCAGGAAAAAGATATTTATTACCTTAGAGTCACAAAAAGTTCCTATAACGGCAAGAGTTGGAGCACTCCGGAAGATTTTACAGATCAGATCACGAAGCCGGACTGGTCATTGAGCAGATGTGGCTGCAGGAGGCCAAATACCCCTCTGCCGATGATCGTTACAGTATGAATGAACTACAATGGATGCAATACCAACTGGACAACTCGGCAAGCGTCCAGGATGTGATTGACAGCGATTCCCTGGTCAGGATCACATTTATGCCTACCTCTTTTTTACATTTCCTGGTATCGGATGCATCAGGAGATGTTGCTACCATAGAATACCTGGAAGGAAAGATGGTGGTGCACCCAGGTAAGCAGTTGCCTTATACGGTGCTGGCTAACTGCACCTATGAAAATTCTCTGGAATATAAGGCCAGCAAGGGGAAAAAAGAAGGCAAGCAATACAATGACTGGACTGAAAATTCTTCAGGACGTTTTGTGACCGCAGCAACAATGATTGAAGCATACAACGGGAAGGAAGACCGGATCGATTATTCGTATAAAATTTTGGAAAGTGTTTCCCAGCCGGGAGGGACCAAATGGAGTATTGTGTACGACATAAGCAACAAAGTAATCTATTACAGATCTGAAATCAATCCAGTAAGACAGGAGATCGATCTCAAGAACATTAACTTTTCTTGCAATGATCAAAGTTTGTTTGTACCTATGTCCGAAAAGCTTTCCGAAGGACCCGGGTTCCGCAACCTAACCTATGAAGACAATGTGAATATGTTCCGGACGCTGAAGAACGGTGTTGAGTTCATAAATGATGCCGTTCCGGAAGAGGCAGTGGAGGGTTTTGGCCGGTATTTTGAAACGATAAAGTGTAAATAAAAAAGAAGTTATGAACAAGGAAGAATTTAAGGCAAGAGCCAATCAGCGGATAGACGAGATCTCCGCTAAGATCAATGAACTGAAAGCTGAAAAGGAATCAGTGAAAGAGGACATGAAAGAAACGTACCGTGAGTCCATTGAGGAATTGGAGGCAATTAAGAAAAACCTTAAGATAAGATACAACGATCTGTTAAACGCTGCCGATGATAAGTGGGATGAGGTCCGGGATGCTTTCTCCGAAGCCTCTGATTCATTTAAAGAAGGATGGGCAAAGATCAGATCATTGTTCTAGGTGCCCGTTATAAATCTCGACGTTTTGTTCCCTGATCTTTTAATGTTTTTTTCGGATATATTTTTATCCGTTATCAAGGCATCTACCAAAGATATAAATCCAAGGTTAGCAAAAGCACTCACTCCAATTTTTGATGAATCAGCAACCAGATATACTTTGTCAGCCGCATGTCCGAGGATATTCCTGCAGTGGTCAGGAATAATTTAGTTACATGTATTTCTTTTAAAGAATCGGCGGCCATCTTTCCTGTCAGTGAAAGGGTGGGTGCTTTGAATTCGTCTACTGTTATGATCAGGTTAATATTCGGATTTTCTCACACGATCAACGCAATGTTTAAAGCATTAGTGATCACGGTTAGATATTTGAACCTGCTAAGCAGTTTGGCGATTTCTGTCGTAGTGGAACCGGAATCAGGGATAATGCTGTCTCCTTCTTTAATAATGGGAATTGCTTTGTTTGCTATTTCTATTTTTTCTTCCAGATGCGTCTGGTTGAATACCTGTCCGGATTTTACTGAGTTTCCTATATCCTTTAAAAAGGCACCTCCGTGCTCTCTATGGATATAACCCATGTTCTCCAGGATTTCTAACCATCTTCTGTTAAGTGTCATGAATGATCGCTTTGATGGATTTTTATATGGTCCGTTACAAAGGTAATTGATATTGAGCAGAAATCGGATTATTAAAAAAATGACAATCATTTGAGTGGAATAAGCTAACTTGCAGCATTAAAAGATCAGAATAAAATATGCGTAAAGTTTGTCTTTCCTTCCTGTTACTATTCATTTCAGTCGGTTGTTCAAGGCAACGGCCGGCTGTAACGTTTTGTAATCCCATGGATCTGAGTTACCGGTTTGCCTTGGATGAACCTTCACGCCGGGAGGCTGCCGATCCGTCAGTAGTCCGTTTTAGGGATACATACTATCTTTTTGCCTCAAAATCAGGTGGCTACTGGTGTTCAGACAATCTTAACCGTTGGTGTTTTATTGAGACGCACCAGATTCCTACAGAAGAATATGCACCCACGGCAATAGCCGTTGGCGATACGTTGTTTTTCCTGGCCTCTTCAAACGAAAAAAGCACTATATATAAAAGTGCGGATCCGCTTTCCGGTCAATGGGAGGTAGCTGTTGAAGCATTGGAAATTCCGGTATGGGACCCGGCCTTTTTTATGGATGATGATCAAAAGTTGTACTTGTATTGGGGTTGCTCCAACCAAAGACCGCTCTATGGAGTGGAGATTGACTACCGCAACGGTTTCGCGTTTGTGGGGGGAATCAAAGAATTGGTTTATGCAAATCCGTCGGAATACGGATGGGAAGTGCCGGGTGATTACAACACATTAACGGCTCAAAGTCCATGGATAGAAGGACCCTGGGTTACAAAACATAAAGGAAAATACTACCTGCAATACGCCGGGCCTGGAACCGAATACAAAAGTTATTCAGATGCCGTTTACCTCTCTGAAAACCCGCTGGGGCCTTTTAAGCTGCAAAAGCACAACCCCGCCATGTATAAGCCGGAAGGATTCGCTGCCGGTGCCGGGCACGGCAGTTCTTTTGCCGATGAATACGGCAATTTCTGGCAGATAGGGACCATGACCATTTCGCAAAAACATATGTTTGAGCGTCGGTTAGGATTGTACCCGGTTTTTTTGGATGAAGACGGAACGTATTATTCCATTGCAAAATACGGAGATTATCCTATGATAGTTCCCCAACAAAAGGTCAACAGTTTTGAAGATGTCTTTCCCGGCTGGATGTTGTTGACCTATAAAAAGAAGGTTACTGTTTCATCTGCTGTGGATTCGCTTCCTGCATCCAATATGACCGATGAAAATATTCGTACTTACTGGGCGGCAGAAAGCGGGAATAAGAACGAATATGCCATGATAGACCTTGGAACCTTTTACGATGTTTACGCCCTCCAGATCAATTTTGCAGAACACAACACCAAAATCCGGGGCAGGGAAAAGGATATTCACCACCGGTTCACCGTAGCATATTCGCTTGATGGCAAAAAGTGGGAAATGCTTGTGGACAGATCAGAAAACAACACTGATAATTCGCATGTATACATACCTCTTGAAGACAAGGTGTTATGTCGTTACTTGAAGGTTAACAATATTGAGGTCCCCGGGGGACACTTTGCCATAAGCGGATTCCGGGCTTTCGGCATTGGTTCAGGAAAACGCCCGGGACAGATCGACTGTTTTGCGGCAGAAAGAAATCCGGAAGACAAGAGAAGCGTGAAACTTTGCTGGTCAAAAGCAGATCAGACCACCGGTTATAACATCAGTTACGGAACAGATAAGGACAAATTGTATCTGAATCATATTGTATACGATGATACAATACTTGTCATCAACAGCCTGAACAGCAGACGGGATTATTATTTCACCATTGAATCTTTCAATGAAAATGGCATTACGGCCAACGAACAAATAGTCCGACATTTTGAGTAATGGATAATTTCGCAGCCATTGATTTTGAAACAGCCAATGAACAGCCTGCCAGCGTATGTAGTGTGGGTATTGTCATAGTCAGGGACGGATTGTTGAAACATACCATTTACAGGTTGATCAGGCCCGAACCTGAATACTATCTGTATAGAAATACGCAGGTACATGGCCTAAGCTCCATAGACACTCAAAATGCAGATGTTTTTTCATTTGTGTGGAAGGAAATCGAACCATACATCAATGGATTGCCCCTGGTGGCGCACAACGCCATGTTTGATGAGGGGTGCCTGAAAGCAGCTTTTTATACCTATTGTATGGATTATCCAGATTATGAATTCCATTGTACACTACGGGCATCCCGGAAGCATTTTGGCAAATCTTTGCCCAATCACAGGCTTTTCACCGTAGCTGCGGCATGTGGTCATTTGCTGACCAACCATCACAATGCATTGGACGATGCCCTGGCGTGTATGGCCATAGCCCTGAAAATTTTATAGAGCAGGAAAAACTGAGTTATGAACGTTAAGCATTTCTATGTAATTCTATTCCGGGCGGTATTATATTCCTGTACAACGTACCGGGATGAAGTACATAGCATTGCGAGCGAAGCTGGTATACCTCTTATACAGGTGGCTTACAGTAAGGGGAATCGTTCTGTTTGCATGGAAGTTTCAATAGTAGAGGAGGATCCTGAAAGGGAAGATCGTTGCACTGTTTTTCAGGCGGCATCCCTGAGCAACCCGGTATTTGCATACATAGTGATGCGAATGGCTGACAGTAGAGAGATCTTTACTAAGACCTAAATTCCACAATTATGGAAAACAGCCTTTCAAACACACTGCTGAAGGTGTCCCCTTTTGCATTTGCCCACCCCAAGATCACCCTGGACGATAACGGCAAACCCGTGAATTATATTTTCCTGGAAGTCAACAGAGCTTTTGAGAAAATGACAGGACTGAAAATGGCGGACATTACGGGGAAGAAGATAAGGGATGTCATACCCGGTATTGAAAATTCAAAATTCAACCGGATAGAGTTTTACGGAAATGTAGCCATAACAGGGGAAAGTGCGGTGTTTGAACAATATTCGGAACCCTTGGGAAGATGTTACCAGGGGCAGGCTTATTCGCATGAGAAAGGTTATTTTACTACATTACCCTGGAACAGGAAGCCTTGCAGTGTTTTGAGCGATTGTTCAGCAATTATCCTTCGCTGATGGCCCTTTATACTTTTCCGGAAGGCCTGATCATGGATGTTAATGATGCGTTTCTTAAGGTGTTTGGGTTTAAACGGGATGACATAACAGGCAAGAGCATAACGGATCTTAAGATCTTCTCAGATTCAAAGACTCTTTATATGATGGTTAACGAGCTGAAATCAAAGGGGATCACTCTGGAAATTGATAACTTGCAGGATCAATCCAATGAACACATTCACGAATGGATAGAAGCACATCTTGAACACCGGGAAGTCTATACTTATGATGTTTCCACTTTGCCTGAAGGATTGTTGAAAACCATCCTTGAGAAACAGAATATTAAAAGCGTATTGATCATACCTATGTGGAGCGGAAAAGAACTCATAGGGTTTGTCGGGTTTGAATTTGTAAAGCGAAACCACAGTTATTCAGAACGGGAAAAACAAATTCTGAGTATTTTTGCCGAGCTGTTGGTCAATGTGCAGAATCAGGTTAATAACAGAAAAATGCTTCGATTGGCTAAGCCTATTCAATGCGATAAACTGGAAAAAGTATGCATAAATATTTGAAAAAGATGGATGATTCGAATACCCATTTTAATTATGCCGGGTTTCTGGATGCTCTGGGAGGCGATAGGGACATGGTTGAAAAAATGATCGCAGTATCGAAAGCCGATCTGAAAGAAAAACTGGAAACCCTGGGCAATGCTATAAAAAACGGGGATGCCCGTCAGATTGCCGTATTGACTCACTACATCAAGGGAGCAGCACTAACGGCTCGTTATAATAAAATGGCAGGAATTGCAGCCGATATGGAACTTCTAGCCAAAGATGAATTGCTGGAAACTATGGAAGATAATATGACCCTGCTGAATCAGGAGTGGGACAGAGTGCTGAAGGTTATTGAAAAAGTTATGTAAGAAGGTCTTAGAGGAAAAACTGCCACGGCTCATGGTTCCTATGTGGTTGGCAAAGGCCGCGCTTCCGTTGTGTTCAATTTATTACAAGATCAAGAAGCGCCTGCCCATGTTCTATTCATATTCACTATACACCTTGAACACCAATTCAATATTTTCTCCGGACAAAGCACGTCTTAAACCTGGGTATGTCACCAGACCCTTCCCGGAAACCCTGGTTGATACCATAGAATGGCTCAAAAAAGAAAAAAGTATTCTTTAAGTCACACATTTATTTATTTTTCCTTATTTTTGCAACCCCTTAAGAAATGGAGAGATGGCAGAGTGGTCGATTGCGGCGGTCTTGAAAACCGTTGACCTGCGAGGGTCCGGGGGTTCGAATCCCTCTCTCTCCGCCACAAAAAACAAAAAAGCTGCACATTGTGCTGCTTTTTTGTTTTTTGTGTGAAGCTCCCCCCTAAAGGGAACACCGAGCGCAAAGTGCAAAGGTAATCCCCTAATTATATTATTCCGGTTTTCTGCCGGTAACGGTCACTGATAGAATTGAAAACCTATCCATATATTGCTCATAAACGTCCGCTGGTAATACAATTTCATTTTCTTTATGCACGGTAATATCAAGAAAACCTGCCCCGGAAATATGTTCCAGGTACTTGTCTTTTTGAATAGCACCGGCTATGCAGCCGGTATACAATTCAACGTCTTTCTTGAGACTTTCCGGGAATTCCCCTGTAATTAATACGTCAGAAATGCAGAAATGTCCTCCCGGTTTCAAAACCCGGTATATTTCGTGAAAGATCTTTTCTTTGGATGGCAACAAATTCAGTACGCAATTGCTTATTACCACATGGGCAAAATCATCACTGACAGGCATGTTTTCAATATCGGCAAGAATAAATTCAATATTTGAAAATCCCAACCGGGAAGTGTTTTGCCTGGCTTTTTCAACCATCTCCGGGGTCATGTCTATACCAACGACCCTTCCTGATTCCCCTGTTTCTTCACGTGCAACAAAACAATCGTTACCGGCTCCGGATCCCAGATCAATGACTATGTCTCCCTTTCGGATCCCGGCATATTGTGTAGGAAGTCCACATCCCAGATTCAGATCAGCCTCCTTTTCATACCCTTTTACAAAACGGTAATCTTCGTTCATGGTAAAACCTATATTGCTTGTTCCACAACCTGAAGAGCCACAGCAACCTGATCCGCAACAAGAAGAATTGCTTGCCACTTGTCCGTATTTTTCCTTAACAAGGTCTTTAATTTTTTTATTTTCCATAATGTTCGCAAACATACGAACAATTTAGATATTAGCAAAAAAGCTATCGCCTACATCTTGAAGTTTGTGAGTTCGGCAGTTATGTCAAAATCATATTCCGGATATTCGTACATTTTGAAACGCGGTTCGGTTTTTCCCGTGGTATAGGACCATATACTGGCATATTCATTGGGATTTTCCCCAATTTCCTTAAGCTGTCTCATATATGCGGCAACCGATTTGTTTTCCACAATGTAAACTTCCTTCATTTTTTCAATGACGGGACTGTGTTTCCGGTTGTGGTCATGTTCAAAACGCAGAATACGTTTCCCCTGTGGAGTAATACCTATCATTTCATAGGTCATGCTTTTTCCAATTCCAGGAAGGTTCAGTACATTTCTGTCCGTCGCCAGGAACGGCAGGTAGTGTTCTTTCATAAAAACTTTTAACTTCTGGTAGACGTTTTCTCCTTTCTCAAAAAGAGCACACAAAGCATTTTCCTGTTCTTTAGAAAGCAGGCCTATCACTTTTTCTTCTTCCTGTTCCTGGATGGATCGGCAATTTGGTGCAAAGACCGCGTAATTTTCATTGAACCCTTTCACAGAAAATGTATAGTAAGACATAACTCCCAGCTTGTTAAGCTTTCTTCTCAGTTGAGCCGTATGTCCCCGGCGGGAAGCGGCTACGGTAAATACCAGCTGGTTGGTTATTGACCACCCGGTAGAAAGGATCTTCTTAATGGCACGTTTGGCTTCCAGAGTGATTTCCAGCGGACTTTCAAAGTGTGTCTGGATAATGAATTGTTTAAAACCGATTTTGGATGCTTTTTCTTTAAACTCTTTCAAGATCTCCAGCAATTCATCATCAACCCTCATCGGCAGATAAACCGGGAGTCTTGACCCCAGGCGAATGCGTTGCATTTCCGCGTATTTTTCACCGTCGGGACGTCCCTTATTGGCTTTCTTCTTTCTTAGCGCCATTTTATAAACGGCGTCCAGCAGGTTTCGCAATGTCTTGTTTTGACTCATCAGGGCATCTCCCCCGGTGATCAGAATATCCCTCAGCTGGGTGTCTTCTTCAAAATATTTCATCAGGGAACTAAGCTTTTTGTCCCAGGTCTCATGCGGTTTCAATTCTTCCAGATTAAAATTTAAATGCTTATTCTGGAAATCGTACATTCTCTGGCAGGAAGCACACAACCCGCCACAGGCCCTGCCTACGGAATCGGGTATTAGAATGGCTACATCTGGATACCTTCTGTGTATGTTGTAACTGTTTGGCAATAACCAGCCTGCAGCATTGGGTACACCGGGTTCCACTTTATCTTCACGCTCCCATGCCACAATATTGCCAAAAGTGTCTACCAGTTCTCTTGAATACAAGATATAACTTCGTATTGCCAGATCGTTGTATCCTGTATTGGAAACATTAAGCAAGGACAAGTAGTAAGGAGTCGCAAAAGTAGGGATCCCTTTTTTCCGGGCTTCTTTTAAAAGAGCCATAGTCTCCGGTGACAGGGAGTTATTCAGCATCATGTTAACTTCTGAAGGTGTACAGGCAGCCATAGTCAGGTGAAAACGATGGTCGTTCCACCATTTTTCAACCAGGTTGTATTTTGCCATGTACGTACTGTCAGGCGGGAAAACGTATTTGCTGTGCTTACTATGGCGGTTCTCGATCTTTGCCATTAGCAGCTTAATGATCCTCTCTTTGTTCTCTTCCCTGGCATTAACAATTCCGGGGCTAAGTCCGGATTTCCATTTTTTCATCCAATTGACGGTTTTTTTTACCGCCGGTTTCTGGATTTTCGGATTTTCCAGCAATTCAAACTGATTGTATAATTCAAGTACAAAATCAGTATTAATGGTATTGTTAACTTCATCCCGCAACCATTCCCGGAATAGCGTAATGGTCTTTATGTCAAAATTACGTTCATTGGACAGCTCGTATACTGTTTTGCCATCGTAAGAGATCAAAGCCTTGAGCGTAGCAGCTGCTTTACTGTTATGATTGGGGTGTTCAGTAACGTATTGATTCAGATCCAAACGAAAGGACTCATCGTTCTTACTGTTCCGGGCCAGAGCTACAAGACGCGGAAAGCGACTCTGAAACAATCTTTTAATTTGCTTTTTTGTTAAGACAAGAATATCGTTCTGTTTCTTCATGGTCAGATTCATTTAAGTAGTATTATGAATAACTGATGTGTGAGTATTTGTCCGGGGTATATGTATGGAAAAACCCCGCTCACTTTGTACAGCGACCTACAAAGATAACAAAAATTAAAAAAACAACTTTTTCAGCCATCTGACTTTTCCCGGAGTGTAAGGACGGTATCTCAACGAGGGATCCAAGCGTACTCCTTTGTCTACGATGCTTTTGTAATGGCTAAACGTGTCAAAACTTGCTTTCCCGTGGTATAAGCCCATTCCGCTGTATCCCACACCTCCAAAAGGAAGGTGTGAAGAAGCCACATGCACCAGTGTGTCATTCACACAGCCACCTCCAAAAGATAGTTCACGAAAGACTTTTTCACGGGCTTTTTTGTCTTTGGTAAATAAATATAAGGCCAGCGGTTTGGGCCTGCTGCGGACGATTTCTATGGCTTCGTTCAACGTGTTGTATGACAGAACCGGAAGCACCGGCCCAAAAATCTCTTCCTGCATAACGGGACTGTCAGGGAACACGTCCGTAAGAACAGTCGGATTGATGGTTAGTGTTTGCCGGATGCTTTCCCCGCCCAGGATGATCTTTTCATCTTTAATCAATCCCAGCACACGGTCAAAATGCTTCTCGTTGACCATACGCGGATAATTTTCTATAAAGCCTTGTTCATCGGCAGGATAAAATACGTTGATCCAGTGACACAAACGTTCCTCCAGATTTTCCCGCAGACTTTCCGGGACCAGGATGTAATCGGGAGCCACACAGGTTTGCCCGGCATTGATGAATTTCCCAAAGACAATCCTTTTGGAGGCCAGATCCACATCGGCGCTTTTGTGAATGATCACAGGACTTTTTCCGCCGAGTTCCAGGCTTACCGGGATCAAATTTGCCGAGGCGGCTTCCATGACCTTTTTACCGACGGTGGTGCTTCCGGTGAAGAAAATGTAATCGAACGGAAGAGCCAGCAAACCCGAGTTTTCCGCGCGGCCTCCTTCCACAACCGTACAGTATTCAGGAGGAAAGCATTCCCGGATGATCCGGGCTACAATAGATGAAGTGGCAGGAGAATACGCCGATGGCTTGATAACGGCACAATTTCCTGCAGCGATCGCTCCCACCAGGGGTTCCAGCGACAGCAGCAGGGGATAGTTCCAGGGGGACATGATCAGGACCACACCGTAAGGCTCGGCAATCCGGCAACTATTTGCCGGAAAAAGAACAAGGGGAGTTTTTGCTTTGAGCGGTTTACTCCATTTGGTGATATGTTTTGTTACGTAACGGATCTCTTCCTGCAGAACACTGATCTCGGTCATTTCCCCTTCAATGGCCGACTTGTTCAGATCTGTATGCAATGCTTCCAGGATCTCTGTTTTACATCGGATGATGCATTCAGATAATTTTTGAAGGGCTTCCTTCCTGAAAGACAGATCACGGGTTTTACCTGACAGGAAAAACGCATGTTGTTGTTCAAGGATATCAAAAAAATTCTTCATGTCTTAGTGATTTCAGGTGTGATTTAAAGATGGAAAAATTTTCTCAGGTTGGTGACTTTTTTAAGACGGAAGTGGATATATAGTAAGATTGCCGATACGGCTACCATAGATGCGAATAAAATGAGGCTCCAGTGAAGGTTCAATATTTTGTTTATATGGAATGAAAGTATTCCTTCGGTACATATCCCTGTAACTGCAATGGCAAGGAGGACATAAGCGATCAGGTTGACCCCTTTTTGTCGGGACTTTTTTATGAGCAGTGTAACGATCAATATGATCAGATATATGCAGAACAACAGGGGAACACCCATGGTAATTGACCAGTCCAGACTTTTATTGATCCAGTCCAAAAGAACTATCAACAGGGAAGATGTGGTGAATCCAAAAATTAAAAGGGGAATAATCCTGGTATGCAGGAATACAACAAGAGAGATGTGTATTACCAGGGCCAGACCAACAGCAATAGTGTATTTTGACCAGGTGATGTTCTTGTTGACGACCAAGTCTATCACGGTAGAGGTAAATATGCCGACCAACAATACTATGAGGGAAAGATTCCAGAAGATCTTTCTTTTCTGTACGTTTGAAAGATCTTGAAAATCATATAATTCATCCTTGTTGTGAGTAGATTCTTCACCGGAAATATTGGTTTTATATCCGCAAAGAGGACAATAATTCATGTTGACGTCCAGCTCTACGCCACACTTTTTACACACATTCATCATGGCAGTTTCTGTTATAAGTTATGGTAACAGGAATTTTTTCCCCGGTCAAAAAACGGAAAAAATTCTTTTCCAGTTCCCGGCTGTATGTTATATTTCCAAAGGTAATAACTATTTTCTCGTTAAGACCTATCATCCCGCAGTTCACCCGGATCATTTTGCCGGGAGGTGGCGCTATAACCATCAGGGATTCAATGTGGTCAAACATTTGTGAAGGGAAATGTATCCTGCCAAGATTGGATAACACCCCGCTGTACTGACTGCTGCCCATGGTACGGTGATTGATCCTTAATATGGGATCTTTTATGAACAGGGGGATGGCACGTACAATGATCTTTCTTTCACTGCCTACATTGCGGGAGATGATCTTATTGATAAGCCTTGTGTCCGTTTCCAATTGCAACTGGTGGTATACGGTTTTTACAATTTCGTCAAAAGTATAGTGTCCCAGTCCCGGATCAATTTCCGGCATCACAAAAAGGGAAAAATTACGCATGGTTTTACTGGGATACGTGTTGCGCAGGTTCACAGGGATCTGTATGCTTATCTTCCCTGTTTGTTTCTTTCTGCGGTTCACCGCCGGATTCTCCCAAATTTGCTGGATCGCGTAAAGATAAACAGCTGTCAGGTATACGGTTAAATTAACCCCTTTTTCTTTGGCTTTTTCTTTCAGTGAAGCCAACGGAATTGTTGCAGAAAGCACTCCAAACCGTGGTTTCTGATTCAGGAGAAAAGGTATGTGGTACGCTTTAGGCCGCCTGGAATTTACAGGTATATTCTCTTTAAAAAACCTATTGTAGTCATCTTCAAATTCTCCCGGATCAGGATCTCCCTTAGGGTCCATATACTGAAAATCCGCAGGAACCTCAATCTCCCGATGCATAAAATACTGAGCCAGTAAAACCTTGAAGTATTCCATGGCACCTCCTCCGTCTGCGAGCAAATGGGAAAACTCAACACTTATCCGGTTATCGGCAGCTAAAACACGCATTAGCAGATCATCTTTTTCAAATTTTCGGCAGGGCACATTATAATCAAAGATCAACGGTGTCAGTAAATTGCTTGATTCCAGGTAATACCAGAAGAACCCCTTTTTCAGAGTGACACGGTAATACGGAAAACGTTTTTCCAGTGACCTGACAGCCCTGAAGAGACTTTTAATATGTACTTTATGTTTGAGGATAACCGAGATGCGAAAAACACAGGTTACTTCATCATTGGTTACTGCCGGAAATATCTTTGCGGCATTGTCCAAAGGGTACCAGAAGCCTTTTCCTTTCATCAGGCGGCATCCCGGTTAAGATTGGACATCTTTCCCATAAACAGGATGATACCGGTGCTTTTTTCTTTTATTACATAAACGAAAGGACGGTTTACATAAAAAGGAAGGGGATCATCGGATTCAATGGAACTTTTTTCCACACCCACTACGGTAACAGCGGCAGCTTCTGTCCCTTCTTCGTTAACCTCAACATAAGTTTTTTGTTTGACAAGACCTATGTAAAGACCTCCCGAGGGAGACATGTTGCTGAAATCGGCCATTCCTTCCATAAAGGGAACGGTCATACCCATAGCCTGTAACGTAGGTATAAGGTCTTTCTCGTATTCAAACCTGAACTTTGGCATGGATACGGTCAGTTTGCGTTCAAAACGTTCCAGGCCGCTTACCAGGATATTCCATTGTTCCATGTTCATAAATTCTTTAATCACACGATCAACATGAACACCTGGTTTGGGGAGCATCAATACCATTGAAAAAGCTTCATTACCGTAAGGGAGTTCAGCTATTTGGCAAAGTTCGTGTTCCAGATAAGGAAAGGTTTCAGTCTGAAGCATATACTCGGTAAAGGGCGAAGAGCCGTCATCTCCGTAAAAACGGTCGCTATAAGTAGCTGATTTATCAAAGGAATATGTCCACGTCCCTTTAAAATACAGGGCATTGATCAGGTACATAACCATTGCAGGCGGGATCTCGTCAATGATCTCCTCAATTTTCCCGTTCGTTTGTGAAGCACACCAGTTATTGATGGTTTCAATAGCGGAAGGAGAAGAAAAATCCAATTCTTCTATTTGTGCCAGGTACCAGGTTCTTACAATGTCTTTGAATTTTTCGTATACCGGGAAGCCTTCCCGAATCCATACCGAGTTTGCGATTCCCAATTCAGTAAGCTGATCGGCTTCTTTCAGTTCCCGGGACATCTTTTTAAAGAACCTGTTCATTTGTTCGTAGGAAAACTCTTCAAATCCAAGAACGTCTTTCATTTGTGCAGCCGTCTCACCGGCGGTGCCGTTGGCCGTCATGGATAAAGCCAGGGAGGCGCTCAAAGGGGAAATAAAATAATTTTTATCCTCTGAGTTAACCTGTTGGAACAGATCAAAAGCAAACCGGTTGGCCTCCGCCGACAGAGCCTGTTCAGTTTTTGTCAGTATAATGTCACGGCGCTGGTTTGTTAGTTGCGGCAAACGGTCGAAACCGGAACAGGATCCCAGTAGTACACAGGTAAATAACAAATATTTATGTGTCTGGCGTTTCATCATAATAAAGATACAATTCCTGCACAAAACGTTGCACGAATCACTTCTCTTCAGGCAGGTAGTACATTCCTTCACGCGAAAGCAGGTGGTCCAGGTTTGCCAGGTTGTATATGAGTACTGCCTGGACAACAGAGGTGTGTTCCTGGTATTCTGCTATACTTTTGGTAAAAAGATCCCTTTCCGTATGCCAGATCTCCCTGTAATTGAAGTTGTAACCTTTTACATCACTGTCACGTAACGAAATGGTAGGGACACCCTGGATAGCAAAAACGGACGCATCGGTACCTCCGGTACGTGTGGGTTTTGGACGTGCAGTGATAGTGTCTACGGTAAAAGGAAAATCCGGATTAATGGAAGATAAGTCCCTGGATGCTTTTACAAAATCATTGTACATGGCCGCAGGAACAGATACACCGCTGGCAGCAAGAGGGGCTCCGTCCCTGTTAAACAGGTTGGATATTTTATCCAGCTTGTCTTTATGTTGTTCTACCCATGCAGTGGCACCTAAAAGACCGAACTCCTCACCGGCAAACAATACAAAAAGTATGGAACGTTTGGGTTTGGCTCCGGCGACTGATAACAAACGGGCAGATTCCATGGCCGGGGTAACACCTACGCCGCAATCCACTCCACCGGTAGCTACGTCATAAGAATCCAAATGACCGCTTACCATAATGTACTCATCGGGATAACGGGTGCCGGTCATTTTGGCTACTACATTGTGGAATTTCACGGGACCCGGGCGGAAATGATTTCGGATGTCAAATTCAAGTTCTATGGGACGTCTTTCTTTTACCAATTGGTAAATATATTGGTACTGGTGTTCATCCAGCTTGATGTCCGTAATTGTCGGTAGGTTCTCAAATGAAGAGTTTTCCCCGAATACGGTTTCCTTGTCCCAGAGAGCAGTAATGGGTACCGGAGATGCCTGGATAAGACCCAGGATACCTGCCTCCACCATTTGCCTGTAAAAGAGGGCGGGTTCGTCAGCTGTTTTTTTCAGGCTGTCTTTCAAAGCTTCCTGCATTTCGTCCACGTTCATCCGCCGGTCTCCCGTCCGCGTTCTGTAACGGCGAATTACCTGGTTGTTATGGCGGGCTATCTCTTCATTCAGACGGATCAGGGAATCCCTTCTCAGGTCGGCTTTTTCAGAACGTTCCACGGGCCATCCCGTATTACTTCCGGTGATTAATACCCAGGCTCCTTTCAGGGCTCCTTTCATTCGGTCAAATTCGGCTTGGGTTTTTGGTTCAATGAGCACATGTCCTCGCTGAAGTCCTTTAGTGCCTGCAGTGTAGGAGGGAGTTGCAAAATGCAAATGAATACCGTCTCCGCCGGGGAACACGTCCCCGTACAATGTTCCGAACCAGGGACCCCGGCTGAAGCCTACCCGGGTTTCACCGGCTTCTTCAATGGATACTTCCAGACCCCAGGATTCAAATTGTGAGGCTGTCCAGCATACAGCGGCATTGTAGGCGTCCGATCCTACCAGGCGCCCGCCAATGCGGTTGGACAAAACATCCAGATGGTCCTGGGTTTTGTTGTTAAGTGTACCCTCTTCAATGATTTTTTTCACAACGGCATCCTGTGCGGTTGCCTTAGGGCAAATAGAAACAATACTTACTGCTATGAGCAAGCTTACTGATAAGGTCCTGTATTTCATTGTAAACTATTTTGGAAAAACAAGTGGTACAAATGTAGTGTTTTATATCTTTGCACCATGATTAAATTCAGGGAAATTGTCAGTGCATTCATGGTCTTGTTTGCCGTGATAGATATTACGGGATCCATTCCCATTATCCTGGATATGAAAGCCAAAGGCAGAAAATTCAAACCTTTTATGGCGGCGATCATTTCTACTGCGCTGATTTTCTTGTTCTTATTTGTGGGAGAGGCTATTCTGGGTTTATTTAGCGTGGATATTTCTTCCTTTGCCATTGCCGGTTCCCTGGTTATTTTTGTGCTGGCTGTGGAAATGATCTTTGGAATTGAAATTTTCAAGAACGACGGTCCTCCGGATGCCTCAACCATCGTGCCCCTGGTTTTTCCTCTTATAGCCGGAACGGGGACCCTGACCACGGTGCTTTCACTGCGTGCCGAGTATAGTCTGATAAACGTTTCCATATCCATTTTACTCAACATGATCATCGTATTTGTGGTTTTGCGTCACGTGGACTGGGTCGAAAAACTGTTGGGCAAGGGAGGTATTTATATTTTACGGAAATTTTTCGGGATCATATTGCTGGCTATTTCCGTGAAACTTTTCGTTTCAAATATTTCAGTCTTATTTGGATAGTCATGATAAGAAAAACGATCATCTGTTTATTGACAGGAATCTTCCTGCTTTTTTCAGGTTGTGACAAGAAAGATCCTCTCGGGCCGGGAACAGATCCGGTGGAACAACCGGCATGGATAATTGGAGCGGACCTTTCTTTATTGACCAGGATGCAACAGGCCGGTGCCGTTTACAGGGATTTCCAGGGTAATGACGTGGATGTATTGCCGTTTTTCCGCGAAAAAGGGTTCAATTACATTAGAATTCGCCTGTTTGTAAATCCCGATCTGCAATCGACTGCCTGTCAGGACCTGAATTATGTAAGGGATCTAATCTTAAAAGCAAAAGAAAAGGGTTTTAAAGTATTGTTGGATTATCATTATTCAGATACCTGGGCAGATCCTGGCAAACAGTTCAAGCCTGCTGCATGGGAAAGTCTGAATGCAGATGAGCTGGCCCGGAAAATATATGTTTATACCAGGGAAACCCTGCTTGCCTTGCTAAAATCGGGGGCAGCCCCCGATATGATACAGATAGGCAATGAAATAACAAACGGCCTGTTGTGGGATTCGGCACGTGCCGATGTCTGGGCCCCTCAATGGAACACTCCGGGAAGGTGGTCATATTTTTGCGATGTCTTGTCTCAGGCATCCAAAGCTTGTCGCGAAACATGTCCGGAATCATGGATCATGGTACATACAGACAGAGGTGGTGACCGGCAAACTGCCCTGAAGTTTTACAATCAATTGGAGATCCATAATGTGGATTACGACATCATAGGATTAAGTTATTATCCCTTCTGGCACGGCCCTCTTTCAAACCTTCATTCATGCCTGGAAGGACTTCAAGTGAATTTCCCGGATAAAAAAGTAAACCTGGTTGAAGTGGCTTTTCCCAACGATCCGTGGGGTATTCCAGATAATGCGGGTTACACCCCGGAGTATGCAGCATCGCCCCAGGGACAGAAGGAGTTCATGGAAGATTTTATTGAGACTCTCAGGGATTTTTCCAATGTAAGCGGATTCATGTACTGGTATCCGGAAGAAACGTACATTCCATCGGGCAACATCCTTACACTTCACAGAGGGGTATTCGACATCCATACCGGCAACGCCTTACCGGTAATGGATGTTTTTGCCGATTAAGAAACGACGCAATTTGCTTTTATGGTAAGTCCCTCCGTAAGGATCGTGAAGGGTTTTTTTCTGTAGCCAGGTAAACGGTAGTGGAAGCGCCCCGTGCAGGAGTGCTCAGCATAGGCCTGAAAAAAAAATTGACCAACGTGTCCAGGCGTTTGTTCATGGTTATCATAGGGGTGTCTACTGTCCCGGGACCGGCTGAAACTACCTGTATATTAAATCGCCGTAGCGGATAATACGACCGGCCCAGTTTTTTGGAATACGGTTCACAAAGGATGGTTTGAGTCTGGAGAACCAACCAAAATAAATAGTGCACGAGACTGTAAAAATGATCCGGGCCGTCTTCGGTTATTAAGGTCCTTTTGGGGAGAATGCCCGCATTATGTACAAGTCGGTTAATGGCCTTGTATGTTATGCTGTCGGCAAAAGCTTTCACAGAGGCGTAAGAAGAAAGATCCGGTGAAGCAGGTCTATGTAAGGGGTGTTTGTTTTTATACTCGCTTATGAGCTGCTTATAAAAAGGCATGGACGCCTCTGTTGAGAGGCAGGCCATGACAAGTGAGTACCCGTTGGCCATCTGTCCCCGTTACAAGGGCCGTTTTGTCAGGCTTTATTGTCGGAGCCAAGTACGTTCACAACTTTGTGTTTATACAACTCTTTGAGTTTGTCACGAGCCGGACCCAGGTATTTGCGCGGGTCAAATTCTTCGGGTTTTTCAGCCAGGACTTTACGGACTGCTGCGGTCATTGCCAGCCTGCCGTCGGAGTCAATATTGATCTTGCATACGGCCGAACGAGCAGCCTTACGGAGCTGGTCTTCCGGGATTCCAATGGAATCTTTCAGTTTGCCGCCAAAATGGTTGATCTCGGCAACGATATCCTGTGGCACACTGGATGAACCATGCAACACAATGGGGAATCCGGGAATGCGTTTTTCGATCTCGGCCAGGATGTCCAGGCGGATCTCGGGTTTTTGTCCGGGTTTGAATTTGTATGCTCCGTGGGAAGTCCCAATGGAAATTGCCAGGGAATCAACCCCGGTGCGTTTTACAAAGTCTTCCACTTCTTCCGGCTGAGTGTACGTATGGTGTTCGGCTTTCACGTCGTCTTCAACACCGGCCAGTACACCCAGTTCTCCTTCCACGGTTACATCGTGCTGGTGTGCATACTCCACAACGCGACGGGTCAGTTCTACATTTTCTTCGTAAGAAAGATGAGATCCGTCTATCATTACGGATGAGAAACCGTATTCTATACAGTTTTTGCACAATTCAAAGGAGTCCCCGTGGTCCAGGTGCAATACTATGGGAATGGCATGTCCCAGTTCTTTGGCGTATTCAACGGCTCCCTGTGCCATGTAACGCAATAGTGTCTGATTGGCGTATTTACGGGCGCCGCTGGATACCTGGAGAATAACAGGTGATTTTGTTTCCACACAGGCACTGATGATGGCCTGCATCTGTTCCATGTTGTTAAAATTGAAAGCGGGGATGGCATAGCCGCCTTTGACTGCTTTGGCAAAAAGTTCTCGTGAGTTTACCAGGCCTAAATCTTTGTATGATACCATATTTTAAAATTTAATATTTGATGTTTTCCTTTATTCAATTTACAAAGATAAGACTTTTGCCGTATATTTCCTCTATAAATCCTATTCTGTATTATCTGAAAACATTATCTGAAAAC
>WOYI010182270.1_pt1 | contig 50631 bp, 47 predicted proteins | sample 6423411 | NCBI WGS metagenome assembly WOYI01 (sample SAMN13441803, study PRJNA592873) | oil field metagenome | biome: oil field; feature: oil-well bore; material: oil-contaminated soil; isolation source: oil-contaminated soil from oil-well borehole | place: Germany: Wietze | collected 2016-10-18 ... | reverse complement strand
TCCTTGCGACCTTTCGCTCCGCTCAAGGCGAATTTTGCTACTGCAAAATTCGGGTCAAATGAATTTTTAGTATATCAAAACTATTGCGATCAATCAAGAAATAAAAAGCGAAAAAGGGCATGAAAAAGGACGCCTTCAGTCGTCGCAGACAGCGTTATATATCTCTTCGTTCTGTTTTTTCAATATAGTACAACATTCCCCGTAACAAGGCGCAGACTCGGACAATATCTTCCGGAAAGAAAGGTGTTCGTTAAGCCATAGGTCGCGCAAGCGGACATCGCGTATATTAATCCCCGACAAGGGCTTATATTGCTGCGGACAGAAAAGCACGTCTCCGTTCGCCGCAATTGAAAGGATATAATAATTCGTAAAACATCTTGTATGCCGCCCGGCCGGCGTTTCCCTCCGGACATCGGGAAAAGACCAATTCCCGGCATATAAGACTTTCTTTTCCCGTTTAAAAGCTTCAAGTGTCTCACGAAATTCGGCCGCCTGGCCGCAGTCAAGCTGCAAATCGGAATACCCCGGCAGCCCCATGTCGACAAGTCTTAACACGTTAAGCGACTCTATATTCTTGAAATTGTTCACAAAATCCACCATTCCCGGGAAATATCTGTAATTATTCCCGGTTATCACCATATTAACCAGGACCCTCATCCTGCTGCTCGGGTTATTATTCAACGCGCCGAGAAACTCCAATATATTGTGAAAATATTCCTTACCGTTCGCCGCCGGTCTTAATTGATGCTGGAGCCGGGCAAAAGGGGCGTCAAGGCTCAACAACAGGATATCCCATCCGTAAGAACTCATTTCCTCGGCCAGCGCGCCGCTGAGCATGCTCCCGTTGGTAGTCATCGAACCCGTCAACCCCAGGCTTTTTATTTTGCGCAGGATCAAACGAATGTCTTTCTTGCAAAAAGGCTCGCCCCGCATGCCTCCTATGTTTACTTCTTTGACTTTAAATCCGGCGGCATCTTCGAAGAGACGAAACAGCTCCTCCGTAGTTAACTCGCTTTCTTCTCCCCCTCCCCTGCTGTCGTCAATCCTTCCGCCGCGGCAGTAAACGCAGGAAAGATTACAGGCATCGGTCAGCATCAAAGCGATGGTCTCCGGGCCGATGCCGGGATCGGCCAAACCCGCCTTTACTCTTTCTATGGTCAAATTATCCATCTTGTGCCGCGCCCTTACCGTTTCTTTAACGAATCAAAATGCCTGAATCGTTTTTTCAACGTTTCCAACTCGTGGTTAACACAAAAAAGACATCCTTTGCAGATATCGGGAGGGCTTTCTTTGCCCAGGAATCCCCTTAGAAAAGAGGCGTGCTCTTTGCCTCTCAGAAACGACGCCAGGCTGCCGGCATCCAGATAATTGAACGAGAATTGTTTCTCGTACCTGAATTGGCACACCGGCACGGCTCCGTTATAACATATAGACAATGTGGTCAACGGCATATAGCAGGCAAGCGCTATCCCCCGCTTGTTGCGCAGAGAAACCACATGGCCGTTTTGTTCCCGGGTATTGCCCGCGGGAAGCCGCTCACCCGCCGCCAGCTCGGAGATATTTGAAGTAATACCCATCTCCTCGAGCATGCGCCCGGCCGTCAGCAAATCCTCCCGCGGTATCGGCGGAGCGACAAGCGCAGACTGCCGCTCCGTATAACATCTCAGCTGCTGGAAAAAGAGGAAATTTATCTTATGCCCGCGCAAGTTCCCGACGACAGCCGGTATCCTGTCGAAATTGTTCTTCAAAAGGGTAAACATGATGTCCACGAAAGGATAATCTGTAGCGTAAATACCTTTGTACCGTGTCAACGCAGCCAGGATATCCATGGTGTGGCAGTGGCGCCCGCGGCTGGCATAGATAGCGGAAGCGGTCTCCTCGCAATCGGTATTGAAACTTATATTCAGCTGGCTCACCAGACGGTCGCGGACTATACGCTCCACATCTCCTTCGTTGAGCGCATTAGCGTTTGTTATCACCCTTATGAAGACGTCGGTATTTCTGAGTTCCTCCAGTAAATAGAACATATTCTCTTTATAGAAAAACGGCTCCCCACCGCCAAAAAGATGCATATCTCGCACCGCCAGTTTTTTGACGTCGTCCGCCAATTTCTTCACGTAATCCCTGCGGGAAAAAAATCTTTTTGCGGATCATAACGCAGATGCTTCTTTTCGACATTATCCCCGGCGTTCAGACCGTCCGAACAATATGCGCACTTATCATTGCAAAGCGCGGTCGGATAAACAAACAACCGTATGGGGACGGTCCGGGCGCCGCGCTTGAGGCTATACAGCCCTGCGGCCATCGCCTCCGTCACGGCATCCGGGGAAAACTTGAACCGCATTTTTCTGCGGGGGAACAAATTTATCATATGCGTCCCTTAAGTAAAAATATTCCCGTCGAAGCCGGACGTACTGCTCAATACAGGCGCCCGGGATTTCTTAATTAAGTATTGTGTCCCCGGAATTAAATTACAAGCCCTGCCAGGCACGGAGAATGACAGTTCTCTACCCTGTTCATCTCCTGACGGTATTCGCCGCTGGCAAGAACATCTTCAAGTTTATATTTATGCAGCGGGTATTCCAGCTCTTTGCCGCATATCCATATGTTACCGCGCAGGTTTACGTTGAAACTGCCGGATCCCATCTTACAGCGGTTCTCCGCTTTCAAGGTGCCGTTAAAATAATCAACGTACTTCTCTATTATCTCGAGCGGACGGCATAAAGGCACCGGATTCTCCCTGCGCAGGAAATCGACTATGTTCTTCAGGTCTTTTTTCTGTTCTTCCCTGAGCCCGAAATCCCTGCGGCGGTGGTATATCTCATTGTGAGGTATAACCGGCTGTATGTCCAGCCGCACGCCGGGATAATAACGCCTGAGGAACTTTAGGAAATCGACGTAATGAGCGAAATTCTCCGGCATGATCACGGAAGTAAAATAAAAAGTGAACCCCTTACTGCGGAGCAGATCGGCTGCCGCGATCACCTTATGAAAAGTCCCTTCCCCCCTGATCAAGTCGTTTTCCCGCCTCAAACCGTCGCAGGAAACAAGAAATATAAGTTTGTCTCTTGCTTCTTCCATCCCGGACAGGAAAGCAGAATTCATTAGGGTCCCATTGGTAACGACGTTGACGGTGACCCCGGCTGTAACGCAGAATCTTATCATTTCGGACAGATCGTCCTGCCGGAGTAACGGTTCTCCTCCGCCGAAAGTCACCACCTCGGTCTCGAAGCGTGTGATGTTCTTCAATACCTCCAGCCAGTCTCCCGGCGAAAGCTCTTCCTCCACCTCATGCGGATGCCTGGTAGTGCTGCACATTATACAGTTGAGGTTACACCTGTTGGTTATTGCAAGATAGAACTGGGAAAACTTGTTGGCTGCGGAGGGCGCCGTCTTAGGATTCTTGGCGGCGGACGGAGAAGATATTTCGCTATACTCTTTTTCCATCGCGCCGCGTATCCTGTTTCGCAAGACCGCTGTTTCTTCCCGGAGCAGGATATTCCGGCCGCAGTCTTCTTCGAGCCCGGACAGCAGGTCGTATTCCCTCTTCAGCAGGCTGAGTGAAGAGCGCTTATCGAACCTGCGGGAGAGCTCGGCCGCGAAATTATCATGGATGACTTTAAGGTTATCGGTGCCGGGGCGTTCGGAACAAAATTGGGTGCAATTAAGAACGCATTTCTTTATCTTCTCCCTGATAGCCGCTGCCGACGGGCCATACCACGCCTCTTTCAGCCTGTCTTTCTTGATGTTGCCGAAGCTTTCAAAACAAACAAAACTTATATCTCCCAGAGGGTTCACGAAAATACGGCTAAAACCGGCATAACAGGAGTTGGCGCGCCGTTCTCCTTTGAAATAGCTGACGACCTTCTCTCCCATTACGTCGACCCCCGGCATGCTCTTGGCGCGTTTGAATTCCTCTATCCTGGCCAGTGACCTGCGCAAGTCCGGCAGGTCTTCCTCCCCTATCCAAAACTCGCCGCAGCGTTTATTCTCCTGCAGCCAGAGGCCGCTGTTATCCACCACAGGCTGCAAGGCCACGTAACAAAAATCGTTGGCATCAGCTAACTTCACGAGATCGTAAAGATCGGCCGCGTTCTGCCGCATCACTACCCCGCACAAAACCAGATCCGGCCTCCCTGTATTTCTTTTGTAACGGTTGACCGCCTTTATCGCCGACATCGCCTTATTGAAAACCCCTTCGCCTCTAAGAGAATCGTGCACTTTTTCCCGGGGGCTGTCTATGGAGAAAGTCAGGCTTCTCAGGCCGGAATTGGCTATGCGCTCGGCCACGGCTTCGGTTATGAGTGTACCGTTGGTGTTAAATGTAGTGATGATACCGTCCCTGGCGGCGTATTCTATCAGCTCGAAGATATCGTCTCGCAGCAACGCCTCTCCGCCGGTGAAATAAACCGTCGTCACCCCCATTTCGACGGCCTGGTCTATCAGACTTTTGGCGTCCGCGGTACTGATCTCGTCTTCCCGTTTATATCCGGATTTCCAGACTCCGCATATATTACAGCGAAGATTGCAGCGGGAAGTAAGCATAATCTGTATTGTATCCGGAGTGACCAAGGGAATGCCGGTAGCGCGGGAGAGATAGAACAAGTAATTGTGTTTTACTTCTTCGAAAAGCTCATTTTCCCGGAGGGATTCGGAAGGCATTTATGCAGATAGAAAGTTATAAAGGTTTCAAAGGGACGTACCCATACCAATGAAGCTCTCCAGGCTGATCCTTCGACAATACCCTGACATTGAGCCTGTCGAACTGCTCAGGACACGCGCCCGGGGTCTCTTTCTCGATTCACCCTATAGGATTATTTTATACCTGTAGGCGGGATTTGTCTATTTATATGAAAAGGAAGGTTCTCTATTTGTCCTCCCGGGTAGCCCGCGGCTATCCCGTAAAGACCCGCCGCAGGCAGGAAGAGTCTCTCCTGGCGTGGCAGTCTTGCAGGCAGAAATCACGGCAATTCTTTATCATGGACCGCTTCCTGCAGGCAGGGCGCGAATACCATATCTTTCTTATGTCCGGGCACCGCTTGAAATTGCCGATGATCTCTCCGCACATCTGAATGTTCCCGTCCGGACAGACCACGAACCGCCTGAAGCCGGCGAAACACGTCCAGTCGTTTTCAGCGAGAGTTCCCCTGAAATATTTTTTTATAAGGGAGAAACTCGGGTAATCGAACCTGTAGTATTCATCCTGCATTTTTCCCAGCGTGTCCATCACCTCGTCCAGGCGATCAAGGCGGTTTCCGGTTATCCAAAGGGGATGGTTCTCTCTGCGGGAATAAAGACGTATATTGTCCGCCACCAGCGAAGTCAGATAGACCGCGTCCACCCCCAGCCTTTTCGCCATGCGCACGTACTCAACGGCCTCGTCAAGATTCTCGTTATGCAGTGTCAAAATAAGAACGGTTACCGGCCGCCCGGCTCTTTTGGCGGCATGAATCGACTTAATCCCTTCAATGATCTTATCGTATGCGCCCGGGACTCCGCGTATGGAATCATGCGTCGCAGCCGTAGCCCCGTCAAGCGATATACAGACTATATCCACGCCGGAACCGGCCAGTTCCGCGGCAGAATCGGCATTTATAAGCGTACCGTTGGTTGTTAGGATAACTTTTAGTCTTTTTTTTACGGCGTGCCTTATGACATCGAAGCATTTATCGCTTAAAAGCGGCTCTCCGCCGCAAAGGTTCATCTCCGAGATGCCCCATTCGGCCGCCTGGTCCGTGATATTCAACACCTCGGCGGCCGTCATCTCGCTCTCCCGGTCGGGATTGGACCAGACACTGCACATTTTGCATTTAAGATTGCAGGCGTTTGTAAGAGAGACCTGTATGGTGTCCGGTACAACAAAAGGAATACCGGCTTTACGGGAAAGCCAAAACCTGAGATCACGGGACAATACACGGAATTTTTTCATTATGAGACAGAAGGATAAAGGCTATACCGAGTGTAAAATACCGTAAGGGCCGGAGAATGCTCCTCTCCGGCCCCCTTGTCTTTTATTCACGAGGTTAAAACCCGGTGAAATATAACCGGAGGGAACGGTTTGATTAATATTCCCTTTCCTGGGCAATGGTCATATCGAGGAAAGAACGTAGTCTTCTGGCCCGCGTGGGATGCCGAAGTTTCTTCAAGGCCTTGGCCTCTATCTGCCTTACGCGCTCCCTGGTAACCTTGAATATGTTACCGACCTCCTCCAGGGTACGCGGACACCCGTCCGTGACGCCGAAACGCAAAATCAGTATTTTACGCTCCCTATCGGTAAGGGTATTAAGAGCCGATCCCATCTCTTCTTTGAGCATGGAATGGACTGTGGCGTTCGCGGGAGAGACAGCCCTCTTATCCTGTATAAAATCCCCGAAATGCGTGTCCCCTTCGTCGCCTATAGGCATCTGCAAAGATATCGGTTCCTGCGCGATCTTCAATATAGACTTTATCTTATCCTGGGGCAGGCGCATCTTGCAGGCAATCTCCTCAGGGGCAGGTTCGCGGCCGTTCTCCTGGACGAATATTCTCGAAAAACGCATTATCTTGTTGATAGTCTCCGTCATATGCACCGGAATGCGTATGGTGCGCGCCTGGTCGGCGATGGAACGCGTTATGGCCTGCCGGATCCACCAGGTGGCGTAAGTGGAAAATTTATATCCTCTTTTGTACTCGAACTTCTCTACCGCGCGCATAAGTCCGATGTTGCCTTCCTGTATAAGATCAAGGAAAGAGAGTCCCCGGTTTGTGTATTTCTTGGCTATGCTGACCACGAGGCGCAGATTGGCCTCCACCAGCCGCTTTTTTGTCCGGTTGAATTTCAACTGGCAGGACCTGATAAGCCTGAGCTGCTCCTTGATCATGGGAAGCGGCTCGCTGAGACATTTCAGGATCTCGCGTTTCCTGGAGGGATTACCGTGTTTTCTGTGGCGGAGATTCTCATATTCACGCACCAGCCCATGCATCTTTACCACCACGCCCTCGATCACGGATATGGTGAAATTAAACTGCATCAATAATCCCAGTGCCGTATGGCTGCTGCGCGTGGCTTTGACCTTTTTGCTTATATTCCGGATCTTCCTCACCACCGCGTCCTTGTTCGTCTTGATGTCCTCTTTCATTATCTCTTCCAGATTCGCCCTGTCCTCCAGTATATCCCGGGCTACGCCCAGCAGCTCATTGCGGGCGAAGCAGGTCACCAGAACCGCTTTTTTCAGGTTAAGCTCAGCCTCTTCTATCTTTTTGGCCAGATCAAGCTCTTCTTCACGGGACAACAGCGAGATCGAGCCCATCTGTTTTAAATACATCTTCACGGGATCATCCAGGGGCATAAAGCGCTCTTCCACCTTTGCCTTGTCCGCCCCCTGGTCATCCTGCCCGCCCAGTTCCGCCTGCTTGGGAGCGCTGACTTCCCTGCTGTTCTCCACGATCTGTATATCTTCGTTACCGAGCATCTGGAATATCTGGTCTATATCCTCCGACGACTCGATATCCTCGGGGAGCATATCGTTAACCTCGTCGTAAGTAAGGAACCCTTTCTGCCTGCCGAGAGCGATTATCTTTTTTATGTCTCTCTTGACCGTTTCTTTTCTTTTCATCTTCTCATCCTTTACATGATTGTATTAAAGTATTGAATTCCTTAAGTAATCCGTCCAGTTTCACCCGATCTCCGGAAACCTGGGCGTCCTTTATCTGCTGATGCAGGCATCTTCTCCGGTTGTTCATATTGTGCATTTTTATGCGTTTTACGCAGTCGCTGGCCATCTTTTCTCTTTCCTCGGACGAGACGTCTTCCGAGGATAACACCGGATCGCACACTATACCGGAGATACCGCTGCCTTCCAGATGGTTCATAATCATACCCGCCCCCACACACACGCCCTGGGCGGACAATTCAAACATCGTCCTCACTATCTGCCCGGCGGTCCTGCTCTGAAAATCAGAGGGGTCGAGCGAATCGCGTATCCTGGATATAAGCTCGTTCTCCTGAAGCATAAGCTGTATCAAAAGTTTCTCCGCCGGCAGCACCGCTTCCATCTCCCGGGAAGGGCCTTGTTTTTCCTGTCCCGTCCGCCGGCCTTCTTTTCTCCCGGATTTAATCTTGTTAAGTTCCTCTAACAAAGCTTCCTCAGGGACGTTTATCTCTCCCGCAAGCACGCGTAGATATTCCGATCGGACCACCGCGCTATGGAATTTGCTTATAATGGAAAGCATCTCCGCTGCCACGGCGTCCTTACCGGCGACGGCGGATACGTTATGCCTGGATTTCAATACACCCAGTTTATAATCGAATATTTCCTTCGCTCCGTCTATCAAGCCGCGGAAAGCCTCAGGCCCTTCTCTGCGCACGAAGGTATCCGGGTCATCCCCCTGTGGCAAAACGGCTACGCGCACGTTTATCCCCTCTTCAATGAACAGCTCAAGCGCCCTCAACGCCGCGCTTTCTCCGGCCTTGTCTCCGTCGTATATTATCACGACTCCGGACGCGTATCTCTTCAAGAGCCTGATCTGCTCTTCGGTAAGCGCCGTGCCCTGCGAAGCCACCAGATTATCCACCCCTTCCTGGTACGGGATTAAGAAATCCAGGTATCCTTCCACGACTACGGCGCAATCCTTCTTTCTCACGGCGTCCTTGGAAAGGTTGAGCCCGTAGAGATTGCGTCCTTTCGTGTATACCGCGGTCTCCGGAGAATTGATATATTTGACCCCTTTGTCGTCCGCCGAATAGACCCTGCCCCCGAACCCTAGTATCCTGGAACGCGCATCGCTGATAGGAAACATAATCCTGTTCCGGAAACGGTCGTAATAACCCCCGCCCTGGCGCGGAGTTATCAGCCCGGACTTATCGAGCAGGGAAAGCGAAATACCTTTACCGCGCATAAAAGATATCAAGCCGTCCCAACTGTCCGGCGCGAGGCCGACCCTGGCAGACTCCAGGATTTCCCTGCGCAGACCTCTCTCCTGCAGGTAGGCCAAAGCGGCTTTGCCGGCTGTAGAAAACAGCCGCGCGCTAAAAAAACCGGCGGCGAGCTCGTTCGCCTTGAATATCTGCGCATTCACTCCTTCGGCGTTGCGGTCCGCGCTCAATTGCGGGATGATCACGCCGCAGCGCCGGGCCAGCAACTCGACCGCCTCCGTGAATTCCATGCGTTCATGCCGCATAAGAAATTTGAACGCGTTACCGGACTCCCCGCAGCCGAAACAATGATATATTTGTTTATCGGGAGAGACCATAAAAGAAGGAGTCTTCTCGTTATGAAAAGGGCAGCAGGCCCGGAAATTCCTCCCGGCCTTTTTCAACGGGATATACGCGGAAATCAATTCCACGATATCCACCCTGGAGAGTATATCATCCAGTACGTTCTCAGGTATTCTTCCCCTCATATCCTTCTTATCCTCCGAAAACCTGAACACTCCATAAAATTGAACCTTTCGCCTGAAAGCGATTCTATCCCGTCTAATAGCAGATTCATCCCCAGGGTATCCGAAGATATGTGCCCGGCGACTACGACGTTTACGTTCCCTGCTCTAAGCCTGGAGAAATGCTCTTCGCTCATATGCATGGAAACTACCGTCCCCACACCTCCGGAGGCCAATTTCTCGAACAATTGTTTGGGCCCTTCCGTCCCGCCGGTCATATCCACGAACACCTTGCCGCAGGGGCGGCCCGGACCGCCTATAATCACACGCGGCCCGGCGGAATTGCCGGCAGCCGCAGCGTATTCCGGAAGCGACGACAGCATATTAAGAAGCTTTTCTACCGTGGCCGGGGCCTCTCTGTCAAATTTCTCCTGCAGGAACGCGTGCACTTGGTTGTCGGCGGGCGTATGCGCGCACATCAAAGGGATATCAAGCAGGCGCGCGGCATCTACCGTGCGCATATGATTCTGCGCCAGCAGTTTTCTGGAGACTTCCCGCATGCGTTCTTCCAGGAACCCGTCGACGGCAGCCGGCTCTACTCCGAGCCTCCGCCAAAGCACGGATTGAAGGGGAATGACCTTGTAAAAAGACGCCCAGGCCTGTCCTGCGGGATGATGAGACAACACGAGGTCGACTTTCTGCGCGTCCGCGAGCCTATCGGCGAGAAGCAATTCCTGAGTATCAATATCTATCCCGGCAAGGATATTCCTGACTTCCTTCTCCGGGCTGCCGTAAAGCACGGCTGTATCTGGATATGCTTTGACGCCTTTAACGCCGCGCGGATCGCGTTCCCTGCCGAGCCGGATAACGTATTCGTAGAAAACCGATAATTTCATTTGTTCAGGCTGCCGCGGATAATATCCAGAGAGGCGTTATATTGTTCCCCGTGCATGAACTTCGACATAACGGTATTCCAGATCCCACTGTAAGTACCGGCGACGGTATCGACAAGTCTGCGCCCGGATAAGGATTGCGCTACGCTGGAATGCAGATAATCACGCGTAGATATGGAGAATGCGAGAAAAAGCATCCCGCTGAACAACACCCCCCGGCAGAGACCCAGAAGAAATCCTCCCCAGGAATTCAATATTTGCGCCGCTTCGATCTTGAGGAAACGCATGAGCAGACGCCTCGGCAGGATGAAAATACCGTAACCCAAAGAACATAATGCGATGAATGACAATGTTTCAGGAAAAGCCGCGGAACTGCCCTCCGCCCCCAGACGGCTGTGAAAAAACTCCGCCAGGGAAGCGTAATAATGACACCCGAGATAAACGGCAAGTACGCTCCCGGAAATTTTAAAGATCTCGACAAGAAAACCGTTTCTGATAGCGACGTAACAGGTTCTTATTAAAAGAATTACAAAAACAAGGTCTATCCAGTTCAAGCGGTTGACGATCTCTGCGAGCATGTTTGTTTTCCCCCTTTAAGTTGATAAAGTATAACATATTTTTTTCTCTATTGTCAAGAAAGCGCTTTCTCGGGTTTAGTCCGGTTTTATTTCAAGGACTATCCGCCAGGCGGGATGATGGAAGTATCTTGGAGATTTTTATGGGTTTAGCGCAGTCGGCACTATGGAAAAAACCGTTATAGCGATTCAGCGCGCATGCCGCCGCTGATTATTCCTCCCAAGCGCACCCGTAGAGCTGTCTTGCAATCGGGAAGGATTCCACGGAAAGGGATCACCACCCTGATATAATTCGCGCTGTATCCTTCAAGAAAGACGCTTTTATTGTCGCGAGCCGGCAATATCTCCTCCGGCATCACTTCGGTTTCCCTGCCGATGAAACCTTCCATATACTCGCGCGAGCATTCCTGCGCCAACCGCGACAAAATAATTCTTCTTCTTTTTACAACCTCCCGGTCAAGATGGCCGGACATTTGAGCAGCCGCCGTTCCCTTGCGCGGAGAAAAAGGGAAAACATGCGTACGTAAAGGCTGTATCTCCTTTAACGCTCGCAAGGTATTCGAGAATGCCTCTTCATCCTCTCCAGGAAAACCTACTATGACGTCTGTGGTAATCGAGACGCCCGGAACGTTTTTTTTGATTTCCTTCACCCGGGACAGGAAGGCGCTACTGTTATACCGCCTGCGCATGCCGGCCAGTATACGGTCATCCCCGCTCTGCAGCGGCACGTGAAAATGCGGGCAAAGCTTTCCGTTCCCGGAAAACAATTCAATCAGCTCCGGGGAGATATCAACCATCTCTATCGAACTCAGCCTTATCCTGCTGATTCTCTCTATCCGCGTCAGCTCCTTCAGCAATCCCGCCAGTGATCCCGGGCTGTCTTTATCCTTGCCGTAAGAACCGAGACAGATGCCGGTCAACACTATCTCCCGGTAACCGTTAACGGAGAGCCGGGACGCCTCATCCACGATCTCTTTCTCATCCCGGCTTCTGGACTTGCCGCGCACCAGGGCTACTTTACAGTAAGAGCAGCGGTTGTCGCAACCGTCCTGAACTTTAATAAAGGCCCGGCTGCGGCCCTGAAAAAACGAAATGCCTTCGCACTTTACGCCCGCAGAGGATACCGGGAGGAACTCGAGGATGCGTTTCTTGCAGTCGTTGCGTAATACCGCTGAAACACCTTTGACTTTTTTTATGCGTTCCTCATCCATCTCAGCCAAACAGCCGGTAACCAGGATAAAAGCCCCCGGGTTTTCCACGACGGCCCTGCGTATTACACGCAACGACTCACTGTCCGCTTTAGCGGTAACAGTGCAGGTATTTATAACGCATATACCGGCAGACTCTCCGGGTCCGGCCTCTTCGAGCCCGGCACAGAGCAAATCCTCCCGCATATACTGCGTTTCATACTGGTTCACCTTACAGCCAAGAGTAAAGAATCTCGCCTTCATAGTGGAGCCCCCGGGCTAATCCTTCGACGGGCTTCAGTAGTGAGCCTGTCGAACTGCTCAGGACATGCGCCCGGAGTTTCTTTCTTAATTAACCCGTTTAGCCAAGGTAAATCCGACACTCTGCGGGGTAACCCCCCTTAGCAGTCTGCTGAAAAAGTCCCACACGTAGTCATTCTGAAGCCGCAGGCCGGAGAATCCCGTCGAGAGATGAGATTCTTCGCTGCGCTCAGGATGAAAAATGGCCAAGGTGTCACACACAAAGGCAGGGTGCTGTTCCGATTGGCTCATCCGGCTCGAAAGCCGGGGGTATTCTGCGGTTTGATTAACGATAATCTGCGCAGAAATGGAAAAAAGAAGCGACAGCGACGGCTGCGGTATCCACCCTCAACACCAGATCCCCCAGGGATACCGGTATAAAACCGCGGGTTTCCGCATCCTTTACCTCGGCAGGGGAGAAATCACCTTCAGGGCCGATAAGAAAAGCCAATCCCCCCGTTTCAGGCCCAAGACGCGCGAAATCGGTTATATGCCGTCTATCACCCTCAAGAGTGGGAATAAGCTTCATCCCGCAATCCGAGGTCATTTCAAGGACCTCGGAGAAAGCGCATACCGTCTCCAGCAGCGGCGGACGCGGCCTGCCGCATTGCTGAGTGGAACTCAAGGCTATTTTCTTCCAGCGCTGCGTTTTGCGCGTAAGGACCGTTTTATTGGGACGGACTACCGTCCGTTCCGTTATCATAGGTATTATACGGGCTGCCCCCAGTTGAGTCAAACTGTCCACTATATCGTCCATGGCGCCTTTTTTCGGCAAGGCGCAGGCCACGGTTAGAGAAAAAAGACCGGCCCGCCGGGTGGTACGCCCTTTAACGGACAGAACAATCGAGTCCTTTCCACAGCTGTCTATTATACACGCGTATTCCGCTCCAGAATCGTCGAATACGGAAAGCGCGTCTTTAGGGCCGAGGCGAAGGACATCTCTGATATGATGCACCCTCTCCGGGGTATCTATCACGATCCTGTTACCGGCGATACCGCGGGAGGGACAATAAGTTCTGTAAACATGCGGCATTGTTGTCTTTCCAGTCCGGGAAGATAGATGGAATACCCGGTTGCGAACGTGAAAAAAGGAACGGCTCTCTGCGCAGCCTCACCCGGGACTCAACATCATGAAGTATGATTATTACGACTGCACTGTTACAAAAGTTCTGCCGGTATCCGCAATCCGAAAGCCGGATTTACCCCTGGCCTTAATCCCGATTTTCGATTACTCCATACGCTGTCAGGATAGAAAAACTAATGTATCATTGCGCTGTGACAGGCTGCAGAGTGGAGCCTCTCGGGATAAAGCCCGCGGCTCCTTCTATTTTCCGGCGAAGCCGATGCTTCGCCGGTACACAGCGCATATTCGGCTATCTGCTTATTCAGGCGACCTCCCCGGGGTTAAAACCCGGAAATTTCTGGATGAGGGGATTAAAGGGGAATAGCGCTACAATAAATACTCATTATATCCGACTGCACACAAAGCGCACCGGCGAATGCACAGCGCACAAGATTAGGGGCACGAACTTCAAGCTGCATCAAGACGCCGGGATCGAAAAAAGAAAAATGGACCCGAGCGGAGTCGAACCGCTGATCTCCGCAATGCGAATGCGGCGTTCTCCCAACTGAACTACGGGCCCGAAACTACGGCTCTATGTATTCTGGGATTTATACTCAACAGTGAGTATATAGTGTAACACAGACGGCTGAAAGGTCAAATGTTAATTCAGCGAAACGGAGGGCATATTACCGGAGGAAAACATGGACACTTCCGGATTATTGGTGGAAACGCCTGAAGCCGGATCATAACGCGCTACAATGGAAAATTTCATGTAATTGGCTGAAGCCGGCACCGTGCAGACAAAAGATACGACTTTACGGCTCAAAATCGTATAAGTCCCAGGACTGCCGCTGTAATTGTCGTATTTGCGCAGTTGGTGCGTCGTGGCGTCGTAGCCGTAGGCCACCTGGCGGTCCGACCCGTCCCTGACGCCGTTCTTGTTATAATCCACCCAGATGGTGACAAGTGAAGTATTCCCTCCGAAGCTGCTTATAGCCAGCGGCCAATTGCTGCTGGATCCCAGCGCGCTGTTCAAATCCTTACACAAGGAGGCGGCTATGATATACACGTCGTTCTGCAGTCTCGATGCCCGGTCTATATCGTTTACTTCAAAACGGCCGAAAAGCTCGAAATTGGCCGCGGTCATCACCACTACCCCCAAGATCATGACGACAAGAATCAATTCTATCAATGTGAAGGCTTTCATAATAAAATCCGGGGCTCCTCTCTTCTCCCGGCGAGGCTTCGGCTTAACCGGCGCAATGCGCATACCGGACAGCAAACTTGTTATCACTACGCCATATAGCTTTCTGATAATCGAAAACAGAAGTCAAACCGCTTCACTGCTCACCGCGCTCAAGACAGGACAAGCGCGCTCCCCGGCGCATACACGCGCTCAGCCCCACGGGTACAACCGGAGAATTCCTGCGTTAAGAAAACTAAGGAATATATTCCGTCCAGTTAATGGTCAGTTTAACCCTCCGCAGATTGTGGAAATCCTGGACTTGATACTTGGCGCTGTAAACCAGGCGGTTGAGCGTCCTCTCGGATAGCGGAAGACAATTCGGCGACTGCGGAGTAGAGCCGCCTCCGCAGTAATAAGTGGAAACGGTCAATTGATTGCCGGAAGCGTTCCAGGTATCCGCCCTGACATACATCGGCAGAAAAGAAAAGAACTTATAAGCTAATTGCCCGGCAACTGTCTTGGAAGTACTTAATACGGAATGCCTCTTGCCGGCGGTAAAAACCGCCATCATCCCGAACATTACCAGCGCCAGCAGTATGCTGGAGACTACCGCTTCCATCAGATTCATGCCCCTGAGCGAGCGTATATTCACGACGTCTCCGCAATAAACGGCGCCCTTGTCCGGGGCGCCCAAAGATCCTCTTCCCGAGAAAAGGCTTTTAAGGAATACAAGTATCCCCTGCCTTGGGGGTACATGTTGGTTCCTCCGCTGTTATGGCTATAGACCAGCTTCTTCCGGATGGGGAGCGCGACGCGGTGGCAGTGCCTGTGCCGGCTTGGGTGGAATAATTCCAATTCACATGGCTTGAGGTAGGCAAGAACACTTTAAGATAGGTATTCAATAAACCATGGGTTACCGTACCGGAATTCGGATAATAGAAGCCGTTCTGCATATAGTATATCTTTTCCGCGGCCTGGATAAGTTTGAGGGTGGCTTTCGCCTCATTGTCGTAGCTCTTCTCCTTCATTTTCCGCAGGTTCGGCAGGCTTAAAGCCGCCAGAATGCCTATAATAATAATTACGACCAGCAACTCGAGCGCAGTGAACGCCGTCGTCATCTTCCGACGCATCGAAAGCATATAAAGCCTCCCTTTCATATAAAGTATAGCCGTCCGCCGGGGGCTTGTCAATTTAATTGTCTTCCTCTAATAATAGCCGGCTGCTCCGCTCCATGCGCCGTCGGAATAGCTCAAAGTAATGGTATATGCCGAAGGGACATCGGGATGTTTTCCGCCGGAAGTGCATCTCACCGCCGAGGCCGAACCGGCTGCCAGCGAATAAGAAAAGAAATGTGAGGCGGTACAAGCAACAGGAAAATTCACTTCTATAAAGCTGCTCTCGGAGGCGTAGGAGCCGTGCTCCAACCTGTAACTTTCCTGCGCGGAACGTATGGCCCCCAGGATGTTTCTCGCCTCCGCAGTCCTGGCCTTTTCGATCGTCTTCATAAACTGGATGAAACCTATGGAAGCAAGTATGCCGAGAATAATGATAACCACGATCAATTCCAGCAGTGTAAAACCGTTTTTTTGATGCACGATAGGGCGCATTTCCTTGTCTTTCTTATGGATGAGAAAGGCTTTGCCGAGAGGGCCTCTAAATTCCGTAATATCTTACTTTATCGGACGCGCAAGTATGTCTTTTATAAAAACAGGCAAAACATTCAACCCCCGGTTGAAACCGGAGATTTCTGCGTAAAAGTGTTAAAACACGGAGATCATATCTTTCCGCCCGGTGGTCTGACAAAAAAGCGGCCCCTTTTTCTTGAAGAAAAAGGGGCCGCCGTAAATCAAACGACTTTTCCCATTAGAAGGTCGGGCTTTCGATTAATAGTATCCGGCAGTTCCGCCCCATACTCCGCTGGAATAATTCAAAGTGATGCTGTAGGCGCTGCCCTGCGGGGTCTTGCCGCCGCTAGTGCAACGGGTCGCCGTACCGATCGTGGACCCTGCGGCGTAACTGAAATAATGCGTTGTCGTGCAGGTAGCAGGGGCTTCGACAGGAAGATCGCCGAGGGCCGATGCGTACGACCCCTGTTCAAGCTTGTAAGTTTCCTGCGCCGTGCGGATCTGACCGAGGACCATTCTGGCTTCCGCGCTGCGGCCTTTCTCTACCATCTTCATGTATTGTGAAAATCCGAGAGTAGCAAGTATACCCAGGATGATAATTACGACAATAAGTTCCAGAAGCGTAAAACCCTTTTTCATACCCCCTCCTTTGTGAGTTTCCTGTTCACACTTGCTGTATTATAGCTCACAGGGATTCGCTGTCAATCATTATTTCAGAATTGTGGCACTATCCGGGGATTAATAATACCCGGCAGTTCCGCTCCATACTCCGCTGGAATAATTCAAAGTGATGCTGTAGGCGCTGCCCTGCGGGGTCTTGCCGCCGCTAGTGCAACGGGTCGCCGTACCGATCGTGGACCCTGCGGCGTAACTGAAATAATGCGTTGTCGTGCAGGTAGCAGGGGCTTCGACAGGAAGATCGCCGAGGGCCGATGCGTACGACCCCTGTTCAAGCTTGTAAGTTTCCTGCGCCGTGCGGATCTGACCGAGGACCATTCTGGCTTCCGCGCTGCGGCCTTTCTCCACCATCTTCATGTATTGTGAAAATCCGAGAGTGGCAAGTATACCCAGGATAATAATTACGACAATAAGCTCCAAAAGCGTAAAACCTTTTTTCATGATAAACCCTCCTATTCTAAAGTTAAACCCGGGTTAAAGTCCTACCCGCTTATCTTGCTTATCTGGAATATGGGCAGGAACATACCGATGACCATAATGCCGATGACCACGCCCATGAATATCAGGATTATCGGCTCGAACATAGCGGTAAACCTCGTCAAAAAAGTATCCACGTAGTCCTGATAAAAAATATTTATCTTCTTGAACATCTGCGACAGTTCCCCGATCTCTTCTCCGATGGTGACCATCTGCACCACCATCGGCTCGAAAAAACCGCTATTTTCCAAAGGAGTATGCAAATTTTTCCCCACGCGGACGTCCTCTTTGATATTCCTGATTATCCCCCCCATCACGATATTCCCCACGCTGTGCTCCGCTATCTCGAGAGCATACAGTATCGGCACGCCGCTTTCAATGAGCGTGGACATCTCGGAAGAAAATCTCTCTATTACTATGGCCCGGAAAAATTCTCCGGCCAGCGGAAGTTTGAAAATGAATTCCTCGAAGAAGCGTCTGCCTTCCCGCGTCTTCAGATAGTTCTTCAAAACATAAATGCCCACAACTATGGCGACCACGATCAACACCATGTATTTCCGGATAAAATCGCTGACGGAGATCAAGGCTATGGTCAACGACGGAAGCGTTATGTTGAACCCGGCAAAAAGCTGGGCAAAAGTAGGAATGATCTTGATTGTAAGAAAAAGAAGGGCCCCGGTAGAGGCCAGCATTAGTATTATGGGATACACAAGGGCAGAAATGATCTTCCTCTTGAAAACCGCGTTCTTTTCCAGGTAGGCAGCAAGCCTGTTAAGAATAGCCGCCAGGTTACCGGAGGCTTCGCCGCTTTCGACAAGATTGATCCAGAGATCGGAGAAGACGTCCGGATGTTTGCTCATCGCTTCATGGAAACTCAAGCCGGCTTCCATGTTTTTTTTCAAGGTCTTCAACACATTATATAGCTTGCGGCTGGAAACCTGGAGCGAGATAACCTCCAGGCTCTTCAAAATGGTAATACCGGCCCCCAACAAGGTAGCCAGCTGCCGGCAGAAAAGCACGAGATCGTCCGCGGTTACTCCGTAATGTTTCGGTTTCGAACGGGCGCCGGTAGAGGGACCGGCCTGTTTCATGGCAGCGGCCTCGGCGTGAGTCTGCGTATCCACCTGGATAACTATAAGATCACGCGACTGCAGCCGGTTTATCAAATCCTCCTGGCTGGCGGCTTCTTCTGTTCCCGCGATTTTCTTCCCTTCGCGATCGCGGGCTAAGTAAGAGAATACAGCCATTATTCCACTCCTATGGTCACGCTTAACGCTTCCTCAAGACTGGTAGTCCCATCCTCTACCTTTCTCATTACGGAGTCGTAAAGAGTCAGCATGCCGTTGGCACGCGCGGCCTCCCTTATTTTCTGGAATGAAGCCTTCTGATTGATCAATTCCCGGATCTCCTCATTGACGACAAGTATTTCCGATATGCACAACCTGCCTTTATATCCTATCTGGTTGCATTTCGCGCAGCCCTTGGCGCGGTAGATCAGGCCCGCATTGAGCTTGAAATCCCGGATCTGCTCCGGAGAAGGCTCATAAGCTTCCTTGCATTCCGGGCAAAGTTTGCGGATGAGACGCTGCGCTACCACCATCAGAAGCGAAGGCGCGATCATGTAAGTCTCAATCCCCATATCCGCCAGCCTCGTCACCGCGGAAGGAGCGTCGTTTGTGTGCACCGTACTCAGCACAAGGTGCCCGGTAAGCGCCGAACGTATGCAAATCTGCGCGGTCTCGAGGTCGCGCACCTCGCCGACGAGCATCACGTCCGGATCCTGACGCAGGAAACTGCGCAGGGCGGCCGCGAACGTCAACCCTATATCCGGCTTGATCTGAACCTGATTGATCCCGTCAAGCTTGTATTCCACGGGATCCTCGACCGTCACGATATTCTTGGAAGGGCTTTTTATCTCGCTGAGTATGGCGTAAAGGGTAGTGGTCTTTCCGCTTCCCGTGGGTCCGGCCAGGAATATCAGCCCGTAAGGCATCTGCACTACTTTACGGATAATCTCCAGCTGCGCGCCGCCGAAACCAAGCTGAGCCAGGTCGAGCACCACGCTGGAACGGTCAAGTATTCGCATGACCACTTTTTCCCCGTATATCGTAGGGACGGTGGAAACGCGCAGGTCTATGGGTTTATTGTTTACCTTGACCATAAAAGCCCCGTCCTGGGGCAGGCGTTTTTCCGCTATGTCCAGCTTGCTCAATATTTTCACGCGCGACGCGATCGCCAAATGAAGATGCTTTGCCGGAGGCGGGATCTCGTAAAGCTTGCCGTCTATCCTGTACCTGAGGCTCAATCTGTCCTTGAAAGGCTCGATATGGATATCGGAAGCGTGTTCCTCTATAGCCTGCCTGATGATCAAGTCAACGAGTTTTACTACCGGGGCCTCTTCAGCCCTGGCGATCAGACGGTCAAGGCTCAACTCATCATCTCCGGCTGAACCGGCCGCATCCTCCATCAGGCTGTCGGATGACATCACGGAATATGAACTTTCGATCGCCTCTTTTAAATAGGCGTTTTTGCCATAGAACTCTTCTATGGCCCTGACGATGTCGGACCTCGTAGCCAGCACCGGTTTAACCTCGTAGCCGGTCAGTTTTTTGATGTTGTCCAGCAGAATGATGTCGGTGACATCGCTCATAGCCACCGAAAGAGAATTGAGAGTGAGAGAAAGAGGCAGGACGCAGTTCTTTAGGGCAAAATCTCTGGCGATTATCTTCTCCAGCCCCTGCCCCGCCGCCGGATGCAGCAGCCCGGTGCCGAGGGCGAAATACGGCACGCCGGCCTGCTTACCGAGGACCTTCATCATGTCCTCTTCTTTTATGAAACCCATTTCAACCAGAATCTCCCCCAGGCGTCCACCCTGCTGCTTCTGGACGCTGATGGCCTTTTCCAGTTGATTGGTATTGATGAGCCCTTCTTTGACGAGCAGCTCGCCAAACCTTAAATATTTTTCCTTTAGCATTATATACGATTACCGGCTGTTGTTATCAAACGCGTTCAGACTCGAATTTACCGCGGACTGCCGGTTATACCCGGCAGCGGTATTCTGTTCCCTGTCCGGCAGGACCGCTTTATTAATCTGGGAGAATTCCACAGTAGCTTCTTTAAGTATGTGCGGAGTGATAAAAACAAGCAGTTCCCGATCTTTGTCCTTTGTCTTGTCCTTATGCCTGAAGAAAGCCCCGATGATCGGTATATCGGAGAAGAACGGGAGCGAAGAGTTGGACTGGTTGAACTCGCTCCTGATCAGACCGCCGATAACCACGGTCTCCCCGTCCTTGACGCGCACGGTGGTCTTGGTGGAGCGCTCTTCCGGATCGCGGAACTGATAAGTCTTGCCTGCCACGATCAGGGGATTGCCGGTAGCGGCTTCCGTGACTTTCGGATACAGGAACATGGTGATCTCCCCCGTGTCGATGTTGATCTGAGGCGTGACCCTCAGGGAAACTCCTGTCTTGGTCCTCTCCGGGTCTCCGGTCGATTCGGTAGTGGTCCCGCCGGAAGAACTGGAAGAAGTCCCGGTCACTCCTATGGATTCATTGCTGCTTATCTGTATCTCTGCGGTTTCGTTGTTTAACGTAATTATCCTCGGCCTGGCAAGGTATTTCGTGTCGGTCTGCGTGCGCAGATAATCCAGCAACTGCGAATATGTCCGGCCGAAGATAACGGAACCGGCTGAAATAGGAACGCCATCCCCTGCCGTAGAAATAATATCAGAGCCGTCCAGCGGAGAACTTATACCCGCGCCACGGTTAGCCAGATTCCCCATAAAGAACTTAGTGGGCCCTGAGGAAGGGATAATCAAGGTAAAAGGATTGGTGCCGAAATTAAATCCCATTTTATCCACGGTATTCTTGCTGACGTCTAGCATCTCGACCTCTATCAGCACCTGCGGGGCCGGGACGTCGAGTGAAGCGACCGTCTGCGCTATCGTCTGCATACGGCTCGGGATATCGGTGATTATCAGGCTGTTCGTGCGGTAATCCTCCACGATGGAACCGTGTTCGGAAAGCAGTTTCTTGACCGCGTTGGTTATGCCGCCTTCCTTGGCCGCGTTCTCGCGGGAACTCTCGGAAGAGCCGCCTCCCGATCCGGACGAACTGTCCACGCCGGTATCCTCCATTATGTCGTCTATTTCGCTGCGCATCACGGAGAGCCCCACCGTGGCATATTTGAGATAGAACACTTTCGTTACCGTCTCCAGGCTCGGTTTCCCCCAATCCTTGACGATGAACAGATTGGCGCTCCTGTCGTATTCATAAGAAAGGTTGTTGGCCTTGAAAATCTTGTTCATGGCGTCCTGCACCGGGACCTTATCGAGATAAAGGGTTATCTTTCTGTCCTGGACAACCTCGGAGGATATGAAGTTCATGCCGGACTGCATGGAGAATATCTTCAGCACGTCTTTCAGGTTCGCGTCCTGCAGGTCCATCGATATGGTAAGGTTCTGCTGTCCGCCTTCGCCGGACTGCTGCTGGACGTCGGCGCCGTCCGAGTCGGCGGCGAAAGAAACGGAGTTACAAACGAACAGGAGAGAAAATAATGCCGGAAAACAGAAAACGATGATTCTCCCCATCTGGATTACCCTCCTATCATTTTGTAGAACCGCTCCCCTGTGAATTAGTAACTACTGCAGGAGGAGGAAGACTATAATTTTTATAATCAAAGAAAACGACCACGCCTTCTCTCGTTATGTCCACCACCTTCACTTCGGAATCCAGCATATCGCCTATCTTGACGACTCTGTTGTTGACGATAGCCTGCGGGAAAGCGCCGCCCCAGATCAGGCCGTTCACGGTCATCGGAGGCAGAGGCTTGGCCTGCTGGGTTTGGTCAAAAGCGCCCTGCGGAGTGACGGCCTTTTGCTCTACGCCTTTGAACGGGTCCTTCAATCCTTCGGCTTTATATTTAACTTCCGGGCGCGCCGGGACCAAGGATTGCTTACCTGCTTCCGCATCGGCGGGGCTGGAAGAAAAAGCGCTCTCCGCTCCCCCGGGCACGGCAAAACAGACCGCACAGCCGAATGCCAGATAAACCGGAATCGCCGGTGATATTATCCTTATCTTTCTTCTTACAGTCATTCGTTTTTCCCGTTCTCCCGTTTACGCGCCGAAACCGTTCGATAATCCGTTCGTAATCTGCCGCCACGCAATCCAAGGATATCCGGCGGAGCTTCATTTCTGCAGATTCTTAACCCAGACCGTGTTGATTACAAGCTCCGCTTTCAGCCTTCTGCCCTGCTCTTCGCTCCCGCCCTCTTCGTTCCGGGCATCCTGCTGCTTGTCGGCGGGCTGGATGGAAAGAGTATAAACCATGAAAATCTCCGGAGATTCCTCCAGCTTGCTGATAAACTTGCCTAAAGAATGATAATCCCTGGCAAGGACGGTCAGCTCGTAGCCATACCGCGTGTATGCGGAATAATCCACATCGCCGCGGGGTCTCACGGAAATGATGGAGACCGAGAAATCCTTGGCAAGATTGCTGATGCTATTCAGCACCGCGTTGAGATCCTTGGCATTGATGAGCTGCTTATACGCGTTTATCTTCTTCTCCGACTGACTGATAGCGGTAAGGATCTCGTTTTTCTTTATCTCGTTCTCTTTCTGGATCTTCAGCGCCTCGATTTTCTTGGCGTAAATGCCGTACACGTTGTTGGCCACTATCAACGCGAAGAACAGCACGGCGGCGTTGATCACTTTGCTTTTGTGCTTTTGCAGAAGTTCCGCCATATTTAAAGTATTCATTTAGCCACCTGCGATTTTACGCCCTTGCAGTTTATCTCGAAATCGGTCATCATCGAGCTGCCGGTCTTGTTCTGTTCGACCGAAGTGATGCTCATATCCTTGAAGTAATCGCCGAACACCGGAAGCCCCCGCAGATTATTGAGAAAAGAATTCACCAGGTTCATTTCCGTCTCGTTATCGCCCGCGTAAGCTATCCCGCGCAAAAGCAGTTCGGCGTTCGTATCGTCTTTTTTGAAAATCAACTCCTTGAGCCATACGCCGTCCGGCAGCGAGCGAGGTATACCGTCGAGCAGTCCGGTTATATAAAGCTGTTTCTTTATCAGCGCCTCGAGATCCTTGAGCCTTTTTCTATAGGAATCGTTTATGGTAGTCAACTCGTCCGGGCTGAGATCCACGGAAACGGAAGTCACGGAAGGCCGCATACTGATGATATTGGCAAATTCCTGTTCCACCGGTTTGAGACGGTATAATCCTATAAGAAAAGCGAGGGCGCAGATCAATACCCCCACGACCACCGTCTTGGGATTGATCTTGATGTCGGCGGCAAGGTTCCCGACCCCGGCGGCTCCCCCTCCCTTGCCGTGAGGTTTCTTCACGGACATAATCCTCTGCCGCGGATTTACCACGTCAAGTTTGAAGTTGGTCTTCAAGATGCCCGATAACGCCGCGCCGTAACTCCTCAACAGCCCCAGGTTCAAGACCGTGCCTATCTCAGCGGCGTATCTGGTGACGTCTATAAAATCCAAAGGATAACCGAGATCCTTAACGAATTCTTCGAGCATCGGACGGTAATTGCTGCCGGAAATAAAATAGACCTTTTCTATACGCTTTAGGGGGAATTTTCTCTGGTAATAATCGACGGATATCCGTATTTCCGTTTTGAATTTTTCTATCAACTGCTCGCTGTTCCCGTTCTCCTGCCTGGAGACATCCGCTCCGCCGCGCATGGTAAGCGGGATATCGCGGCTGAACAATGGATACCCGTTATCCAGCACCAGGAAATCCACCTCGTCTTCCGCGCTCAGATCCACGTTAAAAAGGCCTATGATACCCCTGTCGTTCACGCGTAAAAGGTTCAACAATCTCAACACGCTGAAAGCGGAATACTCCACGGCGCCAATTTTTATGCCGGACTGGTTAAGAAGGAACTGGTATCTGGTGAACACGTCGCGCTTTATGGCGGCGAACAGGACCATATTCCTGCGGTTGATCCTGTCAAGCTGAACGTGAAAATCGAACATCAACTCCTCGAGTTTGAAGGGGATGTATTTCTTGGCCTCGAAAGCGACGGCGCTGTTGAGCTCATCCTGTGGCATGACCGGCAGTTCAAAGGTGCGGATAATGAAATCTTTGCCGGGCAGGGAGAGCACGGCGGAGGTGGAAGGCGACTTTATTTTTTTGAATTCGCTCGTCAGCAGCGCCAGAAGCGCGGCTTCTTCTTTATTCTTTTCCTGGGAGTCGGCGGCGACAGGGACCTTCATGGGGATACTTATTGAAGTGACTACCTTCTTGTTGTCCACTTCAACGGCATTGACGACCTGACCGCCGAAATATATCCCCAGAGAACCCGAAGGTTTTTTCCAGTTCATTATTTATCCCCGGCTTTCAATTCTTTGCCCGAACTCACGGATTGTTTTTTATGGTTTTTCAACCAGGTATCAACTTCCCGGCGGTCGAATCTCCAAACGCCTCCTACTTTGATACCGGAAATCTTACCCTGGTGCAGCCAATTATAAATCGTCTGCTTTCCCAATTTCAAGTAAGACGCGAGATCATCGACATCGATCAAGCGGGACATATGCTTTAGTCGGCCTTTCTGTTGCGTTTTTTCTCAGTTAATGAAGCTCCCCGGGCTGATCTTTCGACAATGCCTTGGCAGTGAGCCTGTCGAACTGCTTTGGACATGCGCCCGGGGTTTATTTCTCGGTTTTCTCCGGCGCCGCAAAGCGGTAAAAACATCTAATTTATCACTTTGTATACCATATTATAATCTTTTTCATTCCTGTCAACTGTTTTTATATAATTTTACCGGATTTTACTCGCTTAATACGGGCAAGGACCGAAGAACGCTGTCCGTCCCGCAGCTAAGGAGTCACATCTTCTTCACTGGGCACATAAGTCACCTTCACCACAATACAGGCGTCCACCCCGACGGGAGGAGAATGAGATACGCAGACGGGATTGCTCCTTTCGCCTACGGTAATCGCTATCTTATCGATTGCCTTAACAAGGGTCTCATCGTTGACCACGTAACCGGGGCATGAGTGAAAACTGTTGTTGCAGATATAATTCGTGTAACTGCTCCCCGACGCCGGCATCGGCCAATTGGTGGAGTCGTCGTTGCGGCAGAGGCGCTCGTATCCGTAATTCATCCCGGCGAGGGCCGCGTAATAGGCCTGGACGCGGCCGACATGTTTCCTGGAAAGAGCCGTATTACTAAGCACGATGTTGAGCACTACGCTGCCCAGGGTGACCGCGAAAATAATCACGCCCAGAACCACGAAAAGGACCATACCTCCGGGACGTCTCATATATCCTAAAGATTCTTGCGCAGCATTATGGAGAAATCATCCCCTGTCTTCTGCAGGATAACGTGCCCTTCCCGAGCCAGCCATCCCAGGCTGAGCAAAAGATTGTCTCTCGATCTGTCCAGTCCGCGGACAAGAACGGACAAACTGACATCCCCGTGCAGATCCAGATAATGCCATATCTCTCCCGCCACTATGCCTATCTCGATGATCATTCTCCCCTCCTTGGTATGTCTTTACGTTAATCTTTTTATGTCCCGCCGTATAAAAACCGGGTCAAGAACTTTCCGCAGATATTATAAGCGCAATCAAAGCGGTGGTCAACTTTTTTCCGGGCGTCTCGCGGCCGAATCCCTGCTGTTGTAACTGCCGCAACGCGGACAAACCGAAATTTTATCGTCCTTTGTATTGATATAAATATGCGTGCATATCGCACAAAGCCAGACGTGGCGGGCGTCCAACGACAAACCGCTCTTACCCCTGCCTTTGCGCAACGACAGGAACGCGGCCGCGGCGGCAGCCGTGACTGCCAGCATGAGGACGCCAAGCGCCCAAGAAAAGTCAACGTTCAACATTGGAAGGAGAGAAATCCACCTCCACGTTATGCCACCTGCCGCCCTGAAAATACCGGCGTTGCAAGAAAAGGTAATATGCGACCTGCCGAAGCGCTATCAAATCCGCTTCAAGATTACCGCAGGACGTTTTCCTTTTCACCTCGATGCACTCAGCCCTTCCGCCGGCGGAGGAGACTATCCTGAAAGATAACTCTATGTGCGCTTTTTCCCTGTCCTTAAAATACAAAGGGAAATAGGCCGGAAGCAGTGGATACATGGAAAGCGGTTTGTTCTCCGCCCTGCGAAAAACGGCGGAGTCTGACGGAAGGACGGCGGAGACCTTATCGGCCGCCCTGGACGGCGCCGCGGAAAACAAGGAGTTTCTGTCCGGGAGAAACCGAGGCCGGTTTCCCGCGGGCCCGGCCGGGCAAGGCACGCGGAATCTTAACTTCGCCGCCGGAGACCGGACAGCCGGCCCGCCCGCCGGCGCAGTCCCGTCGAGGTCGTAATGCTCCAGCAGCCCGGCGCCGAAGAAAAGATAAGGATATCCGTTCTGCCGGGCCCGGCCCCCGGTATAAATGAAAGAAACGGAAAAAAGACTCAATGCGATCAGGTGAGCAGCCAGAGAAATGAAAGTTACCGGACAGATTTCCCGAAGCCGCATAGTCTAATGCTCCGTAAGAATAGTTATCCGTTCCGCCCCGGCCCGGCGGCACTTGTTCCAGACGCCGGCAAGCAGGGAGACCGGGACCTGGCCGGAAACCTTTATCACCAGCACTTTTTCTCCCGCGAAAGAATCTGCCAGCTTTTCAGCGATACGATCAGGCCGGACCGGCCTGCCGTTCAACAGCATACTCTCTTCCCCGCGCACGATAAGCTCATTAAAAGCCCGGCCGGATTCACGATAACTCTCTGCCGGCAGAGGATTCAGTACGAGCGGAAGCCGGCAGAAATCTCCGGAAGCGCAAACAAAAAAAATCAAAAGAAGAAAGAAAATATTTATCGAAGGAACGGAAACCACGCTCCCCGCCCAGGGCTTCTTATATACGGCATTCCTGATGAACCTGTGAAAATCCAAGCTTTTACCCTCCCGCGAAGCCGTGTTCCCGTTTCAGCCGAAAAGCAGCTCCACAAGATTATCGGCGGCCTTTTCCATTTCCAGCACCTGGTCGTTGACGGCGGAGACGAAATAGTTATAGGCGAGAAAAGCGGGGACCGCGGTCCCGATGCCGGCCGCGGTACAAACCAGGGCCTGCCAGATACCCGCATACAATTCAGCCGGATAGAAAGGCTCCAGGGCAACGGCACGTAAATGTACGGCGTGAAAACAGTATATCATCCCGGCCACCGTCCCCAGCATCCCGAGCAAAGGCGCCAATTGGAAAACCGCGGACAGCAGCGGCAGACAGGACTCCAGCCTGGGGATCTCGTAGCGCGCGGCATTCTCCATCGTTTCCTTCACCTCCTGCCTGTTCCTGTCGAATTTCAATATACCCGCCTTGAGGATCGTGGCGGCCGGCGCAGAGGATGCCTCGCAAATCTCGAGAGCTTCTTTAATGCGGTTATGCTTTATATTCTCCGATACCGCTGAAAGCAGGCGCTCGTTGGCTCTGCGCATAAACCGCAGCTGCCTGAACTTTATGATGATTATCGCAAACGCCGTTACCGAACAGAACAGGATCGGCCACATCAAAGGGCCGCCGGAAAAGAACAATTCCCACGCACTCATTTTTCAGCCTTTCCTTTCTTCTCCTCCGCCGCCAGAATCTCCAGTCGTTCCACTGCGTATTTCGCTTCCGGCGCCGGCATCACGCTTATTTTTTCGTATATTTTGCGCACTTCTTTGAAATTCGCCGTTTTTTCATAGATACCGGCTACGCGCAAAAGGGCCTTGAGGGACACCGCGCTGTCCGGATAAAGCGCGTATATCCTCATAAATTCTCCGGCGGCATCCTCTTCTCGCCCTTCGGCCTGCAGTATGTCGGCGAGCTTGAAATGTATCTCCGGCATTTCTTTGGAAGAGACGCACTTCAACGCCTGCCGGTAACTGGAAACGGCCTCTTCTTTATTGCCTTCAAGAAGGTAAAGATCGCCGATGCGCGGTAAAACCAGTCCGGCCATATGCGGATAATCGGCGAGTATCTTTTTATATAAACTCATCGCTTCGGCGGCCTTTCCCTGTTTGGCGTATATATCGGCAACGGCAACGGAAGCGTTCCCGGCCATGTCCGATTTCCCTTTATCCATAAGCTTCTTGAAACTTTCTATCGCCTGTTCATCTCTGCCTTCTTCCTCGTCTATGGCGCCGATATAATAATAAGCCGCGGGAGCGAGGCTGCTTGAAGAGAAGTCCGAAGCCAGCGTGCTGAAATACCTCCTGGCCATTACCGCGTCGCCGTGGCGGTAATAATATTCCCCCAGCCACCAGATCACCTCCGGGGTAAGGGTGGAATCCGGATATTTCGAGCGCAGCGTATTGAAACGCGCCATGGCTTCTTTCTCGTCGCCCATCTGATAAAAACAATCCGCTATCTCGTATTCGCATTTTTGCACGAGAACGGCATCGGAAGGATATTGCTTGATTATGTCACGGAAGATATCCTGCGCCTCCCTGTATTTTCCCTGGTTAAACAGCGCCGAGGCCAGCAGATACAAAGCATCCTGCCGTATGCCGCTTTCCCGGAAAGCGTTCAGGAAAACGCGCAGTGTCTCGGCGGCCGGCAGATAATCTTCTTTCTGAAAATAAGCCAGCCCCAAGGCGTAGGATATTTCGTCCCGCAGGGTGGAAGAAGGATAATCGTTTTTCGCCGTTTTTAGAACGGTCACCGCTCCCTCATAATCGGAGATTTTCATCAACGCCAGCCCGGACTGGTAACGCACGTAATCGTTATATACGCTGTCGGGGTATTCCTTCAATATCCTGCGGTAAGTATCGAAGGCCTTCATATATTCGCCCGAGTCCTGGTAAGCGTCTCCCACCTGGCAAAGCGCTCCCACTTTAACCAAATTGTCGCTGCTGGCGGCGGCTATACTGCTGAACGCCTCGATAGCCCGCCTGAACTCCCCCTCTTTCAACAGCGACCAGGCCAGACCGTATTGAAACTTGTCCTTTATCTCCGACTGGACTGCGCCGCCGTATTCCTTCAAACCTTCTTCGTAGGCGGAAACGGCTTCTCCGAAACGAGACAGGGCGTAAAGAGCATCTCCTTTTCCCAAACAGGCCTGCGCTTTCACGTTCCGGTCGGACGACCTGGCCAGCAGCTCCCCGTAAATGTTCAACGCGCCGCCGTTATCTCCGCATTCGGCGGCCAGCGCCGCTTTGCCCAGAAGAAGGATCTCGGTATTCGGCCCGTCGAGATCCTCGACTCTCACCGCGGAGAACATCTCCCGGGCCTTCTCCGTGTTCTTCATTTTCAGATAAGCCCATCCGCAACCGAGGTTGGCCAGCGCTTGCATCTGCGCCGGCGCGTGTTGCGAAAGCACCGCCGAATATGCCGAACAGGCTTCGGCATATTTACCCGTGTAATAATCCGCCTCGGCGGCGTAATAGTCAAGATAAGCTTTCTTCCGCTCGTCCGCCGGGTAGTTCTTGCGCCAGGCGATCACAGCTTCGCTCAGAGAACGGTAATTACGCAGGTTATACAAACATTCGATGGCTTTAAAAGCCGCTTCGCTTCTCGTAACCATGTCCGCTGAAGGCAACCGGGAGACCGCCGTAAATTGTTCAAAGGCTTCTTCGAATCTGCCTTCCTCGAAAGAACACCATCCAAGCGAATACAGCGAAGCCGGATAATACTTGGACGACTGGAATTTATCAGACACCTTGCGGTAATATTCCCGCGCCTTAAGGAAGTTCTTGCTTTTAAAATGCGTCTCGCCGATCCAGTAAAAGAGGGCATCCTCCACCGGGCCGGACAACTGCGGATTGGATAACAGGGTCTCGAGAACGGAAAGGGCGTCCTGGTATTTTCCCTGGAAAAAAAGGCACTGCCCGGAAAGCAGCTCGGCCTCTGCCTTCCTGGAGGAAAAAGGGTAATTCCGGCTGAAACGGGAAAGCAGATTTAGGCAGACGTCGTAGAAACCGTCGTCGAACGCCTTGCGCGCCACATAGAAAGCTTCCGTCTCCCTGCTATCCGCAGCCGAAGGCTGCGGATAGGCCCTTAACTGCAGAACTGGAGAAAGCAGCGCCGCGGCAGCGAACAGGAATACGGCGCATCCCGGCGTTACATACTTGTTCAACATTTTATCATCACCTTTTTGAGCGCTTTCATAAACCCGGCAATATCCTGCGCAGGAAAATCCCGGTATACGAACGGGGATTGGCCGCGATCTCTTCCGGGGTCCCGCAGGCCACGACCTCCCCTCCTCCATCCCCCCCTTCCGGCCCCAGATCTATTATATAATCCGCATTTTTTATAACATCAAGATTATGTTCCACTACCAGCACGGTATTCCCCATCTCCACCAGCTTCTGCAGCACCGCGACCAGCCTGGCTACGTCGGCAAAATGCAGTCCGGTGGTGGGTTCGTCCAGTATATAAAAAGTCCTGCCGGTGGCTTTCTTGCTCAGTTCCGCGGACAGTTTCATACGCTGCGCCTCCCCTCCGGAGAGAGTAGTGGCGGATTGTCCGAGATGTATATATCCCAACCCCACATCATGAAGAGTATTAAGCACGTTCCTTATACGGGGTATGTTGAAAAAGAAATCCCGCGCCTCCTCTACCGTCATTTCCAGCACGTCGGCTATGGATCTGCCTTTGTATCTTACGGCCAGGGTGGCTTCGTTGAACCGCTTGCCGCCGCAGACGTCGCATTTCAGATATACGTCCGGCAGAAAATGCATTTCTATCTTCTTAACCCCGTCTCCGGAACAGGCCTCGCAACGTCCTCCGGCCACGTTGAAAGAAAATCTCCCGGGCCGATATCCCCGCATACGCGCCTCCGGAAGGCTGCTGAAAAGCATACGGATGTCGTTAAAAACCCCGGTGTAAGTACAGGGATTAGACCTCGGCGTCCTGCCAATCGGGGCCTGGTCCACCACCACGACCTTATCGATCTGCCCCATCCCGTAAATACCTTTATGAGCTCCCGGGCGTTCTTTGGCCCCGTGGAACGCCGCGGCCAGCCCCCGGTAAAGGATATCCTCCACCAATGTCGATTTACCGGAACCGGAAACGCCGGTCAGGCAGATGAAGACGCCCAAAGGAAAATCCACGTCTATATTCTTCAGATTGTGCTCGCGCGCTCCCTTCACTCGCAGGCATCTGCCCGGGGACAATTTCCTGCGTTCCGGCGGACAGGGAATGGACATTTCGCCGCGCAGGTAACGCGCGGTTAGCGAATCTCCCCGTTCGAGCAGTTCGCCGGGGGTACCGGCGAAAACCACGCCGCCTCCCTCCCTGCCCGCTCCCGGTCCGAGATCCACGAGATAATCAGCCGCGCGGATGGTTGCCTCATCGTGCTCGACGACCACCAGGGTGTTGCCGAGGTCCCTCAGTGAACAAAGGGTCGCCAGCAGTTTGGCGTTGTCCCGCTGATGCAGACCTATGCTCGGTTCGTCAAGCACGTATAACACGCCTGTCAGTCCGGAGCCGACCTGAGTGGCAAGCCTTATCCGCTGAGCCTCGCCGCCGGAAAGCGTGGAACTCTTGCGCTCAAGGGTCAAATAATCCAGCCCGACGTCCACGCAGAACTGCAGGCGTTTCATAATCTCCTTGAGCGGCTGCGCGGCGATGGTTTTTTCCTGTTCCCCGAGTTCCAGCCGGGAGAAAAAATCACGTGCTTCCCTTACCGTCAAACTGCAGACCCCGCTGATGTTCATTCCGCCGACCAACACGGACAGACTCTCTTTCTTAAGCCGCGCCCCGCCGCATGCCGGGCAGGGCTGGCTGGACATAAAACGAGATATCTCCTCTTTAAGATAATCGCTGTCGCTTTTTGAAAACAACCTCGTGAGATGCGGGATGATACCTTCGAAAGGCTTGCCGCCCACGCGAACTTCCGTACCGTAAAGCAGCGCTTTACGCACTCCCCGCGGGAGCTTGTGGAATGGTGTTTCCAGACTGAAGCCCAAGGCGGAGGAAAGCTCTCGCAGCAGCCAGCGGTAATAAAGAATATATCCCCTGCCTCCTCTTTTCCATACCTCTATCGCGCCGTCCTTTATGGATTTGCCCTGGTCCGGGATTATGAGACCCGGATCGAATTCGAGCTTAATACCCAGACCATTGCAGTCCGGACAGGCCCCGTAGGGCGAATTGAAAGAAAAAGTCCTCGGTTCCATCTCCTGATAGCTGATGCCGCAGTGAACGCAGGCGTAGTGCCGGCTGTAAAGATCCTCCTTACCTCCGTCCGGCCGATAGATGATGAGGACTCCATTACCGATCTTGAAAGCCGTCTCCAGCGAATCCGTGAGTCTGGCGGAGCTTGCCTGCCCGACATTCAAACGGTCGACTACGACTTCTATAGTATGCAGCTTGTATCTGTCCATCCGCACGGAGAAAGGGGCCTCATAGATCTTACCGTCGACCCTAATCCTGGAAAAGCCGGACTTGCGCACCCTCTCCAGCACTTCCTTATGCGCGCCTTTCTTCCCTTTTACCACCGGAGCAAGGATATGAATCTCTTCCCCGCGCGAAGAAGAAAGGAGCGTCTTTACTATTTCCTGCACCGACCGGCTGCTTATCAACCTGCCGCATTTGTAACAATGCACTCTTCCGGCGCGGGCAAACAAGACGCGCAGATAATCGTATATTTCCGTCTGGGTGCCTACGGTCGAACGAGGATTCCGCGACGCGGTCTTCTGTTCAATGGCTATGGCCGGAGACAATCCGCGGATGTCGTCTACCTCCGGCTTCTGCAGCTGTTCCAGGAACAGGCGGGCGTATGCCGAAAGGCTTTCGACATACCTGCGCTGGCCTTCCGCGTAGATGGTATCGAAGGCGAGACTGGACTTCCCGGATCCGGACAGGCCTGTAAAAACCACGAGTTTATTTTTAGGGATAGAAAGGCTGACGTTCTTAAGATTGTGCTCGCGCGCGCCGCTGATTATTATCCGGTCTTCCATAATAGGGCCCTTAGGGGAATAACGGCAGTGAGCCGTATGCGGTAATCCCCGCGTAAAAAGGATTGAATTGTATGCCGTGTATCGTTTTATAATGAAGGCCAACGCGCAGCCGTATAGGAACTGTAAAGAACGCGCACCGCCGCAAAGGGGATTCCCCCGGGCGACGGTGCGCATTTTATTACGTTGGAGACGGCTTATCTCTTTTTCTTACCGCCTTTTTTCCCGCCTTTCTTTGCCGATTTCTTGGCAGGCTTCTTTGCGGCCTTCTTCTTGGTGCCGCCTCTGACCATCTTGGCGCAAGAGACGTCGCCGTCCTTATCGACGAAATACAGGACGCCTACCTCTCTCTTGATACCGGTCTTGGCAATTTTCTTGGGGCTACCCCCCTTTTTGCCTCCACGGGCCATCTTGGCGCAGGATACATCCCCGTCCTTATCGACGTAATAGAGATATCCTTTTTCGCGCTTTACCCCCACTTTCACCAGTTTCTTCGCCATACGTTTCACCCCCTTTCATTATGCTGCTTGCCTGTTGATGTTACTTTCTCTTACTTCAATGCGGCTCTCCATAAAAGGCCGTTCAATTCCACAAAACCTTGCTTTATCAAATGCGCAAGGATGTTCTTCGTAAACAGGAAAAAGTCTTCCGCGCCCGGCTTGAAAGCCCGGGATTCCTGCGGTTTGATTAAACGCCTTCAGGTGCCGACGCTTACCGGGCTGGTGATCTGCCGCAACACGGCGGCGGCGGCAAGCACCGCCAGGTAACTGGTCTTACGGTTTTCCGGATGCGGGACGTTCTCCGTTCTCGTCGTTATCACCGCCGCGTCCGACTCTATCCTGACCTCATGTATGTTCTTCTTCACGAAGGGAGAAGCGATTATGCGTACCCTGGTCGCGCGCGCGCCCATACCGGCCAGACTCAGCACAGCCGCCACGTTTATGTTTTGCGGAAAGCAACGCACGGCCTTCTCCGCCCTGCCGTCGAAAAGCACGGTATCCTTGTTTATCCCGGCGGGATCGATCTTCCTCCTGCGGAGATAATCCACTCCGGAGAAAGAAGCCGGATTCTTGATCGTAGTCAAAGTCACGCTCTTCAGACGCGCGCCTCCGGCCGCTTTCAAGGCGTCTATTCCGGCAAGCGCCCCGCTGGGAACGTAGATACGTGCTCCGGAACGCTCCGCTTCACGCAGCAGCCGTTCTACCTTGTCCACAATGCCTCCGACGCTCATCACCATAACACTGCGGCCGGCCTTCAGGCATTCGCACGCGATATCGTAGGATGCCGAAGCGGAAGCCGCCTCCACCACCAGATCGGAAGCCTTTATCAACGCCTTCAGGTCGCGCGCTACCGCGGTCTTAGCCGCTATATGCAACCGCCCGGCAAGCGCCGCGGCGTGCTCCGCGCGCAGATCGAACAACGCGGACACGCGCATTTCCCTGCCGAACTCTTCCCTGACAATACGCGCCAGAGACCCGCCTATGGCGCCGCAGCCGGCAATCCCTATTTTAAGTCTGGTCCCGCTTTTCTGCCCGAGCATAAAAGTATCATACCTCATTTCACGTCCAGAGTCACGTTATCTATCAGCCTTATCCCGCCTACGCGCACGGCTAGCGCGACCAGACATTTCCCTCCGCCTATGCTTTTCAGAGTTTTCATGGTGCGGGGATCGACGATCTCTATGTAGTCGGTTTCCGCCTGAGGACAGCCGCTTATAATACGCCTCATGGATTCCTTTATCCTGGAAGAACGGCGTTCACCCGCCTCAACCAGTCTGGCTGCCTCCCGCAGGGAACGGAAAAGACAAAGCGCTTGTTCTTTCTGATTATCTCCGAGATAGGCGTTACGCGAACTCAGGGCGATCCCGCCGGGCCCGCGCACGATGGGAAGGACCTCTATGCGCACCGGCAGATTCAGATCAGCCGTCATTCTCTTTATTACCGCCGCCTGCTGGGCGTCTTTCGCGCCGAAATAGGCCGTGCGGGGAGAAACTATATTAAAAAGTTTCAGGACTACCGTGGCCACGCCTCTGAAATGCCCGGGCCGTGAACGCCCGCAAAGGACATCGCTCATACCCTTCACCTCCACGAAAGTGCGGAATCCCGGGCCGTACATCTCCTGCGCGGAGGGACAAAACAGCACATCCACTCCTTCTGCGCGGCAGATGCCGGCGTCGGAGGCATGATCCCGGGGATATCTGCGGAAATCTTCTGAAGGGCCGAATTGAAGCGGATTGATGAAAACGCTGACCACTACCGCGTCATTGTCGCGGCGGGCTTTTCTGATCAGGCTGACGTGTCCGGCGTGCAAAGCCCCCATGGTGGGAACAAAACCTATTTTTCTGCCGGCGGCGGCTTCGGAAGAAAAACCGGACATCGCCTTTATGCTGCGTATTACTTTCATTGTTTGCTTTTTCCCCCTCGAGGGAAGATGTTTCATAGAATCTCCAGCAGCGGGCGCAATACGAAATCGCGCCTGAACATCCGGGGATGAGGGATGCGCAATTCCGAACCGTTCAGTCTCTTCCCGTCGTACCAAAGTATATCCAGATCTATTGAACGGGGGCCGTTGCGCGCACCGGGCTTGCGGCCCAGTTCACGCTCTATCCTTTTTAATCCGGCCAGCAGTCTGGACGGCGTCAGACCGGTTTCCAGGCTAAAAGCGCCGTTCAGAAAATCCCCCTGGCCGCGCGGCCCACCCACGGGAGCGTTCTCGAATAAAGAAGACACCTTGAGCACTTTTGTCCGCGGCAGCGCGCCGGTCAGGGATATCGCCGCGCGGATGTTGCTGCGTCTGTCGCCGAGGTTCGAGCCCACAGCTATATAACACAATCCGGTTTTCAGAACAATTTCTCCAGGCGTTTCAACGCCTCTTTAACCCTCTCGGCCGGCACGGTAAGCGCCATACGCAGGTACCCCTCTCCATTCCCGCCGAAACCCACGCCCGGGGTTACAATAATATCGGCTTTATCCAGGAGATAAGCCGCGTATTCCATTGAACTCTTTTTGGGGTCCGGGACCCTGAACCAGAGATAAAACGTGGCGCCGGGAGAATGAACACGCCATCCCAGTTTGCGCAGCCCGCCGACCAGTATGTCGCGGCGTTCCCGGTAAAGAGCGCTCATCGCGTCCGCCTGCGCCGCGCTGTTGTCGAGGGCGGCGGCCCCGGCGTACTGCAAAGCCGTGAAAATACCGGAATCGATGTTGGCCTTCACCTTGGCAAGCGCCGAAACAAGAAAGGAGTTGCCGCAAGCCCACCCCACCCTCCACCCGGTCATATTGCAGGTTTTGGAAAGTGAATGAAATTCTATCACACAGTCCCCGGCCCCTTCGATCTCCAGCATGCTCCCGGGTTTATATCCGTCGTAAGACATCTCGGAATAGGCCAGGTCGGAGACGAGTATCAAACCGTGTTTGAGAGCGAACGCCACGGCTTCGGAGAAGAAATCCTTATCCGCCGTCCTGCCGGTGGGATTATTGGGATAATTAAGAAACATTAACTTCGCTTTTTTCAATACGGATTCGGGAATACTTTTGAAGTCCGGGAGAAAAGAATTGTCTTCCTTCAACGGCATCAAGTGCACCCTTCCGCCGGCGAGTATCGTCCCGCCTTTATAAGGAGGATAACACGGATCCGGAACTAGCGAATAATCCCCGGCGTTGAGAAAAGCTGCCGGAAAATGCGCGATACCCTCCTTGGACCCTATCAACGGCAGCACTCCCTTCTCCGGGTCGAGGGAGACGGAAAAACGCTTCCGGTACCAGGCGCAGATCGATTCACGCAACAAAGGTATGCCCTGGTCAAGGGCGTAACGGTGATTGGCGGGATCGCGAGCGGCGCGGCAGAGTGCGTCTATGACGTAATCCGGCGTAGGCTGATCCGGATCCCCGATGCCGAAATCAATCACGTCCCTTCCCTCGGCCCTGGCCTTCCGTTTCGCCTTATCTATCTCCACAAAAAGATACGGCGGCAGACTCTTCAAACTATCAGACAACTCGAACATATTTAGAATCCCTTCTTCTCGTATAACGTGATGTATCGGCCTTCTTTATAGATTCCCTTATTACAGCCCAAGCACATCCTTCATCGAATACAGGCCCGGTTTCTGCCCGGCGACCCATTTTGCGGCCTTCAGCGCGCCGAGAGCGAAAAGATCGCGCGTGTGCGCCTGATGTTTTATCTCGATGCGCTCGGAATTGCCGCAGAATATCACCGTGTGATCGCCGACGATGTCTCCCAATCTTACCGAATGCGCCGGCGGATTGGATAAACCGGAGGCCGCGATGACTTCCTGCATCTTCTTGGCCGTGCCGGAAGGAGCATCTTTCTTCCCTTCGTGATGCGCCTCGACTATCTCCGCCTTATAATCCCGGCCGAGCTTGCGGCTGATATCGGCCAGCACGCTGAAAAGCACATTGACCCCTATCGACATATTCGGGGAATAAACAAGCGGAATGGAGTCGGATGCCCTGCGCACTTTCGATACCTGATCTTCCGTAAGACCGGTGGTGCCGAGCACCAGCGCCTTATTGTACTTAACGGCGTACTCCAGGTTGGCGATGCTGGCCTCAGGAACGGAGAAATCCACGAACACGTCTATGAGGAACATCCCGTCCGGGTTCGAGGATATCTTCACCTTGCCTAATTCCCTGCCTATCTGGGGGATGCCTTTGCGTTCCAGGGCCAGCATTATCTCAAAATCCTTGTCGCAGGAGGAGATCTCCAGAATACGCCTGCCCATCCTGCCGCAGACCCCCGAAACACCAAGTTTTATCATCTTCGGTTCCTTTCGGTATAATTTCTATTATGAACTATTCCTTCAATAAACCGTAATCCTTTAACGACGCCCGCAGTCTGCCGGCGTTATCCTTCGACATGGAGGTCAAAGGCAGCCTCAAATCCGCCTCGCACATGCCGAGCATACCCATCGCCGTTTTTACCGGGATAGGGTTGGTTTCCAGGAACAGCGACTTGATCAACGACAGCAGGCGGTAATGCAGTCTGCGCGCCTCGGCGGTTTTGCCGCTGACATAATTATCTATCAGGCCGGCGACGTCGGCCGGCACGATATTAGCGGCAACGGAGATCACGCCGGTACCGCCGATAGAAAGTACCGGCAAAGTCAGGCTGTCGTCCCCCGAGATAAGATCGAAGTCCTCTCCGCAGAGAGCTTTGACGCGTGACATCTGGTCCAGGCTGCCGGAGGCCTCTTTGACGCCTACGACGTTTTTGCAGTCGGCGGCCAGCCGGGCGATCGTCTCCGGCTCGATGTTGACCCCGGTGCGGGAAGCTATGTTATAAAGTATAACCGGTATCCCGGCGGCGTCGGCGACCGCCTTGAAGTGTTCGTAAAGGCCCTTCTGGGTCGGCCGATTATAATATGGGGAGACCTGAAGAGAGGCGTCGGCCCCGGCCTTCGCGGCGTCTACCGTCAATTGTATGGCTTCTTGCGTGGAATTTGAGCCGGTACCGGCAATCACCGGAACACGACCGGCGGACTGCTCAACCGATATCTCTATCACCCTTTCGTGCTCGCGCACGGAAAGAGTGGCGGATTCGCCCGTGGTCCCGCAGGGGACGATGCCGGAGGTCCCGTTCTCAATCTGAAAATCTATCAGAGACCGCAGCCGCTTCTCATCCACCTTGCCGTTCTTGAAAGGGGTAACCAGGGCGACAATGGAACCGCTAAACATAATAAACTCCTTTGTAGACGATTTTGGCCCCGCCTTCCAACCAGACGTCGCTGAAAGAACAGTCCTTTTTTTTGTCGAAATACACTCTGAGGGTTTCGCCGCTGCGGGTCAACACTCTGAAAACGGCATTACCTTCCGGCATACCGAGATGACAGGATGCCGACAAAACGGCGGCAGTAGAACCTGTCCCGCACGCGAGCGTTTCCCCTTCCACCCCTCTTTCGTACGTCCTGACCTTTAGTGCCTCAGGCCCGGTTATCTCCGCGAAATCGACGTTGACCCCGGCAGGAGAGAACACCTTATGATAACGGATCATTCGTCCGAGCGCGTCCACGTCGATGGAATCGAGTCCCTGCACAAAGACCACTGCGTGCGGCACCCCGGTATTGACGAAATAAGCTTTTAAGGCCCGGCCGCCGAGCGGCAGATCCACCCCCCCGCGGAACCCTTTGGGGGCGGTAAGCCGGATACGAACGCATCCTCCGTCAACACGGCAGGATACAAGGCCGGCTTTCGTGTGAAGGTCCACCGTTTTTCTCCCTGAGAACAAGGCTGCGCAGCGCGCCCCGTTGCCGCACATCTCCGCTTCCGAGCCGTCGGAGTTGAATATCCTCATTCTCATCCCGCCGGAAACCGTCTCCGCGAGCAAAAGCATCCCGTCCGCCCCGGCCCCGAATTTTCTGTCGCAGATCATACGGGCCAATACGGACAGACTCCTGCATCCGGCCGCGAGCGAACGCTCTTTCAGGATGACGAAGTCGTTGCCGGAGGCGGCCATCTTCACGAATGCAATCGTTCTCCCGGAGGGTTTCATTTTTTCTGCCATTGGAATCTCCGCATTATTCTATCCAGGTCCTCCATATATCTATTCAGCTCTTCCCTCACCTCTCCGTAGCAGGAAAGATTAAATATCACCGAACTCGGCGCCCCCACGTCGCAAATCACGAAAAAATTGACCTTCCCGGGCGGACACTTTTCGTAGAAATAGGCTTCACAAGGGTACGCCGAAGAAGAAACATAGACGGCATCTTTGTGAAAATCGTCCAGAGAGCATTCCCCGTAGTTAAAATACTGTTTTTTGATCAGCTTGGCTATCTCTTCCGCTTTCAGTCCGGCGCTGTTGTCGAAAGGTATTATCTTTATCCAGGCGTCCTCTTTTATATGCTTTCCATACCAGCTGCCGTCCACGGCGTCGGAAGGGGCGCCCTCCGGAGCCCAGGCCGGCGGCATCTCGAACATATAGACCGCCGGAAACGGTAAATTGACTGTAACAAACCTCATTATCCCGTCGCCGTGTTTGATAAATTTCTGCGTTTCCGCTGCGGCATCCCGGAGATATAACGCAGAGAAGAACACAACCGCGGTAAAGAAACATATAATCCCCGGCTTCCCGCTTTGTCTGCCGGCCGTTTTAAACAACGATCTCATTACGCACCAGATCCGCATAATCTTCCCTCCGCCTGATCAATACAGCGTGGTTTCCCCTCACCATAATCTCCGCGGCCCTCGGTCGGGAGTTGTAATTGGAAGACATACTGAAGCCGTAGGCTCCGGCGCTCATCACCGCCAGGCAATCCCCCTGTTTAAAGCGCGGCAGTTCCCTGTCTTTGGCCAGAAAATCCCCGCTCTCGCAGATGGGGCCTACAACGTCCGCTCTTTCCAACCCGCCGCGCATACTCTTCAGCGGTTCGATGCGGTGAAAAGCCCCGTATAAAGCCGGCCTTATTAGATCGTTCATGCCGGCGTCAACGATGATGAATTTCTTCAACGGCGTCCTCTTGACGTAAATGACCCTGGAAACCAGTATGCCGGCGTTGCCGCAGATAAACCTGCCCGGTTCCATAATTATCTTGAAACCGCTCTTCTTCAGCACCGGGAGCACCTTGCGGGAGAAAGCGAGAGCGGTCTGCGGATTCTCTCTGTCGTATATGATCCCCAGGCCGCCGCCGATATTCAGGTAACGGATATCCGCGTCCGCAGAAAGGCTGCGCGCGAAACCGGCCACCTTGTTTATGGCGGCAAGGAACGGTTCTCCTTCGGTTATCTGCGAACCTATGTGCATATGTAAGCCGCAGATATCAAGCGAGCGGTATTTCGCCCTCAAACGTATTATCCTGGCGGCGTTATCCAGGTCTATGCCGAACTTATTGGTGATCTTGCCGGTAGTTATAAATTTATGGGTCTTCGCCTCAACGTCCGGATTGATACGCAGGGCTATCTTCACCCGCCTGCCGTATTTGCGGGCGATAAGGCCGATCCTCTCCATCTCCGGCTCCGACTCTACGTTGAAGAACAGTATTTTCCCGGCTACCGCCTCTTCTATCTCCCTGTCCGTCTTGCCAACCGAAGCGTAAACTATTTTCTCCGGCGGACAACCGCTCTTCAAGGCCCTGAACAATTCGCCGCCGGAGACTATATCCAAGCCGGCCCCCTCTTGCACCAGGGTCTTCAGTATGGCCAGATTGGAATTCGCCTTCACGGAATAACATATCAACGGGTCTATTTCCCGGAAAGCGTCCTTGAGTTTCAGGAAATGCCCGGTCAGGGTATTGCGGCTGTATACGAAAAGCGGGGTGCCGAACTCAGAGACCGCCTTTTCAAGGTCCACCCCCTCACAATATAACCTTCCGTTCCTGCGGACAAAATCGTGCATCTCTATCTTTCTTTCCTGTGCTTAAAGTTCGACGGACGGAGGCTTCAGCCCGGCCGGTTTAACGCCGCTTTTCTTCTTTTCCGGAGCGCGTTTTCCGCCTCCCGCCGCGTAAAACGGGTCCATCACGCGCTTGATGTCCGCGGCGTTAAACGCCGGATGCAGACGCCGCAACTCGGCGTCCGTCATATCTTCTATCTTTTTTTCGGAGGATTCCGCCGCCTTTATCAGCGAGCCCGCGGCATCGTGCGCCTTTTTAAAAGGCACCTTTTTCTCCCTCACCATCCACTCCGCGAGCTCGGTCGCGTAAAAAGTCCTGTCCGAAAGCGCCGCCTTCACCGCCCCGGCGTTAACTTTCACACCGGGCAGGAACCGGCAGAGAAGCGACAACTCGCTTTTCATAGTCTCCACGGCAGAGAACAAAGGTTCTTTGTCCAGCTGCATGTCGCGGTTGTAACTTAACGGCAAACCCTTCATCAGGGTAAGCAACCAGATCAATCCGCCGTAGACCCGGCCGGTGTTCCCGCGCACCAATTCCAGGAGATCAGGGTTTTTTTTATGCGGCATAAGCGAAGAGCCGGTACAGAACTCTTCCGGCAGGCTCAGGAAAGAATATTCGCTCCCGGAATATAGAATAAAGTCCTCGGCAAGGCGCGAGAGATGCATCTGTATGATGGAAAGCACGGAAAGCAATTCGATTATATAATCCCTGTCGCTGACGTGGTCCACGCTGTTTTCCGCCGGAACCACCTTGGACCTGTCCCCGGAGACCGCCGCTTTCACCGCCTTGGCGTACGCATCCCTGCCGAGCGAGGTGCCGGCAAGGGCTCCGGCTCCGATGCCGACGCGCAACCGGCCGTAATAATCTCCGAGCCTCTGCCTGTCGCGGCCGAACATGGAACGAAAAGCGTCGAGATAAAGTTCAAAAGTGATCGCCTGGGCCCTGCGAGCGTGAGTATAACCGAGAAAGATTACGCCGCGGTTTCTGCCGGAAAGCTTTTTCAGGGAACCGTCCAGGGCGTTCATCAATCCGGCTATATCTGCGCATTCTTTCAGACAATACCACTTTTCGTCGAACGCCACCTGGTCGTTGCGAGAACGAAAAGTATGAAGTTTCAGGGCGGCCTTGCCGGCTTCTTTTTCCACCTGCCCATGGATATAGCTGTGAATGTCCTCCGCCGCCCCTTTTTCCCGAAGGATGAAACCCGGCCCTTCATTGCGGACGCGTTTCAGGAGGCGGCGCAGCGCTTTTCCCAGCGCCGCGTATTCGCGGCCGTTCAACAGCCCGGCTTCACGCAAGGCGGCGATGTGAATCAAAGAATGGGAGATGTCGAATTCGGCCAGTCTGAAATCATAATCCAGCGATTTCTGAAAATCGAAGAACTCCCGGTCCGTCCGGCCGGAAAACCTTCCGCCCCACAACTTTCCAGCGCCGTAATTTTTCATACCGCCCTTCCCCGTTTCTTCGCCCCCTTGTAGGGCATGGCCCAGAGTTTAATAAAACCTTCCGCCAGTTTCTGATCGAACTTGTCGTCGCGGCCGTAAGTGCTCAGCTCTTTTTTGTAAAGGCCGTAAGGAGACCTCCGCCCTACTGCCGTGCAGTTCCCCCGGAAAAGTTTAAGCCGCACGGTCCCGGTGACTTTCTCCTGCGTGGAATCCACGAATCGGCCGAGCGCTTCCCGCAGAGGCGAATACCAGAGGCCGTTATAGATCAACTCGGAATATTTAAGCGCAATACCCTCTTTAAAATGCGCCAGCTCACGGTCGAAAACAAGACACTCCAGTTCTTTATGCGCCAGGTGCAGAATAGTCCCTCCGGGGGCTTCGTATATCTCGCGCGATTTAATCCCTACCAGCCTGTTCTCAACCATATCGTAACGGCCCACGCCGTGTTTGCCGCCGATCTCGTTAAGACTCTGGATCAGGGCGTCCAGCGGCATTCTCCTGCCGTCTATCGCGCACGGCGCTCCTTTCTCGAAAGAAACCTCGATATATTTAGGCGTGGAGGGCGCGGCGGACGGGCTGCGCGTGATCATATAGGCGTCCTCGGGCGGTTCCTGTTCCAGGTCCTCCAGTATCCCCGCTTCTATGCTGATGCCCCAAATGTTCCTGTCTATACTGTAAGGTTTCTTCTTGGTCACATCTATGGGAATGCCGAATTTACCGGCATACTCTATCTCTTCTTCCCGCGAGTTGAATTCCCAGTCCCTCACAGGCGCGATTATCTCCAGTCCGGGCTCCAGGATGCTCGCGGTCACCTCGATCCTCACCTGGTCGTTACCTTTTCCCGTGCATCCGTGCGCCACGGCCGAAGCCTTCTCCTTACGGGCTATATCCACCAGGTATTTGGCGATCAGCGGACGACTCAGCGCAGTAGCCAGCAGGTACTTACCTTCGTAGACCGCGCCGGCTTTGAGCGCCGGTATGATAAAATCGTTTATGAACTCCCGGCGCAGGTCTTTTATGTAAACCTTACATGCCCCGGCAACCAGAGCTCTTTTATTTATCAGGTCGAAATCCTCTCCCTTTCCCAACCCCTGGCCGAGATCTGCCACAAAACAGATGACTTCGTACCCCCGCTCCTTCAGCCAGCGGACTATACAGGAAGTATCCAACCCGCCGGAATACGCCAAAACCACTTTTTTCATCTTATTCTCCGTCTCGTGGAGCCCGCGGCTCCTATTTTCCGGCGAAGCCGATGCTTAGCCGGTACACAGCGCATATTCGGCTGCCTGCTTATTCAGACGACCTCCCCGGGGTTAAAACCCGGGGATTTCCGGGCGAGGGGATTGAATTGGCCGGCCGGAGATCAACTCCTGCCGCGTCCGCCCAGAAACTTCATCAATACAGCCTTCTGCACGTGCATTCTGTTCTCGGCCTCGTCGAAAACAACCGAATGCCTTCCGTCAAGCACTTCATCCGTTATTTCTTCACCGCGGTGCGCAGGCAGGCAATGCATCACGAGCGCGTCTTTCTTTGCCAAGGCCAGAAGCCTGCCGTTGACCTGGAATCCCTTGAACGCCTTCTTTCTTTTAACCGTTTCCTTCTCCTGCCCCATGCTGGCCCAGACATCCGTGTAAATGACGTCCGCTCCCGCGGCGGCTTTGAAAGGATCCCTGAAAAGCTCTATGCTGCTGCCGCGCGAGGCAGCCAGTTCCGAGGCCTCGGAGACGAGTTTCCTGTCCGGTTCGTAACCGTGAGGCGCGGCGATACGCATATTGATCCCCAGTTTTGCGCAGACGTAAATAAGGGAATTGCAAACGTTATTGCCGTCCCCCACGTAAACGAACGTAGTCTTATCCATTTCCCTGCCTTTCTCGATCACGGTATAGATATCGGCCAGCGCCTGGCAGGGGTGGGAGAAATCCGAGAGCCCGTTTATAATGGGTACGGAGGAGTATTCGGCCATTTCCAGGACATTGTTGTGCGCGAAAGTCCTCAGGACTATCCCGTCCACGTAACGGGAAAGCGTCCTGGCGACGTCCCGGTACGCCTCTCTTACTCCCAGTTTTATCTCGTCGGGTCCGAGATAAATACCGTGCCCACCCAGCTGACACATCCCGACCTCGAAAGAGACCCTTGTCCTGTTGGAAGGTTTCTGGAAAAGCAGGGCGAGCGTCTTGCCGGAAAGCGAACGCGAATACCCGGAGGGATTTTTCTTCAATTTGCCGGCCAGCGCGAATATGCTCTTGATCTCGTCTGCCGTAAGATCGTTTATGGAAATAAGATCTTTCTTCACTATCCGTTCCTCCCTGCCAGCCCTGCCGGCGTTCCGTTATTGAAACTCCCCGGGCCGGCCCTTCGACAGACCTTGACAGTGAGCCCGTCTGACCGTCCAGGACAGGCACCCGGGGTTTATTTATCGAATACCTCCGGTTTGAAAACCGGGGATTTCTCAGCGAGGGGATTAAACGCGGGCGAAGGCGCCGGACAAGATGCCCGCGGCCTTGTTTATCTGCCCCCTGGTAACGTTCAATGCCGGCATAATACGCAGCACTCTTTCATGCGTACAGTTTATCAAAAGCCTTTTCTCCCTGCAATATTCAACCACTCCGTCGCCGGCAACGGCAAGTTCAATGCCGAGCATCAGCCCCATGCCCCGCACGTCTTTTATGACCGGATACTTTTCCTTTAAAGCGTAGAGGCGCTGTTTCAGGTATTCCCCCATTTCTACCGCGTTCTCCAGCAGTTTTTCCCTGCGTATCGCTCTCAACACGGCCAGCGCGGCCTTGCAAATCACCGGTCCGCCGCCGAAAGTGGAGGCGTGCATACCCGGCCCCAGCACGTCTGCAAATTCCTTCCTAACCGCCATCAGCCCGATCGGCAGCCCGCCTCCCAATGCCTTGGCCGCGGTAAGCACATCAGGCATAACGCCGTAATTCTGGTAACAAAACATCTTTCCGGTCCGGCCTATCCCCGTCTGCACTTCGTCCACGATAAGCAGCAGCTTTTTACGGTCGCAAAGCTCCCTCAGAGAAGCGGCAAATTCCTTTGTCGCGACATTAATACCGCCTTCCCCCTGTATGAGCTCCAGCATCACCGCCGCCGTCTCCGGGCCGGCGGCTTTCTCCACCGCCGAGATGTCGTTGAAAGGCACGCTCGTAAAACCTTCAAGCATCGGTCCGAAACCGCGCTGGTACTTTTCCTGGCCTGTAGCGGCAAGCGCCCCCATGGTCCTGCCGTGGAAAGCGTTCTCAAAAGTAATTATCCCGTACCTTCCCTTACCGAACTTCCTGGCCAGCTTTATCGCAGCCTCGTTCGCCTCCGCCCCGGAATTACAGAAAAAATAAGACGCCGGGAAGGTGTAAAAAGACAGTTCTCCGGCGAGTTGGGCCTGACAGACGTTATAATATGAATTCGGCACGAATATCAGGCGCGAGATCTGGTCCCTGACGGCCGACATCACCTTGGGATGACAATGCCCGATGTTGTTCACGCCCCAGCCGGGAAAGAAATCCAGAAAAACCCTATTGTGAATATCCCAGAGCCTGCTCCCCTTGCCTTTGACGAAAACCAGAGGTATCTTGCGGTAAGTGGAAAGTATGTGCTCTTCGTATTCCCCGAATATCTCTTCTTTTTTCATCGTCTCCGAGAAAGATTAGTGGAGCCCGCGGCTCCTATTTTCCGGCGAAGCCGATGCTTAGCCGGTACACAGCGCATATTCGGCTGCCTGCTTATTCAGGCGACCTCCCCGGGGTTAAAACCCGGGGAGGTCCGGGCGAGGGGATTAATGATTTATCTCCGTCCCCACGCCCTGATCGGTGAATATCTCCAGCAGCAGGCCGTGCGGGATTCTGGCGTCTATTATGTGCGTCTTCTTCACTCCGGAGACAAGCGCTTCGATACAGGCGTCCACCTTGGGGATCATGCCCTGCTGTATTACCCTATCGCGCATAAGCTCGCGGGCTTCCTTGATATTGATCGCGGAAATGAAAGAAGCCGGGTCGTCAGGATTCCTCATTATACCTTGGACGTTCGTCAACAGCACCAGTTTTTCCGCCCCCAGAGCGACGGCGATATGAGAAGCCGCTTCGTCGGCATTGACGTTATATCCTTTGCCGTCTGGACCCAGGCCCATCGGCAGGACGACCACCACCTTGTGCTTCTCCAGTTCCGAGGAAATTACCCCCTGGTCTATGCGCACGATATCTCCGACATAACCGAGGTCTATCTGAGCTTTCTTCTTCTCGGTGAATATTATACCGTCGGAACGCCCGTTCAGTCCTACCACCCTGCCGCCGATATCCGACATCTCCTCCACGATAAGCTCGTTAAGTTTCTGCAGTTCCTCCTCCACCACGGACAATGTCTCCTCGTCGGTAACCCGCATACCGTCCACGAACTCCGTCTTTTTTCCGGCGCTGCGCATTCTGTCGCTTATGTTCGGGCCGCCGCCGTGCACGAGCACCGGCCTCAATCCCATAAAACTTAGAAAAACAATGTCCTCGATCACCCCTTTACGTATCTTCTCTTCACCGAGGATACTACCCCCGTATTTGATCACCACCGGCTTATTGTGGAAACGTTTTATATACGGCAGCGCCTCTATCAACACATCCGCTTTCTTTATAGCTTCTTCCATTTTCCCACGCCTCGCTTGCTGCTAACTGTATTCCGCGTTTATCTTTATGTATTCCGGCGTCAGATCGGAGGTATAGACCACGGCCTTGCCGCGGCCCGCGCCGAGATGTACATACACGTCGACGTCTCTGCGTTTGAGAGACCCCGCTTTCAACCTGATTTTACCCGGGTCAAGCTTTATACCGCTGGCTCCCAGCGCGGCGATAATCCTGCCGAAATTCCTGTTTTCCCCGTATACCGCCGTCTTGAACAGATTCGAATTCGCAACCGCCAGCGCTCCGGTTCTGGCCTGGCGGTCGTTCAACGCCCCTTCAACGCTGATACGAATAAACTTGCTTGCCCCTTCCCCATCCCTGACTATCATCAACGCCAGTTCCCGGCAGACGGCCTCCAGGGCCGAACAAAAAGAAAAATAATCCTTCCCGCCCGAAATCTTCCCCGCCCCGCAGGCGCCGTTCGCAAGCAGAATGACATTATCGTTGGTGCTCATGCACCCGTCCACCGTGATACAATTGAAGGTTGGAGCGACCGCCTTCTTTAAAGCGGCTTTCAGCGGACCCGGGCCCAGCGCGGCGTCGGTAAAGATGAAACAAAGCATCGTGGCCATATCCGGGGCGATCATGCCCGCGCCTTTAGCCACTCCGCAGACTGAGGCCTTTCTGCCGGACACGCTGAAAAAAGCCGTGGCCCCTTTAGAGAAGGTATCCGTGGTCATTATGGCCTTTTGCGCCCTTTGAATTCCTGAAGCGGACAATGAAGAAATAAGGCCGGGGACGGCAGCTCCCATCGCCCTGGACGGCATGCGCCTGCCGATTATTCCCGTGGAAGCGGCCAGGACCTGCCGAACGTCTATGGAAAGTCCGGCGGCAACGCGCCGGCAAAGATACAGTGCGTCCTCGAGACCTTCTTGCCCGGTATAACAATTAGCGTTGCCGCTGTTGGCGATGACGGCCCGGAAACTGCGGCTTGCGCGCAAATTCCGCATATTGACCGTCAAAGGAGCGGCCTTCACAAGATTTTTGGTAAATACCGCCGCTGCGGTCGCCGGAAGATCGGAATAAAAAAGCGCCAGGTCATCAGCGAGAGATTTCTTCAACCCGCACGAAGCTCCCGAAGCCTTGAAACCGCCGGGAAGAACAGCGCGCCTTATGAAACCGTTCATATCTAAAGCAGCCCTTCTTTCTCGGGAAACCCACACATTATATTCATATTCTGCACGGCCTGGCCGGCAGCGCCTTTTACCAGATTATCTATTGCGGAGATAACGATAATCCTGTCCGCCTCTTCCTTTATGCCTATATCGCAGAAATTGGTTCCGCGCACATCTTTCAACCGGGGGAACGAGCCTTCTTCCTTAAGCCGGATGAACGGTTCCGTCTCGTAGAAATTTGCGAAAAGCCTGCGGACGGTCCCCGGGATACCGCGTTTTCTTCCGGAAACAGGCTTTTTGAAACAATAAACCGTCTCCAGAATACCTCTTTCCACCGGTAATAAATGCGGGACGAACGTCACGTCTACCGTATGCTCGGAAAGACGGGAAAGCACCTGGTTGATCTCCGGGATATGCTGATGCGTGTTGACCTTGTAAGCCTTGAAATCGCCGTTGACCTCGCAAAAAGAGAATTCCTGCACGAGCTTGCGCCCTGCGCCGCTTGCCCCCGACTTTGCGTCGACCACCAGGGTATCTTCCCGGATAATGCCGCAGGCGACCAGCGGAGCCAAAGCCAGTATGGCCGCCGTGGGATAACAACCGGGGTTGGCAACGAGTTTCGCCCGTTTAATACTGAAACGGTAAAGTTCCGGCAGTCCGTAGACCGCTTTCTTGATGTTGGAGGTATCTTTATGAGAGACCCCGTAGAATTTTTCATAAACACGATAATCTTTAAACCTGTAGTCGCCGCTAAGGTCTACAACTCGCTTGCCCCGGCTAAGCAGAAAAGGGACGTAATTCATCGATATCGTGTGCGGCAGAGCGAGAAAAACGAGATCGCAGACCGAGGCAATCTCTTTGGCCAGCGGCGCGCAGAAAACCGTATCCAGCCGGTTAGAGAATTGCGGGAAGACCTCGCCGACCGCGCGTGTTTTGTATGTCTGAGAAAACAACCCGCTAATGCGGACACGGGGATGTTTTAAAAGCAATTCTATAAGGATCTCTCCGGTATAACCGGAAGCTCCGACTACACCCACATTCAACATCTCATCCGCCCTTCCTCGAAAAGAAACTTTATACACTACAGTAGTGAGACTACATAATGTTTAATTATACCGTTACCCCGGTTAAAATCAAGTTTTTTATCGTCGGCGGCCGGCAAAATCCGCCGCAACTTCGCCGCTTTTGTTCCGCTTCAATTAAAAACCCGCTTCCCTTTTCAAGGGAAGCGGGCAAGATTACCGCCTGATTTAAGGACCTATTTACCTCTTGGTCCACTGGAAACGTTTACGCGCCCCCTTCTGTCCGGCCTTCTTTCTTTCCTTCATCCTGGGATCCCTGGTAAGAAAACCCTGCCTGCGCAAGAGCTCTTTCGTGTCCGGATCAGACTGTACCAGGGCCCTGGAAATACCATGGCGCAAAGCCCCGGCCTGCCCGGTCAGCCCGCCGCCCCGTATATTTGCCACTATATCGTACTTGGTGGAAACACCAAGTACTACCAGCGGCTGCTTGGCGAGGATCCTGTCGGTCTCTCTTATGAAGTAAACGTCAAAAGGCCTTTTGTTCACCGTAATAACCCCGCTGCCGGGCAATAACTGTACCCTGGCTATAGCTTCTTTACGTCTTCCCACAGAAATGAATTTTGTCACATTGTCCATATTCTTCCAAACCCTTCCGTTTTTCTCTGCCGGCCTCCGCGGCCGCTGTTCAATGAAACCCTAAGTAATCCTTAGGTAAACTAAAAACAAGTCTGCTCCGTATTTTCGCACAAGCGAATACCGAACCTTCCGATTGGTTCGGGTATCGCACAAGCGAATA
>WOYI010659103.1_pt1 | contig 50734 bp, 55 predicted proteins | sample 6423411 | NCBI WGS metagenome assembly WOYI01 (sample SAMN13441803, study PRJNA592873) | oil field metagenome | biome: oil field; feature: oil-well bore; material: oil-contaminated soil; isolation source: oil-contaminated soil from oil-well borehole | place: Germany: Wietze | collected 2016-10-18 ... | reverse complement strand
AGAAAAGGGACAAACAAACACAGCTTATGTCAACTTATTTAATGGATTGCATATATTAGCGAGGAACTCGCGAATAGCCCCCTTGAAAAGATCACATCTTCATACCGTCATACGATTCGTAACGGGATTGGCCATGGCGGTATTACATATGGACAATTCGGAATCACCTACCGCGACAAGCGCGGCAATGAGGAAACTCTCGGCACGAACGAGATCGTGAAGTTTTGTGACGATCTCGTAGATGACTGCAACGGCTTGGCGGCTGCGCTTGCTGTCTTTTATGTGCGCCATCGAGGGGACGGTTATCCAATTCCTGAGGAATTGCTGCTCCAAGAATTGCGCGAAGAAACTGCTACCCCATGGTGGGCTATCGAGGGCACAATCCGCTCGCGTGTTCCCGCAGGTAATCAACTGCTCGTATATGCGCGAACTCGCAGTGCGGACTTTCCAACGATACAGTTCTCAGCGATTCAGACCGGCATTCTAACTGAAGCCTTTGCTCCTGGTTATGAACGGTACTTCGTTTCAATCCGTGGAGGTACCTCGGGTAAAGGGTGGGCAGCATTCCATGGCGAACGTCTCCGGGATCATCGCGCCGCTGCGGACGACTTAACGAAATATACAGACGTTTTAGAATCCATTGCGTTCCTTCCGCTCAAAAACCGCCCTCCATGGATGCGTCGCATTTGGAATATGTATCAGGCGTTTAGAATTAATTGGCCTTACGCCCGTCGTGATTGGTATGCTGCACGTGGGATTCCAGAGATCGTCCCCAGAGTTGCGACCGTCCATCGAAACGGCTGGCGTTCTGTTCTGAATGGTTCTGTCGTTATGCCGCACCTTTCTCCGCCTCAGATTCGGAGATTTCGGCGTAGGATCATTGACGCCGCGTTAAGTATCGCTACAGCCAATACTCATATAGCCGGGCACATCCCGCTTGGGTTCGCGCAGATCTCAGTGTTTTGCCGGGACTATCGTGCTCGGCGGCTAGCTAGCTACGGCTTAGGGCCTGATCTGGTGTGTACGCGCTATCAAACAATCAGCCGAATTCGGAGTCTTGATATTATGGGCTCGACAGTCGAGGTTGCCGGCGCTTGGCGAATCGCCTGGAATCGTGCGTGGCTTGAACGTGAAGGTGTCACGCTGAATCCCCCTGCTCCTTGGCGAGTGCTGCGGGCATGAGTTATCAATAGCATGCAGGGGACGGCGCTACGACGCCGCTGATGCAAAGCGTTATAGAATCCTTTGCTATTAGCTCCACTTGTTCAATAAGCAATATTCAGTTATACTCTCTCAATGTCTAACTACAAATACTTTGATCATACAGCCGATATCGGCGTTGAAGTGACAGGCCGGACCAGAAAAGAGCTGTTTGTGAATGCCGCCGAGGCTTTGTTTGATGTAATGATTGAAAACAAAACCGGTGAAGAGTCCAAGAAAGGGCAGAAGAAAATAATTGTTGAAGGTACGGATGTTTCCGATTTGCTGATTAATTTTTTGCGGGAGCTGCTTTATCTTTTCAATGGCGAACAATTCATCACTGATCATTTTGAAATTATTAAGTTCAGCAATAAAGCATTACAGGCACGGTTGACAGGAGAATCGTTTAACAGCAATAAGCATTTGATTAAAACGGAAATCAAGGCGGTAACCTATTCCGGCCTGACTGTGGAAAGAGTAAAGGCGGGTTGGAGGGCGAGGATTATCTTTGATGTCTGACAACCTCGTAAAAAATGTCCCCGGCATTTGCCGGGCAGGCATATACTGTATGTCATTTCGAAGCGAAGCGAGAAATCTTAATGATTAAAAAAGATATCTCCCGCTGGTCGATATGACAAGTAACACTCAACTGGATTCCCGCCTTCGCGAGACCTTATGATAAAAAAATACAACGGCAAGTCTCGATTGTAAATGGTATATTTAGTTTACCAAAACAAAAATAAACCCAAAGGAATGACAATTTAGGGGCGATAATATTTGAAGAGAATGTATCATGTCTGGAATTATTTTGGAAAAGATAGATGACAACCGCTGGCTTTTGCCTCAGACAGGTGGCATGCGCGTGCCGGGGATTATCTACGCCAATGAAAAAATATATCAGCTCTTACGTGGCGACGAAAGCGCGAAGCAGGTGGCCAACGTTGCGCATTTGCCCGGCATTGTAAATTATTCACTGGCGATGCCGGATGTTCACTGGGGTTATGGATTTCCCATCGGGGGCGTGGCGGCGTTTGATTCGGATGGCGGCATTATTTCTCCGGGAGGCGTTGGCTATGATATCAATTGCGGCTGTCGTTTGATGACAACGAATTTAACGCTGGGTGATATTAAGGCAAGGCTCAGCGATTTAACCACCGCCTTGTATCAGCATATCCCTTCCGGTGTCGGTTCCACCGGTTCGGTAAACTTATCGGGCAAAGATCAGAAAAAGGTGATCGAGGAAGGCGCGGCCTGGGCGGTCAAGGCGGGTTTCGGTTTACAGGAGGATCTGGAAACAACCGAAGACGGCGGCGCAATCTATGGTGCTGATCCGGAACAGGTTTCTGCGCGCGCGCTGGAGCGCGGCAAACAGCAGTTGGGCACGCTGGGGTCCGGCAATCATTTTCTGGAAATTGAGGTTGTACAGGAAATATTCGATGAAGATGCGGCGCGTGTATTTGGTTTATGCAAAGGGCAAATCGCCGTCATGATTCATACCGGCTCGCGCGGTCTGGGTTATCAGATTTGCGATGATTATCTGGCGTTGATGGTCAAACATGCAAACGAAACAGGCATAGTACTCCCGGACAAGCAACTGGCCTGCGCGTATCTTGATTCGGAGAGAGGGGAAAATTATCTGGCGGCCATGGCCTGCGGCGCCAATTACGCCTGGGCCAACCGGCAAATTCTTATGCATCGCACACGGGAAATATTTGAAAAAACTCTGCGCATGTCGCCGCGTGAAGTGAATATGCGATTGGTTTACGACGTCTGCCACAACATTGCCAAGATAGAAGAATTCAACATCGGCGGAATCATGAAGAAACTTTGCGTTCACCGCAAAGGCGCAACGCGTGCGTTTCCTGCCGGACACGAGGCGGTTCCCGCGCGCTACAGAAGTGTTGGCCAGCCGGTGCTGATTCCCGGCGATATGGGAAGCGGCTCGTATGTGCTGGTTGGTCAGGAAAAAGCGATGTCTGAGACATTCGGCAGCGCCTGTCACGGAGCGGGGCGGGTGATGAGCCGGACGCAGGCCATCAAAACCAGCCGGGGACGTTCAATTGCCCGCGAACTTGCAGACAAGGGTGTTTTGGTGATGGCGGGCTCGAAAGGAACGCTCAGCGAAGAAATGCCCGAAGCTTATAAAAATGTGCAGGACGTCGTGCAGGTGATGCACGACGCGGGGATTGCGAGGAAAGTGGCGGAGCTTAAGTCAATTGCCTGCATCAAAGGGTAAGTGCCAAGACGGTCTTCAATCGGCTTCCTCAACGTATTGTCATATACGCCTGCGGAGCCTCCTCGCCGCCGCGGTATCCTTCTGAATGCGACTTGGCAATAAAATAAAAAAAGCTCCTCTGGCTTCGCACGCCTTGCCGGCGTCTACCCGCGAATGCGGGGGGCATTTTACGAAGTTATCCAGACTTTGGTAGGGGGCCTTGCTTGCTTATCCTCCGCTGGCGGAGGTGTCACGCAGTGACGGAGGTGGAGAAATAATGTACGGCATATAATTTGGATGAACATAATGGGTACATTGAAAAATCCACCCCCTGCCCCCGCCGGCGGGGGACATTACTGTTTTGTGGAAAAAAATCAGAAGTTGTTGTAAGAAGAGTTGAATATAACTCTTGGAGAGCTTAATGACGGAAATCATTTTTGATAAAAATGAAGACTGGGAAAAACGAATATTATGTAGTGATGAAAGTTGCATCGGGACGATAGGTGCGGATGGTAAATGTAAAGAATGCGGCAAATCTTATGAAGGCACGCTATCCGCAGAGAAAGTCGCCGACGATATTCGGGCAGTTGTGGCAGAAGCAACACAGCAAGTTTCAACGGATGCGGCACCAGATGATTGGGATCAAAGAATGTTATGCAGCGATGAAGCATGCATAGGTGTCATCGGCTCCGATGGTAAATGCCGAGAATGCGGTAAACCGCTATAACTATAAATAAATTATGACTATAGAAAAAACCAGAACAACCAGTGTCTTGCTATTTGTTTTCCGGTGTATCCCGCTAAATGTGCGTAAAGGATTATTTAAAACCGTCTTCTGGCTTTTTTACCATCTGGGAACCAAAAACCGTTTGATAGTCATGCATAATCTCCAGCGCTCCTTTCCGGAAAAATCCGTGAAGGAATTGATCGGTATTGCCAAAGGAGTCTACCGTCATTTGGCTATTGTGGCTGCTGAATTTTTCAGTTTACCTTCTATTACCAAAGAAAATATTCATCAATGGGTTGATTTTGAAGGTCTGGAAAATTATCAGATGGCGATTGCCAAGGGCAAAGGAGTTCTGTCTGTTGTTGCTCATTTTGGTAATTGGGAACTAATGACCATAGCCATTCCAATGTATATCAAGCCAATGCAAATCGTTTACCGGCCGTTGGATAGTCCGATCATTGATAATATGGTGGAGTACGTACGAACCATGCAGGGGAATGGATTGATTCCCAAAGGGGGATCGGGAAAACGAATTATGGAATTATTAAAAGAGAATCAAATAATAGGAATTCTCAGTGACCAGAACGTCGCCGCGTATGAGGGAGTTTTTGTTGATTTTTTCGGACGTCCCGCCTGCACCGGTGTCGGGCTGTCGGTTATGGCCATGCGTTCTGGCGCTCCCGTGATTCCGGCTTTTATGGCCAGGCAAAAATCCGGTAAATACAAACTTATCCTGAAACCAGCCGTTGAAGTTGTTTGTACAGACAATTATGAAGCGGACTTGCGGGTAAATACTCAGCGTTTCACAAAAGCAGTGGAAGATATTGTTCGTGAATATCCCGACCAATGGTTCTGGTTTCACCAGCGTTGGAAAACAAAAAAACATCAAAAATAGATTGTTCCAGAATTATCTATGTTTTAATTATTTTCAGTCCCAATAATTTTACTATCGGATCGAAATCACGATCGTCATGTAACAATGACAATTGGTAGTGAATACAGAAAGTTCCAATAATGACATCGATAGTCTTACGCACCGTAATACCTTTTTTCCTTAAAAGTCGATAGTTCGTGGCGCTTTCCAGGGCTATGTCATAACCTACCATCGGCATAAAAGGGATGCGTAACAGAAGATCACTCGCTGTTTTGAAATCTTTGTCGCTTTGAAATCCCTGAAGCACTTCAGTCAGAATGAGATCACCGATGATGATTGGTGTGTTTCCCAGCGAAGAATCAAGCCAATTAGTTTGCGACGTCTTGTTGCCGTTGAAATAGTCGATCCAGACGGACGAATCAACGAGAATCATTTATCTGTCCTCATTTCAGACAGGTTCCCGCTCCATTTGAGCTTTCCCCTAAAACTTTTGATTGCTTTCTGGCTCTGCATTTGCACCAACAATTTCAATCCTTCTTCAATGGCTCCCTTTTTTGTTTTTAAGCCGGATGCCTTGAGAGCGGATGCCATCAAATTGTCATCAACCACGACATTGGTTCTCATTTCTTGCCTCCTATGTGTATCATTTGCTATATTATACACATTAGTGAGTCTATTGGAAAGGTCTTTTTTTAAGGGCAAAATATAGTTCTGATGAATTTGTTACAAGCGGTGGATTAAATTAATTGTTATCTGATTATTGTAAAAGTGAAAACGTTAGGATTGTCGGTAATTAAGCATACTTTTTCGGCATTGAGAACTACTACTGCATCGCTGGCTAATGCTTTTGCCAATCGTTGCATTAAAGTACGCGACGAACTTTCATTTACAAGTCTTGGTAATAGTATTTCTCTATTTTTTGTAAAAAGGTTCTTAAAATTCATACAGCTTATTCCCCGGTACAACCGTAAACTTATTCTTCAGCAGAGCTTCGATGGCTTTTTCGGGTGCATCGAAGCGGAAGATGATGACGGCGTTCTGGCCGCTCTTTTCAACGAAAGCGTAAAGATATTCCACATTGACGCCTTCTTTGGAAACGACTTCCATGATGCTGTGCAGTCCGCCCGGTTTGTCGGGAACTTCCACGGCGACAACGGGGGTTTTGCTGACGCGAAAGCCGCTGTCTTTGAGCACCTTGTTTGCTTTTTCGACATCATTGACTATCAAACGTAAAATACCGAAATCGACTGTTTCCGCCAGCGACAGAGTGCGGATATTGATGTTGTTATCTTTCAGGACGCGCGTGGCGTGCTCGAGCGTGCCGGGTTTGTTTTCCAGAAAAACGGATATTTGTTCTACTTTCATTGTATCCCCCTTGTGTGTAATCAAATGCGGCGTTTATCAATAATTTTTGCATCAGCTTTTTTAAGAGTGTTGGGCTGAACAAGTTTGACGCGCGCGGCGATGCCCAGGTAATCCTTCATGTCCTTGGCGATTCTTTGTTCAATTTTCTGCAATTCTTTGACGCTTCCGGAATCACTGCATATCTTATCGTTGACTTCCACCTGCAAATCCAATGTGTCCAGTGCGCCCACTCTATCAATGATGACCTGATAATTTGGTTCCAGTCCCTCGATATTCACCAGAATAGCTTCTATCTGCGAGGGGAAAACATTGACGCCGCGGATAATCAGCATATCGTCGCTTCGTTTCAAGACCCTTTCCATTTTGACGTGACTGCGTCCGCAGCGGCAGGGCTCGGTAATCAGGCGCGATATGTCGCCGGTACGATAACGAATGAGCGGATTGGCTTCTTTGGTCAGCGTGGTGAAAACCAGTTCGCCCTCTGAGCCTTCGGGAAGAACGTCGCCGGTTTTCGGATCGATTGTTTCGACAATAAAGTGGTCTTCAAAAACATGCATTCCGTTGCGGCCTTCCAGACATTCCATCGCCATACCCGGGCCGATGACTTCCGATAAACCGAATAAGTCCAGAGCGGTTATTCCGAACACTCTTTCAATTTCATCACGAATGGCGTTGTTCCAGGGTTCCGCACCGAAAATACCCACGCGCAGTTTCAGGGATTTTATGTCTATGCCCAGAGCCTTTCCTTCTTCGGCCAGATGCAAAGCGTAGGAAGGAGTCGAACAGATTACGGTCGGTCCGAAATCCTGTAAAATCATTAATTGCCTTTTGGCGTCTCCTCCGGACATGGGAATGACGCTGGCGCCGATTTTCTCCGCACCGTAATGCAATCCCAGACCGCCAGTGAACAGGCCGTAGCCGAAAGCGTTATGGATAATATCGTTTTTGGTAATGCCTGCGGCAACCAGACAACGCGCGACAAGATCGGACCAGGTTTCAATATCGCGTTTGGTGTAACCGAAAACAGCCGACTTTCCACTGGTGCCGGAAGATGCATGCAGGCGGACAACGCTGCTCATGGGTACGGCAAACAATCCAAAAGGATAATTATCACGTAAATCTTTTCTGGTGGTGAAAGGAAGCTTTTTCATGTCGGCGATGGATTTGATATCGTCGGGTTTGACTTTGGCGGCATCAAAAGATTTTTTATAAAAGCCCACCGAATGGTAAACTTTTTCCAGAACCTGCTGTAGTCTTTTGACCTGCAGGGACTTGATGACTTCGCGGGGCATGGTTTCAAACTCTTCGTTGTAGATCATGGTAAAGCCTCCATTTTTTATATCGGACCTGAGGATGTGCCGTGTATTGTCATTCCGTACAAGCAAAGCGCGATACGGAATCCAGGAACAAAATATAACTGGATTCCCCGGTCAAGCCGGGGCATGACAGCGGTACCTGGATACCTCCGGCATTCGACAGGCTTTGGGCCGTTCACTCCGGCGCATACCGGATACGCCGGCATGACGATTTTGGTAAAGCTTTTTCTTGTTGCGATCCAGCCTCAATTGGGAAGAAGTCTAACAAAACTTTATGCCTCTGGCAAGAAGCTTTCTTGTAAAAAGAAGATATTATGTGTTGTTTTGCTGTAAATAATTATCGGCAAGAAAAATTCCTAATACGGTTTTAGCGTCAATTATCTCGCCGTTTTCTATTAGTTTGCGCGCGTGGGAAAAACTGACAGGCATTATTTCAATGAATTCGTTTTCGTCGGGAGTAAGCGGCGCATGGATCAGATCTTGGGCCAGAAAAAAATACATGTATTCATTGCAGTATCCCGGCAGCAGGTAGCCTTCAAAAAGTTTAACAAGGATGTTTGCTTTAAAGCCTGTTTCTTCGGCCAACTCGCGTTGAGCGCAGACAGATGGAGCTTCTTCCGAGCCATCCAGTGAGCCGGCGGGGATTTCCAAAAGATGCTTTTTAACAGCGTTGCGGTACTGTTTTATTAAGAGTATTTCATTTTTATTATTTATAGCGATAATGGCAACGGTGGGATTGTGGTTTATCCAGTTCTGCCGTGTTTTTTTGCCGTTAGGCAAATCAAATTCTTCTTCCCAAACATCGAAAATTTTACATTGGTACGCCAGGGTTGCTTTGTTTTTTTTCATCAATCCATCGTTTATTTCAATTAGTCTTGATTATGGATAGCAAATGCCGTTCGATTTCTTCCTTGGGCAGAGCTCCGGTAACTCGTTGCACCATTTTGCCTTCCTTAAAGAAAAGCATAGTCGGAATGCTGCGAATTCCATACTGAGAAGCGGTAAGCGGGTTTTCATCCACATTGAGCTTAACCACCTTGACACCGTTAGCGTAATCGGACGCTAACTCATCAATTATGGGGGACAATGTCCGGCAGGGACCGCACCATGGAGCCCAGCAATCCACGAGAACGGATGTGTCGGAAGTCAAAACTTCACGGGCAAAAGTCTGGTCGGTCACGTCGAAAGGCATAACTTTTTGCTGGGGAATAATTAACGGCTCGCCGCATTTGCCGCATAACGGCTTTTGATGCAGACGATCCTCAGGCATTCTGTTTTTTGTGCCGCATTTTAAGCATCGAATAATTAATTCTTCCAGTGATGCGCCGCATTTGCCACAGAGAGATCGTCCTTGCATTTTTTTGTGCGGTATTCTGTTTTTTGTACCGCAATTAAGACAGCGGATAATTATGTTGTCAGTCATATCAATGAGCCCCTGTTGATATTATCTCTTTTTTGCCTGAAAAAGGCAAATTATATAGCAACGTTCACAGCAGTAGGCTTAAGTATTCGCACAAGTTCCGCTGTGTGCATTTTTGCCAGCAAACCACGGCCTCCCGCATTGATAAATATTTCCGGCAAGTCCGGTATGGTCTTTTCCATATATACCGGCATTGCTTTTCTTGTGCCGAATGGCGACGTGCCGCCTACTTTATAGCCCGTGTGTTTTTCTGCCACCGCCGGATTGCAAGGAGAAACCGATTTTACGCCGATGGTTCGGGCCAGCGATTTTGTAGAAACCTCTTTATCGCCGTGCATCAGGATAATCAGCGGTTTGCCTGTTTCATCCTCCATGATCAGAGTCTTAATAATGAGATGTTCATTAACTCCCAGTTTTTGTGCCGATGTTTTTGTTCCTCCCCTTTCTTCGTAGGGGTAAGTATGCAAAGTAAAATCAGCCTTTTGCGCCTTGAGAACTAAAACAGCCGGTGTTGTCGGTATTTTCTCTTTACTCATCAGGCATATAATAACAACTAACGATAAAAAAGCAACATATGCCGGTGAGGCGACTTTCCTGTTTTTTTATTTCATTTTCTTGATTTTACTTTTGTTTTAAGTTATTTGTGCACAAAAATCTGTCGGGGGGAAAATTGGGGTGCAAATTAATCCTTGCATGAAGCATAAACTTATCCGCGATTCCGTGCGGGATTTCGCGGAAACCGAGCTTGCACCTATTGCCGCCGATATAGACCGCAATGCCGTCTTTCCTCTTGATGTCATTAAAAAAATGGGGAAACTCAATTACTTTGGCCTGCAGGTGCCGAAGGAATTCGGCGGTGTGGCCATGGATTCCGTCAGCGCCTCAATAGTTATTGAAGAAATCTCCCGTGTTTGTGCCGCGGTAGGGTTGTGCATTGCAGTGCACAACGGAGTTGCCATCTATCCGTTTTTGCAGTTTGCTAACGCTGAACAAAAGAAACGCTATTTACCAAAACTCGCCGGCGGAGAATTTATCGGTGCCTTCAGTCTGACCGAAGCCAATGCCGGGTCTGATTCTGCCAGCGTGGAAACAACAGCAATCAGGAAAAAAGATGGGTATGTTTTAAACGGCACAAAAATATTTGTTACCAACGGCGGCGTTTGTGATTTGGCCTTGATTTTTGCCCTGACCGGTTTTGATCCGGGTCGTCCGCAAAGCAGTGTGTTTATTGTCGAGAGTAATTATGCCGGGTTTTTACGCGGCGAACTGGAAGATCTTTGCGGCATGCGGGCCAATCCGGTTTCATCTTTGTTTCTGGAAGATTGTTGTGTTCCGGAAAAAAATCTGCTGGGAAAAGTCGGCGATGGAATGAAAATAGGCCTGTCCACGTTGGATACAGGCCGCATCGGTATCGCCGCGCAGGCATTGGGAATCGCTCAGGGAGCATTTGAGGCTGCGGTGAAATATGCGAAGGAAAGGCAGCAATTCAAAAAACCTATCGCTTCACTGCAAACGATTCAGAATTACATTGCCGATATGGCTACTGAAATTACCGCTGCGCGCCTGCTTTTATATCGTGCCTGTTCTTTAAAAGATGAAGGAGTACCTTTTGGTTGTGAGGCATCGATGGCGAAACTATACTGCAGTTCTGTTGCCGCTAAGGTTACTTCTTTGGCCGTGCAGATTCACGGCGGTTATGGATACAGCAAGGAATACGATGTGGAAAGGTATTTCCGTGATGCTAAAGTTACGGAAATTTATGAAGGCACCAGTGAAATTCAGCGCCTCGTAATCGCGCGCTCAATACTGTCTCAATTGATATTATAAAAGTATGTTACATCTGGTAGTTTGTTTAAAACAAGTTCCCATGGTTACGGAATTGCCGTGGGATGAGAAGACCGGCACATTAAGACGCGATCTGGCTGCGGGAATGATGAATCCTGCCTGCAAGCACGCACTGGAAGCCGCCCTGCAAATCAAGGAAAAGTATTCCGCTACAATAACTGTGATAACAATGGGGCCGCCTGCCGCCGAAGAAGTTCTGCGCGAAGCGCTGGCTTTGGGCGCCGATAAGGCAATTCTGATTTGCGACCGGCTGTTGGCCGGGTCGGATACTTTTGCCACCTCGCTGATTTTAAAAGAAGCGATAAAAAAGAAATGTCCCAAATTTGATCTTATCCTTTGCGGCGCATATACAGCCGACAGCGAGACAGCACAGGTAGGTCCGCAATTGGCTGAGGAACTGGACTTGCCTGCTGCGGCATACGTGGAGAAACTGGACATTTCCGGCCGGACATTACGCGTACGCCGTCTGGTGGATAATTTTCGTGAAACACTGGAGATGGAATTTCCGGCGCTGGTGACGATTTCGATGGAGAATTACAAGCCGCGATTCACGAAGCTGGCCGGTTTGGAAAATGCTTTTTGCGGCAGTGGAGTCGTTGTTCTGGATGCGGCAGCTTTGGGCATAAAGGCATCGTCAATGGAAAAGAAAGGCTCGCGCACCAAAGTACGTAAAGTCTTTTTGAAAAAAGCGCAGAAAGAAAATGTACTCATTCAGGGATCGGCTTCTTTGGTGGTTACGGAATTTCTCGATAAATATCAGCGAACCATAAGCACAGCAATAGGTAAATCTATAGAGGAAAAGAAGCTCGATGAAAAAGAGCAATAAAAAAAGCATCTGGGTATTCGGTGATTATCGCAATTATTATCAAAACCGCGTAACCTTGCAGTTGCTTTCCAAAGCGGTTGATCTTGCTAAAATAATCAAGGCGGAAGTGTGTGCTTTGATTTTCGGTCATGAGATTGACGAATGGATTATGGAATACACCGCTCATGGGGCCGACAGAATTCTGGCGATTGATGATCCCTCATTAAAAAGTTACAGCACCGAAAGATATTTGGCAATCATTGAGGTTCTGGCCAACCAAAGAGATCCGGAAATTATTCTAATCGGCGCGACTGATTTTGGTAGAGAGTTTGCTCCGCGCTTGGCCAAGCGCTTGAAAACGGGCTTGTCGGCCGATTGCGTGGGGCTTGATATTACTGAAGATGGACTTTTATTGCAGTTGGCTCCTTCGTTTGGCGGCAACATGCTGGCGGAAATTATTACGGAGCGCCACCGTCCCCAAATGGCCACGGTAAGACCGGGAACATTTAAGGAAATAGCGCACAATTATGAAAGAAAAGCTCAGGTCGAACGTCTGCCTTTGATGAAAAATCTGCCTAAATCCCGTGTTCGTCTTATTGAATATGAACGTTCCGTGGAAAAAGAACATACCATTGAAAATGCTTCCGTTATCGTTTGCGGCGGCCGCGGCATGGGTAATAAGGAAAAATTCAAAAGATTGCAGGAACTGGCCAAACTTTTAGGTGGCAATGTGGGCGCGACCAGACCGGTGGTTTACGCCGGTTGGGCAGACCACAGTGCTCTGGTAGGCCAGGCAGGCAAACATATCAAACCGAAGATTCTTTTTTCCTTCGGCATCAGCGGCGCCATTCAGCACACCGCCGGTTTGGGTGAAGCGAATTTTATTGTCGCGATTAATAAAAACCCACAGGCAACGATGATGAAAATGGCCGATGTCGCCATTGCCGCCGACGCCAGTGATGTTCTCCACCATTTAATTAAAGAACTCAAGAAACGCATCAGAGAATAAATTTATTTTCTTGAAAATACGTAAAAATATATTAATAGTCAGGTAATTTATGGATGCTATAAAAACTGAATATAAAAGAATAATATTTGATTCGAAATCAGAAGCAGTATTTGCAAGAACTCTTGATCTTGGTGGACATCAGTGGAGCTACCATCCACCAGAACATTGTGGCCACGTATGGGATTTTTTAGTTTTTCGTGTACATATGGGCAATAAATCAGAGCAGATACTGTTGAATACAAGCCCAAAATGCCTACAAATACATATGTCGATGAATTAACCAATAGAATGCGTCACGATCCTAAGGAATCAATAGTTGTTTGGGGTAATCCATGGGATGGCGTGGACTGAAGCATTGAACACATTATCTTCTTGAATGTTGCAGGAATATCGTTTATAAAATTACCAGCGCAACAAGAAATATTTAAACGTTTTTACGGAGGAATAGTTATGATTTCCACTAATGACGCTATAGCAGAGGTCTATTGGACAGCCTTTCATGCCCTGCCAAAAAGAGAACGTGAAGCAGTAATCAATCGTTTTCTGGAAAGTTCTGCATTTATGGAAGATGTGATGGATATGTCCGTTATTAAAGAAAGATAAAAAGAGCCTTCCCGCCCTCTCAAAGCATATATTACCGAACGTAAAAGGAAAAATCGCTGATGTCTTATTCAGTTTATCTTAAAAAGGAGATATTGATGATGCAGTCAAGACTGTGTTATCTGGTTAGGATTAAGAATCATTCAGGCGCAATAGCTTTAACATAGCGAATTCCCATCCAGAGTATTACAACGACAAATATTAAGCGCAGGATATTATCTGAAAACAAATAGGCAAAATTGCCGCCCAGGTATGTTCCTAAAATAATTCCGGGGATCAGACCCCAGAGAATGCCTTTTTCGACGTTGCCCATTTTCCAGTGGGTAAAGGCACCGATGGCTCCTGCGGGCACCATGACTAAAAGCGATGTTCCCTGTGCCATATGCTGGCTGAAACCGGTCAGAATAACCATCACTGGAACCATTATTGTTCCGCCGCCAACGCCCATCATGCCGGAAAGAAATCCGGTAAAGGCACCCGTTATTAAGAATACGAATATTTTTGTATAACCGGTTGCCGGGGGGATAATATCGGACAGGTATGGTTTTAAGAGTAAAACTGCGGCGCAACAAATCAAAAAGACCCCGAAATATTTTTTCAGCTTCTTTTCCGTTAGGACATCACAGTAGCGGGCGCCCAACGGCGCGGTGAGTACTGCCGTCAGGGCCAAAAAAGCAGCGGCAGCAAGATTGAGAGTGCTATGCGAGGCATAGGTAATTGCTCCGCCCAGTCCCGTAAAGACCAAAGCAACCAAACTGGTACCGTGAGCCTTGTGTTGACTAAGCTTCAGCACTTCGACCATCAGCGGAATCATAATCACTCCGCCACCGATGCCGATCAGGCCTCCAAAAGTTCCGGTTATAAGTCCGATTACAAAACTAATGATTATTGTTGCCATTGTGCATCTTTCCCCGCGCCAGCGATGCAAAAATTCCTACACAACAGATAATGGCCAATATGGCGAAAATAAATTTGGCACTTTTTAGGAGGAGATAATTATTAGCTGCAGAGATAGGATAGTCCCCTAAAATGACGGCAAAAACCAGCATGGTAATTCCCATACTGAACATTTGACCGGTAAGTCTCATGGTGCTCACCGTAGCCGAAGCAACGCCGAAGAACTTTTTTTCTACGGCGCTCATGATTGCATTAACGTTCGGTGAAGAAAAAAGCGCGAAACCAACACCCAGTAAGATAAGACAGAATAAAATATATTCAATGCTTGTCTGATTGCTGAGAAAAATTAACGGAACAAGGCCTATGACAGTGAGAACCATGCCTATTGAAGAAATAATTTGCGGTTCAAAACGGTCGGACAGTCTTCCGGCGACAGGCGAAAGAAGCGCCTGCACAACAGGTGCAGCAACAAGAATAGAACCTGTTTGCGATGGAGACAGCATCTTAATGTGTTGCAAATAAAGGCTGAGTAAAAATGTAACTGCAAATGTTGCGCAGTAATTAATCAGGGCGGCTAAGTTGGAGAAAGCAAAAACCTTATTGTTCAAAAATAAGTGTATATCCAATAAAGGGGAAGGGCTTTTCAACTGCTGAAATATAAATAAAGCCAGGCAAAGAAGACCTGTGCCAATTAAAAATAATGCATTTAACGATGGTAACTGAGAAAGTCCATATATGATGGAGAAAAGAGCAATTGCATAAAGCAGAGAACCGGCATAGTCAAAATGTTTACCATTGATTCCGGACCATTCTTCTTTGATTGTTGCCGTGGCAATTAATGTAATGATTAAACCTAATGCTGCCGTAAAAAGAAAAATGAATCTCCATCCAAAATGCTCCGTCAGCAAGCCGCCGACAAATGGGCCGATGGTTAATCCGATATAAACAGCCGCTACGTTGATGCCTATTATTTTACCACGTTCTTCGAGGGGATAAGCCGATACCAGCATAGCCGTGCCGGTGCTGAAGATCATTGCTCCACCGACTCCCTGAACGGTGCGAGCGGCTATCAGGAAAAATTGCGAAGGTGACAATATGCAAAAAGAAGAGGCTACAGTAAAAATCAATGCCCCATAGATATAAAATCGTCTTCGCCCATATATGTCGGCCAGCCGGCCTAGAGGAATAAGAGTCATGGTAGCGGCCAGAATAAACGATGTTGCCACCCAACTCAGAGACAGGGCTGTCATGGACAAATCTTTTGCTATAGCGGGCAGGGCGACATTGACTGCCGAACCCATAAATGGTGTTAAAAAGGAACTGAGGGTAGTGACCAGAAGAATGGATAGTTGTTTTTTATTGTTGGCAATCTTCATTAAATAACTTCTTATTACGATTCATCCATTCAAGAGGAAACGTATGCTCAAAAAGGTCATGAAAAGTATCTTTTCCGCAGGCCATCATAAGCGTGAGGGGCATAATTTTTTTGGCTTGTGTAAGCATTTTTTTTGTCAGATCGCGAATATCCCACTGAGCATGTGCATCGACGCGCAGACGTGCCAGATGGTACATTTCACGAGCGCTGAATTTCATCAAAACCCGCTTACGGTGCGCGTTGGTTAAAATATAAGCGGCAGCCATAGGAGCTTTGGCCCTGATTTGATCATATGAAATTTGAGTTTGGCGCATAACTTCCAGAAAAATCTTTTGCTGGCCGATGGCTTTAATGGAAGGTGGCACGGTTACACCCAACTGCGGATTATAATCCTGCGCGATAATTGTGGACATACGGTGTCTTTTTAACTGAGCAAAGCAACTGGAGCTCAAGATGAGCTCAAATTGCAGATCAACATTTTCCATTTCCCGTAATACAGCATCGTGTGCATACAATTTTTCAAAAGCTGTTTTGAACAATGTCCTTTTTGCCCGAGGAGTCATTTTACCCGCCATACTTAAACAGTTGGAATAATTTACGTCGGACGAAGAAAACAATAAAGCGGCGGCAATCCGGATATCGGCAGCGGACGTAAACGAAGTTAATTGCACATCGGATATTATTTTAGAGCCGGAAGAGTATTTTTGTAATAAATTAGAAGATTGGCTGCGCAGATTTTGTCTGGTAAATTTGTCGTAATCCGTGGCTTTAGTGTAGCGGATAAGAGAAGGTGCGATTTCTTTTGTCACAGCGAACAAATTTTCACTGTATTCCTTGGCCTCTGCCAGAGGATGAGCGGCAAGGCGCCTGAGCATCAGTTCCAGATTGCGCGCGTTAATCGTCATGCCCAGTTGCGTTTGAGTGGCCATTGATATTGCGTAGCGGGCATCTTCCTTGGCCCAGCCTTCCAGAAGTGACTTATTGGTCGGGTTTACCGCTAAATCCCTGTGTTTTTCGAAAATATACGGTCTTAGTTTTTCGTAAAGCTCGTGGTAGAAATCATTTTGAACTTTAACGGTTGAAATAAATAAATCGGTAAGATTGGCCTGTCTGATTTCTTCAGGGATAACAAAATCTTTGTTAAAGAGAACGTAACGCTGTGATTTTTCCGTGAATGAACACAGTCGGAACTTTTCAATTTCTTCAACAAGCAGGCGGGAGACGCCTATAATGTCGATATTGAATACCGCGTGTTCGGCGACGGAACTGTGTCCCATTTCGAAAACGATATTACGGTTGGATTGACGTGCTTTGTCCACTTCGTCGCGGGCGCTTTCACGCAATTCGTTTACTGCTTTCGGACTGCGGCTGATGCGCGCGTAAGCCGCTGAAATGGTTTCAGGTGTTAAATCCTGGTTAAGCCCGCTTTTATCTTTGAGCTCACGGATAAGGTCGTAATCCAAATTGTAACCGGCAAGAATAATTTTCATCGTTTAAAGACTCACCAACTCCACACGGCCAAGCGTGCGTCCCAGAAAACGCTCGCCGATTGTTTGAAAACGATAAGGGACATCGCTGACATAAAAAACATATTCCGGCGGCAAGCTGTTTTTATTGCTAATGTTTTGTTGGTCAATTAAATCAGCGGTAATATCGGCCATTGCTTCCGCCGAGTCAATCAGGTGCACCCCTTGTCCCACAATATCCTGCAGCAATGGTTTTAAAAGAGGATAATGAGTACAGCCCAAAACAAGCGTGTCAATTTGCTCGGCAATGACCGGTTTTAAATATTCCTGCGCGATTAGCCTTGTTGCCGGATGATCAAACCATCCTTCCTCCACCAGAGGTACGAAAAGAGGGCAGGCCAGCGAAAAAACCTTTGCTTCTTTATCCAAAAGATGAATTGCCCTGGCGTAAGCGTTGCTATTGATTGTAGCCGGCGTTCCGATTACTCCGATTGATTTTGTTTTGGTATTTTGTATGGCCATGCGGGCGCTGGCTTCAATTACTTCCAGCACGGGTACCTGTTCAACAATTTTTTGAGAGGCGACTGCCGCCACAGGCACATTGGACAAATCAAAGATTGTCTGATGAGCGACTGCTGCCATGGTGTTGCAGGCGACGATCAGAAGTTTTACATCTTTTTTAATCAGGAACTCAGTGATTTGTGCCGCGTAACGGTTTATCGTTTCCACCGATTTAATGCCGTAAGGCACGCGGGCGGTGTCGCCGAAGTAGATGATATTTTCGAAAGGCAGACGTTCCATAAGCGATCGGACGACCGTTAAACCGCCGATGCCGGAATCGAAAACGCCTATGGCACGATTTGTTTTTGTATTCACAAGTTATATTTCTTTAAAAATTTCATTTAAAACGTTTTATTTATTCATGATTGCTATGGGGAAATGTTTATCATAACTAATCAGAATATAGCAAGATTTCTTGTAGATATTTTTATAGCAAAGAGGGAGACGCACAGAGCAGATGAAACAAGAATACGAGAGAATAAGAAAAAAATAAAGAGGTTTCCTTAACTACTAAAAAAAGGAATCCAGATGTTCCAAGATATCGTTTAAATATGTATCGGAAACTTGCTCAGCACGCTTTGCATTGCGGGAAGAATAGTCCAAAGCTTTTATCTGTTCCAGCATTACAAAGCCTGTGACTTTTTTACAGCCCATCAATTCAATATGTAGCGGATAATCTTTTTTTTGAGAAGTGATGGGACAAACTATCGCAAAACCAGTTAAACGGTTAAAGTCATCTTTACTGACAACCAATGCTGGCCGATGACCAGCTTGCTCGTGGCCTTTTTGCGGATTGAAGTCAATCCAGATAATATCTCCTTGTTTTGGAATATACATTACCACTCTTCACGTCCTTTTGGACCATCCCAAAATTCTTCCGGCTTTTCACCGGTATAGCCGGAAAATAAGGTTTTAAGATCATATTTTTTAGGTTTCTGAATGATAATCTTATTTCTGTCAGCAAGTAATTCAACGGAATCGTTAACGTGAATTCCCATCAGATCAATTATTTTTTTAGGTAGCCGGATTCCTTGACTGCCGCCCCAACTTTGAACTTTAGTAAGCATAACTACACCTCCATAGAAAAGTATATACATATATAGACATATAGTCAAGAAAAAATATCAAATTAGCAAAGCAGAGATTCGATCCCTCGCGCTTTTTCAATGTTCCTCAAAGTCATCGATTCTTCTGTAGATGATATCTGCCTTTTCATGCGGCCTATACTCATAATGATAACGGATAATCTCCTCGACCAATTGCGGGAAGTTCACGTCATGCGGAACGTCTTTATCCTCAACACAAGCTTCTGCATATGCGAATTGCCGCAGTTCCGCTTTCTTTTTGTTTATGAACTGATCGATGTCTTCAGTCACATTGCAGTTGTCTTCATTTTGCCAACTGCCATAGTCAGAAATTCTTTTGATGTAGATCAGCAAATCGAGATGCAGCTGTAGGTTTTCGATTATGGCGAGAAGGCATACACACCTTCAAGAAAGACCGCACCTTTTGATTCATCAAGTTGTTTTTGAACCGCATCATAGTGAATGTTGCTTACGTATTGTCCAAGATTCTTGTCGATATAATCGTCGATGTCAACGTGGAGGCAATTGAGTTCCTTTGATAGACAAGACGCGAGCGTACTTTTGCCGGAGCCGTTCATGCCGTCAATGCCAATTAGACGAGATCCGCCATTTCTTATGACCATTAATATCTCAGATATGTTTGATGTTTCACGCATACATATTTAATATTGATAACACTTGCCGCTCACCAAAACCATTGTGAGCAGCGAATAATTAAACCAAGCCTGCGCCCAGATTCAAAAGAAATACCAAACAACAATGAGTGCTGGTACAGAAAAGAGTGTTATGAAATACCTAAAAAGCATAGGTGTAAAACCTGAAAGAATAAAGCCTATAAAAACTTCACCAATGGTGTAAAAGCCGAACTTCACTGGATATTCAACAAAAGTCCAAATAACGACACTAGTGTAGTGTTTCAATAACAGCTTTACAATATGTCATTTCGAAGCGAAGCGAGAAATCTTAATGATCGTCAAAAGATACAAGATATCTCCCGCTGGTCGATATGACAAAGTTTCATTGAAACACTACACTAGCAGCAAAAGCCATGCTATTGGTACGGTCAAGGAAACCCACGTTCTCAACACCTTGTAACTTGGCTGAAAGCCAATGTTGTTCTCCGCTGTTACGCCATAAGTTGATGAAGCTCCGGATATGAACCCCATTAATAGGCCAAGCACAATTTTTGAGTCCACACTCACTCCTTATGATAAACATCTGTGCAGCTTTTATAGGTTTAACAATTAAAATATGAACTTCGTTTTTTCGATAATATGAAATCCTTTTGTGCTTACACCTCAAAGCTGGTCAATCCGTCAAAGTTTAAAGTAGTGAAATAGTCTTTAACTGTTTCGGCACGGCGGATTTGCACAACTTCGCCGTTTGCTCGCAAAAGCAGTTCTGCCGAGCGAAGCTTGCCGTTGTAATTAAAGCCCATGGCAAAACCATGGGCGCCGGCATCATGGATTACAATAATATCTCCTGATTCCAGTTTGGGCAGTTTTCGGTCAATGGCGAATTTGTCGTTATTTTCGCAAAGCGAGCCGGTTACGTCATAGACAACATTGTGCGGTTTGTGTTCCTTGCCTAAAACGGTTATGTGATGATACGCGCCGTAAAGCGCGGGACGCATCAGGTTGGCCATGCAGGAATCCAGGCCGGCGAATTTTTTATAAGTGTCTTTAATATGCAAAACGCGGGAAACCAGGTAACCGTAAGGGCCGGTGATATATCGGCCGCATTCCGTAAAAAGCTTCAGTGGAGCAAGGCCGTTGGCAACAATAATTTTTTCGTATTGTTTCTGGATGCCGCGGCTCATTGCTTTAAGATCAATGCGTTTTTGTTCCGGCCGGTAAGGTATGCCCACTCCCCCGCCGATATTGACAAAGTCAAATTTGATTTTCAGCTTTTGTGAAATTTCCGCTACCAGTTGAAACAATATTTCAGCGGTTTCTTCAAAATAATAGGCATCGAGTTGGTTGGAGGCGACCATGGTATGAATGCCGAATCGTTTAACGCCTTTTTCTTGGCAAATTTTATAGCCTTCAAAAAGCTGTTCTCTGGTGAAGCCGTATTTTGCTTCTTCAGGGTGGCCGATAATATGGTTACCTTTTTTCAACTTGCCGGGATTGTAGCGGAAGCAAATCAAAGAAGGGAGTCCGGCGCATTTTTCGAGATAGGCAATGTGGCTGATATCGTCCAGATTGATGATGGCTTTTAATTTTTTGGCCAGCAGAAAATCTTCCACGGGCGTGTCGTTGGAAGAAAACATGATTTCTTCACCGGTTACGCCGGTTTTTTGCGCCATAATCAGTTCGGCCAGCGAACTGCAATCGGCGCCATAGCCTTCCTTGTGCAGGATTTTCATCAAATAGGGATTGGGGGCGGCTTTGATAGCGTAAAATTCTTTAAAACCTTTATTCCAGTTAAAAGCGTTCTTAAAGGCGCGCGCGTTTTCCCGAATAGCTTTTTCGTCGTAAAGATGAAAAGGCGTCGGATATTGTTTTATTATTTTTTCGATTTGGTTTTTGGTAAAAGGCAATAGCTTCTGAGACATAAAGCTCTCCTTTGGTTTTATATGAAATGAAACGCGATAACAGATTTACGGCAAAATCAGAAATTTATCAATATTATTTTCCGCCAGTGCCGGATGAATTGTTTTATGGGATGAAAGATGAGACGAAAAAGTATGTTACGGCGGAAATGAAAGCGGAAATTGGCATTGTTAAAATCCATGCCCAGATAATGTTTCCGGCGACGCCCCAACGCACGGCGGAGAGTCTTTTCGTGGAGCCGATACCGACGATAGCGCCGGTTATTGTGTGGGTTGTGCTGACGGGTATTCCGGCTATAGTCGCGCCGATAATTGAGCAGGCAGCAGCAGCTTCCGCGCTGAAACCACCCATAGGGCGAAGTTTGGTAATCTTCGTGCCCATAGTTTTAACAATCCGCCAGCCGCCGAACATGGTTCCCAGAGAAATCATCGTGTAGCAGGCGATAATAACCCAGATGGGAATATGAAAAGTGTTGCCGAGAAGTCCCTTACTGAAAAGAGCCATTGCAATGATTCCCATCGTTTTTTGCGCGTCGTTCATGCCGTGCGCTAATGAATAAACCGCTGCGGAAAAAAGCTGGAGTTTACGAAAGAGTTTATCGGATTTGGCCATATTGGAATTATGGCTCAGATTCATGGCCAGAACCATGAAAGTAAATCCTAGCGCCATGCCGATAGCAGGAGAAACAACGATAAAAACAATTGTTTTGGTAATACCCGACCAGACCAGTGTGCCTGTTCCGGCTTTGGATATAGCCGCGCCGATAAGGCCGCCAATCAAGGCATGTGAAGAACTGCTGGGTAGACCGTAATACCAAGTTGCAATATTCCAAATGATGGCGCCGCTGAGAGCAGACAGAATTACCAGATTATCGACAATGTCAATATGGATGATGCCTTTACCGATGGTATTTGCGACTGCTGTACCCACAAAAAATACGGCGGCAAAATTAAAAAAAGCCGCCCAGATGACAGCATATTTCGGTGAGAGAACGCGTGTGGAGACAACCGTGGAAATAGAATTGGCGGAATCATGAAAGCCGTTGAGAAAATCAAAAACAAGCGCGACAACAACAAGAAAAATGACAAAAGCCATTGAATCAAGCATGTTTCAGAACAATCCCTTCCACTATATTGGATACATCTTCACAAACGTCAATTGCTTCTTCCAGGAGTTGAAAAATATCTTTCCATTTTATGAGTTCAATAGCATCTTTCTCGTTTTCAAAAAGATTGGCCATGATTGTTCTTAAAACAATATCACCGGCATTTTCCAGCGTGTTAATTTCCACGCAATCCGCCAGGATCATTTCGGAATTTTTCATATTGCGCATGGCGTGAACAATGCTTTTTACTTTCTTTATAGCGTCATTCAAAATTTGCGCCTGTTTGATTATTTCATCGGAGGTTCGTTTGACTTTATAAAGGTGAATGCGGACAGCGGTAGCTTCGATGACGTCCATGATGCTGTCCATTTTATTGACAAGCGCGTAGATGTCCTCGCGATCTATGGGCGTGAGAAATGTTTTGTGCATTTTCTCATATGTTTTATGGGTAATTCCGTCCGCTTCGTGTTCAATTTCTTTGAGCTTGGCAACTCTCACATCGGAATAATCCCTGGTTTGAGCCATTTCCAGAAAAAGCTTGCCGCCTTCTTCAATTTTATCAGCAAGTTCTTCAAAAAGTTCAAAAAAATTTTCTGTTTTAGGAAAAAGGCGCATGAGAATATCCTCCCCGCTATCCTTTAATAGTTTAAAATATTTTGTAAAAAATAGTAAAAATTCTGGCAGTGCTCTAGCGAATTTTGAAAAAAAATGCAAGTTGTTTTAAAGCATGACTTTTCTGTTTTGAGAGCTTACTGTATGTTACTAAAGAGTTTTAACGTATATAATTTTGCTGTCGCCTTCGTGGTAAAAATTCTTTAAGACAGCTTCTTTTCGGTAACCGCAGCTTTCATAAAAGCCATGAGTTGGTTGATATTGATGACGGGAAGATGTTTCCAAATATATTCGCTTGCCGCCCAGATCGTAAATAATATTTTCCGTCCTTTTCATTAAGTCCTTACCCAGGCCAGCGCCTCTTAATTGCTCATCAATAGCAATCCAGTAGAGATCATAACTGCCAGAAGTTGCGGGGATAAGGCCGAAGCAGGTATATCCGACAACACGTTTTTCATCTTCGGCAAATAAAAACCGGTAAGAGCTGGCTTCCTGCCTTTCCAGCTTTTCTTCAGCCAGTTCTATGGCTATTTCTACCTCTTCGCCGGAAAAAAAGCCGCTGGATTTTACGATACCGGCAATGGCTCTGATATCGGAATGCTGTATTTGCTGACGGTAAATAAAATTCTTCATAAAACAATCAACTTTGCGGCAAAATTATTTGATCGCGTTATCGAGTATCAAACCGATGGCGTCGTGATATTGTATATTGGCTTGCGCAAGTGCTGCTGCAAAACCAGCGTCGGGAGATAAGCAGGGATTGGTATTGATTTCCAGTACCCAAGGCTTCCCGTTGTTGTCAACACGAAAATCAACGCGTGCGTAACCGCGCAGGGAAAAAATATTCCAGCACTGCAGAGAAATTTCACTCAAAGACGATATTAACGGGGCATCGTCGTCATCAAAATAAAATTTTCTTATCGTATTGTTGTATTCAAAAGAATCCGTGTCCCATTTAGCTTTGTAATCAACTATTTTCAATTTGTCCGGTGCGTAATCCTTAAATAACATTTCGGCGATAGGCAATACTTTAGCGTCGGCCTTATCTGATAAAAGCGCGACATTGAATTCACGGCCGTCAATATAGGCTTCGGCGTAACAGGAGCCTCCCAGCTTTTCTGCACGGCGCTTCATTTCTTTTAATATGTTCGCTTTGTCTGTGGAGATGATGAGCGAGTTTTCATCGAGGCCTATGGAGGCATGTTCCCAGGAAGACTTGATTAAATATTGCCCGGAAATTTCTTGTTGAGAACTGAAACCATCTTGCTCTATCCAGTCCGGAGTGGCAATACCGTCATCATGCATGATTTTCTTGGCCAGAGGTTTATTGGATGTCTGAAAAACAGCTTGCGTGGGACAACCGGTATAAGGAATCTTGAGAGAATCAAGTAAAGCAGGAGCAAAATGAATCAGATTGCCTTTGGAGTCCAAAGTTTCCACGATGTTGAAAACGGCCAAAGGTTTTAATGATTGCAACTTTGTTATTGTATGATTCAAGTTGAGTTCAAAAGGTAGAAGAACCGGTTCGTAATTGAGTACGCGCAAGGCCCCGGCAATTGATTCGGCCTGCTCAAGGCAATCAAGCTCGTCCTGGCTGGCATCAGGCGAAATATCACTGTGCAAAATTACTATTTTTTTCTTCAATTTTCTTTCACCGGCATTGATGGATAATTATTTCTTCGTGCGCTTTAGGGCTGATTTAATAATGGAACTTATCAATTTATGATAGCTCATTCCTATTTTAGAACACAAAATGGGCAAATCAGACCGCACGGGATTAAGTCCGGCCAGGGAATTGACTTCCATGAAATGAGGAACACCATGAACATTGGAGCGCAAATCAATGCGTCCGGCATCTTTTAAATCCAGTCCGCGCCAGGCCATCAGGGAGATTTCCATGGCTTTTTGTGCTTCATCATCGTTGGCCAGAACATACTGCACCAGCTTATCATAGTGTTCTTTATTTTCGTAGGAATAAGCGTTCTTTTCCGCGTTGGGCTTCAGAATTACTTCCAGTGCTCCCAGGACGCGGGCATCGTTGCCTGTTCCCAAGATACCAACAGTAAATTCGCGTCCGGGAAGATATGTTTCGACCAGAACCGGTTGCTGAAAAGTCTTTAAAAGCTGCCGGCAGACTTTTTGCAGATTTTTACGAGTAGTTATTTTGGAAAGCGCCGTTATACCCTTGCCCGTTCCTTCCGCCACCGGTTTGGCAAAAAGCGGAAAAGGAAGATTAACCTTTTCAATATCTTTTGCATTGTTAATTATGGCAAAGTCAGGCGTGGGAATTCCCAGATCGCGCAGAATCTGTTTGGTAATGCCCTTGTGGAGGGAAACAGCATGACCGAGTGGATCGGAAAATGTGTAGGGGATGTTAAAGGCTTCCAGAAGTGCGGGAACCTGCGCTTCACGGCCAAAGCCATGCATACCCTCGGCAATGTTAAAAACAAGATCCCAGCGATTTCCTGCCGCAAGACGGCGAGTCAACGCTTTTATGTTGCCGATGCGATCAGCAATAAAGCCGTTGTCAAAAATTACTTTTTCGATAGCTTCGATTGTGTCGGGAAGATCGAATTCAGCGGTTTCTTCGAGACCGTATCCTTCTTTCAGGTAATCGTCGCGCAGATCATAGGTGAGACCGATTTTGAGTTTCTTACTGACGCGACCCACAGTTAACCTGTCTACCCCCTGAAAAAATTCTGCCGATTTAATGTATATCCTTAGACTTTGCGTGATTGTCGGGGTAGCGGAAGGTATTGCCTTCGTAATTGCGTAGCAGCAAGGCGCCGTTCTCCCATCCAATGGCGTATTCGGGAAGTAAAGGAATTTTGCCGCCGCCGCCGGGGGCGTCGACAACATAAGTAGGCACAGCGTAACCAGTGGTATGTCCGCGCATGCCCTGAATAATTTCAATGCCCTTGCTGATGGGGGTCCGGAAATGAGACGATCCTGGAATGGGGTCGCATTGATACAGATAATAAGGACGGATTCTGATTTGTAATTGACCATGCACCAGCCTGGTCATTGTTTCAACGTCATCATTAATACCGGAAAGTAAAACTGTCTGGCTTCCCAATGGAATACCGGCGTCAGCCAAACGAATGCAGGCAGCACTCATCTCCGGAGTCAGTTCTTTCGGATGGGTGATATGGATGCTCATCCATAAAGGATGATACTTTTTAAGCATCGCTGTGAGAGCCGGCGTTATTCTCTGGGGTAAAACAACCGGCACCTTTGTACCGATACGGATAAATTCAACATGAGAAATCTTGTGCAATTTAGCTAAAAGCCATTCCAGTTTTTCATCGGACAGGGTTAAAGGATCGCCGCCGGAAAGCAGGACGTCCCGCACATTCTTATTACCGGCAATGTATTGAATAGCCTTTTCCCATTTTTCCAAACTTATTAAATGATGTTTGCTTCGTTCAATAATGCGGGAACGGGTACAGTAACGGCAATAAGTTGAGCAGCTATCAGTTACCAGAAACAGAACACGGTCAGGGTAACGATGAATAATGCCCGGCACAGGAGAATCCACGTCCTCGCAGAGAGGATCTTCTTCTTCGCCTTCCGTATGCAGACACTCATCCACTACGGGAACAACGCAACGACGCAGAGGATCCGCAGGATTATCAGGATTAAGCAAACTGGCATAATAAGGAGTAATGGAAACGGGCAAAGCACCGGAGTGGTGCATCATTGCCTGGCGTTCGTTGTCCGAAAGATTAATTATTTCGGAAAGAGTATCAACATCCCTGATGGCGTTACGCATTTGCCAGTGCCAATCGAACCATTCCAGGCGGGTAATTTCGGGATAAAGTCGTGTTCGGAAGATGCGGGAGCGGGCGGAATCTTTAAAAGGAAATAAAATGCTGTCTGACTTTTGTTTAATCGAATGCTGGGAAAATTCTTCTTTGAATAACAAAAAGTCACTTACATTGTTTTGAACATTAACAAGACCGGTCAAATGACCAGGAGGTTCTTCCTCCTCTTTAAACAGGGTCTCGCTTTCCATTTGTTCCTCCTTGATGAAGGTCTCCCTCCCGTCAAATAATTCTTTGATGAAACAATTACTTCTTGATTTACGAATGTACTCATACAAAATTTTTTGTCAACACTTTTTTGCATTATTGCCAGAAAAAAATTAAATATTTTTTGATGGAGTCTCCTCAAAAAAATCCCCTACCGGCTTTTGGGGGCGCATTAATGTGGGGAAAAACATTTTTATTAGACCCAGCCGGAAGTGTTTTAAGCAAACATTCCTTGCGGAATCAATCTTCGCTAGTGCCCGTCAATACTGGCAGAGAGAGGGTGTCAGCATAAAAAAATAGCCGATTATTTTTATAGGAAACATTTACTCCCGGGAAAAAAGAAGTAGGCAAACCGAATGCTTTTTAGTAATAAGGAAACCGATTTTAATTTTAACCTGGAGATCGTCCATGCCGGAGTTGCCGGAAGTAGAAACCCTGAGTCGTCAACTGCAAAAGAAAATTTGCGGATGCGTAATACTAACCTCAAAGGTTTACGACGGTAAACTGAACGGGATGAGAAATTTGCAGGGAAGAAGAATTCTTGATGTTGAACGCCGGGGAAAGACCATCGCCGTGCATCTTGATGACGGGAATTCCATACTGATACATTTGAGAATGACCGGACGGCTGCTTTTACAGTCCAGTTCAGTAAGGCCGAAACATGGCCGCTGGAGAATAGCCCTGAAAGAAGGAAATATCTTTCTTGTTGATCCGCGACGCTTTGCCACAGTAAAAGTCGAAAAGACAAAGCAAGAGAAAATAGAAAACGACCTGCTCACCGGTTTTGATCAGGATATATTTCTGGAGAACCAGGCCAGACGAAAGGTCAATGTTAAAGTCCTGCTGATGGACCCGAAGGCGGTGGCCGGCATCGGCAACATTTACGCCTGTGAAATTTTACATCGCACGGGTATTTCTCCTTTAAGGCAAGCTGCCAATTTATCTGTAAAGGAATGGAAGACAGTTTTTAGCCATGCTAAACGCATTTTGAAAAAAGGAATTGAAAAACGGGGGACGTCTATTTCCGACTGGCGCGATCTGTATGGCTGTAAAGGCGAGAATCAAAATGAGTTAAAAGCCTATGGACGGGAAGGAAAATGCTGTTTAATGTGCGGAGGGACAATCTGCCGTATAAAGCAGGGAGGACGAAGCACTTTTTATTGCCCCGATTGCCAACAATAACGTTTTCGATAGCACTAAACAAAGAAATAACGCCAGCCCCGGTCGTAAATCATAACAAAAACAGATATGCAGAAAAGTGAAAAGTCGCGCACAAGATAAGACCAATTTATATTACCTGAAGACGCTCCGAAACAACCACAGGAAATATCCAACCCTCGCATTAAGTTGATCGTCAACGCTGTGGCAAATGTCAGAAAAAGCAATGCGGACAGCAAGGCTGCTCCTCGAGTATTAGTAGCGCTGATAAGGCTTATCGCTATTATAACTTCCAACCACGGCAGAAGTACGGCTACAAAATTGATGGCATAGTCCGGAAGCAGACGATAGTTATAAATGGCTACGGCAAAATCGCCGGGATTGATAAGTTTTTCTATACCGGCGAACAAAAAAATTATGGCCAAAGTCAATCGGCAAATTAGAGCAAAAACAGGAATGAAAGGACGAGAGAAGTTTCTTAATTTCATTTCTTTCCTTTAGAGACGGGGTACCCGGCATTTAACCAGAGACTCCATCCATTTACTAAAACTTTTACTGTTGCAATACCGCGCAATATCAGCGCGTGTGCTGTTTCTTTGCTTAATGGGCATTGAGGACCATCGCAATATGTTACGAAAATAAAACCCTGATTAGCTTTTACTTTAAGATTTTGTGTGTGAAGTGAAACGTCATCAGGATAAATGTTGATTGCGTCAACGATGTGGCCTTCTTCAAAACTATAAGGATCGCGGGCGTCAATAAATATGACTTTCTTTTTCAGATAAAGATCATAAGCTTCAGAAAGAGTTATAGAAGGAATTTTTGCTTGTTGTTCCTTAATCAAAGCCGCGGAGGAAAAACCGAATAAGGGAGTATTATCAGATATCATTGAGTTAGAAACAATGGCAATAAATAAAGCAATGGCTAAAACAATGATGACTTCACGAAAAGACGAATAAAGTTTTTGCGAGAGATTATTCTTTGTCATTCTTAAATATGCCGAACGTTAGTATTGTTTATCGGAGGGATTATAGGCTTCAATTATCCATTGGCGAATTTTACTTTTAGGAGGAACTTCGCCAACCGACATCACCTTATTATTAATAACCAGAACCGGAGAACCTAATACTCCATACTGTGCTATTTCTTTTAGATCAGTAATGTGATGTAAATCAGCGGCAATTTTCATTTCCGATAGTAAATCACGAACATCATTTTCCAATTGATGACAACGGGTGCAGCCGATACCCAAAACTGCTATATTTAATCCGTGGCTTGGTTCTTCAGCAACAGGGAACCCTTGAGTCATTTTATATTCGCGTAAAAGAGCATGTCCATAGGCTTCAAGTGCGGAGGGAGGCACATAATTATTGACGATAATTTCATTAAGTAAAATATTTTTTATGTCCTCATCGCTCTTGCCGGGCTGGTTTTTAGCTGTTTTTATTAGTATATCATTTAAGCCAATAATTCCAACCAAGTGTCCGTTAATCATAATTTGTTTCACTTCATCTTTAGCCATATTGGCTCCTGAAAAGTTTTATCTACTGAATGTATTAGTGCAAAACTGTTTCGTCAAGGAGAAAATTGAAATAATCTATTGCAAATATTCTGGTTGATCGGGATATGACTTTTTAATTATAACTTTAACTGAATCAATTTAAATCTCATATACTCGAAAAAAGCTTTATATTACATTCTTTATGAATTATAATAAAACAATGTTTCATTTTTCTGATTCCAGTCGTAAGAGCCATGATCATAAAAGATTATGAATGTGGTGATTATGGATAATTCCATTTCTAAATCTACAGTGCATTAATTATCCAAGGCCACCCCTATATGCTCTACCGGATTAAGTTCTGGAGAATAAGGCGGTAAATGAACGAGACGAATATTGTCTGGTATCTTAAGTTCAGTACTTCTATGCCAACCGGCGCCGTCCAGAATCATGATCAACGAGGAGGTCATGGAAGACGAGTTGCATGGGCTGAAAGAATTTGAACATAAATCGCTCTTCAGCAAGAACCCATGAGCTTCGAACAAATCCGTAATGAGTTGCTGCATGCTCAATCGAGCGTGGTCATCGATCTGGCGTCACAAAAAAAATACATGATCCCGTCTCATGTCACAGTCAACCAAAAAAAACTCTATCAGGCCTTTGGCCTCAAACGATCTCAGGTGCCCTATGATCTAGGAGGCTGTCCGAGAATAGCCAGCAGCCCCAGGCAAACATAATTTAAAACGCGGAAAAGAAATGCAAAAAACAAACAAAAAAGCAGTCAAAAATTCAACAAAATAGTTTACAAATACTTGATATAATAGTAGAAAAAGCCATCATAATCATCGCAAAGGGGTTATCTATCCATGTCCATTCCCTTCAAATTTGATCTATGCATACAGTCATGGGATTTTTAGTTCTCGCCAGATAAAGAAACGGTGCCATGAGGATTTGGGTTTTATGTTCATTTCGCACTTACATTGTCCCGACTTCCGGGTATTGAGTGATTTCAGGAAAGAGAATTACGAATACTTCAAGGCATGTTTCAAGCAGAGCGTTCTTTTGGCGATGGAAGCGGGCATGACGTCTTTTGGTCATGTCAGTCTTGACGGTTCAAAATTCAAAGCCAATACATCCAGGCACAAGGCAATGAGTTATGGTCGTCTCCAGGAACGAGAGAAGGCATTAACCGAAGAGATTGAAGCTCTGGTGAAAAAGGCAGAACAATGTGACCGGGCCCGGATCATGGGGAAGAAAGGGGACTTCCAGTATGCCTACAACGGGCAAATAACTGTTGACAAGGATCATCAAATCATCTTGGGACAGCACATCACGCAGAAGGCGAATGACAAGCAGGAAGTGAAACCTGCCTTGCAGGAGATCAAGGATACGACGGGCAAGCTTCCCGATAGGATGAGTTTAGATAATTATCAGGCGCAAAGCGGTGATTGTCATGGCTGTTCTTGCCGGGATATGTGTTGCAAGTCAAAAGACGGTTCCGGGCGAACGATTACCACTGACGATAAAGAACCCCTTCGCCTTGGGGAGTTCTCGGACAGCCTCCCAGGAGGCTGTCCGAGAACTCAATTTTACTAAATTCGGCTTCTGTAATATCAAGTGAGTGCAAAAAAGGCCTAAAAAGCTATTCTCGGACAGCCTCCTAGCCTGATTTTTTATTGATTAGCCCTAAATGTAGTGCCCCAAGATTTTTTAACTGATTGATATCGTTCTGTTCTTGAATCCAAACCGTCGAAGTCGGGAAATATTTATCCATTTCAATTTAATGAAATGTTTCACGTGAAACATTATCGTTCAGGAGACATAAAAAAGGCAGGGTTATTAAAACCTGCCTTTTTCGTTGCAAACAAAGACTCAGTGCTTTATTCCATGTGCAATCCTACAAAGAATTTAGCCTTGCCACGCTTAACTAAAAGCATAACTCCCTTCTTTTGGGTTGCTTTGTTCATTTCCGAGTTGTATTGTTTTATGGATGTAATTTTAATTTTGTTAACCTGGGCAATTATATCGTTCGGTTGAATACCTACATCATCTGCAGGACTACCCTCTTCTATATCAGTAACTATTACGCCGGCATCTTGAGGAATTTCCAGTTGTTTAGCGATGTCTTTGGTGACTTCCTGTACAGAGATTCCGAAATATTCACCTGCCTTTTTAGTCAGAGCAATTTCGTGTTTGTCTTTACGCTCTGCCACTGCGATTTTAAATAATATTTCTTTGCCATCACGCAGGGCTTTGATAGTTGCCTTTTCGCCAACATGAAGAGATGCTATTATCAGGAGTAATTCATGAGTGTCTTTAACAGGTTTTCCGTTTATTTCAGTAATTATATCACCAACTTTGATTCCAGCTATATCTGCAGGATCGCCTTTAAAAACATCGGAGACTAAAGCACCATTCTTATTTTTATGATTGATATTTTTTGCTATGTCTTCTGTAATATTCTGTATGGAAATTCCCAGCCATCCTCGCGTTACTTTTCCTTTGGTTTTCAGGTCATCCAAAATGCTTTTTGCCATGTTGATTGGTATGGCAAAACCTATTCCCTGCCCCTGGGCAACAATTGCCGTGTTGATGCCGATGACTTTTCCAGCCATATTAAATAATGGCCCTCCGCTATTGCCGGGATTTATGGAAGCATCCGTCTGTATAAAATTGTCGTAAACTCCAGCGCCAATTACACGTCCTTTGGCACTAACAATGCCTGCGGTAACGGTTTGTTCCAGTCCAAATGGATTGCCAATAGCTATGACCCACTCGCCAACTCTTAACGCATCAGAATCGCCAATTTCGACAAAAGGCAAGTTATTGTCAGGCTTTATCTTAATTAAAGCAATGTCGGTTTTTGAATCACTACCGATAATTTTTGCTTCGTATTCTTTACCGTCGGAAACTTTAACCAGAATTTTGTCTGTCTGTTCTACAACATGATTATTGGTAAATATGTAGCCGTCGCTGCTGATAATAAAACCGGAACCAAGACTTCTTTGTTTTAATTCACGTTGAGGCATATCGCCAAAAAAGCGTTCGAAGAAATCATCTCCGAAAGGTCCGCTGAAAGGAGATCGGCCAAAAGGTGAACCTGATCCGTTTCGTCCTTTAAGTATTTTTGTTGTACTGATATTTACTACAGCGGGTTTCACACGCTCGGTCAGATCGGAAAAAGAACCAGGCATAGCCTCTGGGGAAACGGCTGATGCCGTTTGAATTTCTGGCGCACCAGAAGGGAAAAAAGAAGATCTTAGAACTTCTACAAAAGAAACAATAAAAAATGCAACTAAAAACGCCAACAAGAACATGAAAAATGTCTTACGATTTTTGTTTTCCATACTATCCTCCAGCATATTGATAGAAAAATAAGGCTTTTTTGCCATTTTGTTTTAAATTAATTTATTTAACAATTTGAAATAATATAACGATAGCATGATTTTTGTCAATGAAATATTCTTAGATTTTAGATGTTTGAAGTCTTGGCCATCATGTGTTAGTATCACACAATTAAGGAATTTGTATTTATGGCTTTTCTGGAAAATATAGGGCGTTTGGCAATAAAATTTATAAAATCCTTTACCGATATTATTTGTTTTGCCGGGAAAGTTTTATTTCGTATCTTTAACCGCAACACTTACAACAGTGCAATGCGTACAGTGTTGCTTGATCAAATATACTTTACTTCAGTACAAATATTACCAATTTTTCTAATAGTATCAATCATTATTGGATCACTGCTTATAGGTGTTATTTTTCTCCAACTAAAGCAATTAGGGCTCACGCAATATTTTGGCCATCTTTTAATGGGTTTCATTGTTACCGAATTTTCTCCATTTATAACGGTACTGTTGATAACTTTACGTTCCTGTTCCGCCATCAACACGGAAATGGCTGTGATGAAAGTCAATAAAGAAATGAACGCATTGGAAGCATTCCATATAGATGTAATCAATTACCTTCTGGTGCCCAGAGTAATTAATGGAGTGATATCAATAGTTTTGTTGAGTACTTTATTTTCTGTAGTTTTGCTGGGCAGTGGTGTTTTGTTTTCAAGGTTAATTTTTGGTATGAGTATGGATGCGTATGCAAACATTTTATTAAATTCGGCAAATTTTTCTGATATAGTAATAGCCTTGCTGAAGAGTATTGTTTTTGGTTTTTTTATCATTTTAATTCCGATTCGTTTTGGTTTGCAGGCTTCGCACGAGCTCACCAGTATTCCTATCGTTGTTTCTCGTGGCATGGTCAATGTCTTTGCGGCCATTCTGACTATTGAGGTGTTGTCATTAATCATAAAGTTATTTTAAATTTTTTTGCCAATGAAAAAGATCTGGATCAAGGCCTGCAAGCGTTTATGGAGAATAATTTGCGGCAGGCGGCGCCTGTTTCCGTTGACGTACCTCTGCTTTCCAATCAAAATGTTTTAATGAATATAGCTTTAATCAAGCAGTATCATGAGAACATGCCCATGTCCAAAGCAGAGCCGATTGTCTTGAGCGCATTGCGGAAACTTGATTTGGAACGTATAGCCTATAAGAGAAATCCTGATTTGAATAATGAAGAACGTTTTTTTGCAATGCTGCTGAGGGCTTCCATGGTTCAAAACGCTTTGGTGATTATTGATCGACCGTTTAAAATTATCCCGCATCTGCAAAACATTGATTACATTTTTCAGGCGCTAAAAAATATTGAAGATTTTTATTTAAGCTGTCATATATATGATTATGAATGGATGAGAGAAAAATATGAGGCATTATCAGGTGAAAAGAGAAATTAAAGTTGGTTTGTTTATCGTTTGCACGGCAATTATAATTTGTCTGGCTCTTCTTTATCTGGCCAAGGAAAAAGGGTTTTTTGAAATAAATCATACCTTTACACTTGCATCACGGTCCGGTGACGGATTTGCCGAAGGCATGCCGGTTGAATTTTCCGGATTTACCATCGGTAAGGTTTATAAACTGGAGCTCAACAATAAAGGCATTGTTCTCATTAAAATAAAAATTCCTCAAAAACATGTAAAATGGATCAGAGCGGATAGTACTTTTACACTTTATCGCTCGTTGATCGGCACTGCGCGCATTGTTGTAACAACTGACAATTTAAACAGTGCGCCGTTGCCGGACTATAAAGTGCCGGAAGTGCGAATAGTCAATGACATTAAGGACTCAATTGAAAAGGTGCAGCCCTTGCTGGAAAAGCTTACTCAGATTGCAGACAATCTGGAACGTATGACCGGTAAATTGGATGTTATGGCGGGGAGAGCGGATGTGCAGATATTCGGTAACGCGGGCACAATGCCACAGTTAAATAATATGCTGAAGGATGTTAATGGAAAACTGGTAAAAATGAATCCGACGGTGGATAACATAAATAAAATGACCACAGAAGGTTCGGAAGGATTAAAAGACCTTGGTTTACTGCTCTCGAATTTAAACGATACGCTCAAAGCCGTTGAAGATATGGCAAGAGGAGTTGATTCGATCATTTCCACGAAAAAAGAACCGGAGATCAAATTGCCATGAGAAAATATTTAATCCTTATATTGCTGGTATTTATTTGCGCTTGCGGATCGACACAACAGCTGCCTGATCTAAAAGATACGGCTTTCCGAAACTTCGAAAGTTATAAAACTAATTTTTTAAATGGCAGAGAGGGTGTTTCGGAGCCTCATTTTAATAAAGCAAAACAAGCCTTGTCCGACGGTAACGATTTGTATCTTTTAGCCAAAATTTACTTAACCAAATATGCTCTACACACGGCGGTGTTGGAAGATTTTGACAACAGCGAATTTGTTCGTATTAATCAACTCCAGCCCAGTGAATCCAATTTTGCTTACTATAATTTTTTAAACGGAAACTTTGCGGCGGCAGAAGATAATCTTCTTCCTTCCAACTATAGAGGTTTTATCAAGGCCGCCCGAGACAAAGATCTGGCAAAAGCTGTTGGAGAAATTAAATCCATTAGTGATCCCCTCTCCCGTTTGATTGCCAGCGGAATCTTGGTAAAGTATATGTCTTATGATGAAAAAATTTTACAATCAGCCATCAATACTTCCGCCGGGAACGGATGGAGGCGGCCGCTTTGGGCGTATTTAACCAAACTGCACAAATATTATCTGGATAGCGGTGAAACAGTCAAGGCCAAGAGCACCAAAGAGCGGCTGGATTTGTTGAAAAAGTAGCCCTGTTGTTCCAGCAATCCAAGAAATCCTTCTCGCTATTTCTGTGCAGACGGGAACATAGAAAACTCTGTTATACTGGCTAAATAAATCGGTACAATTATGTTCCGTCCCTTTTCAAGCTGCACAAATATGGGCTCTTCCGCCTTTTTGTAAATTTTATAACTACTTGTATTTAATAGCTAATATATTATGGCAGGATAATTGCTATTATGCCATCCCATTATATAGATGGGAGGAATACAATGGTTGCGCAAATCAGTGCGGGTGATACTGCCTGGATATTAGTGTGTTGTTCTCTTGTTCTTTTGATGACGCCAGCCCTGGCGTTTTTTTATGGCGGTATGGTGCGGAGGAAAAATGTGCTCTCCACTTTAACTATGAGCTATATCTTCATGTCCCTGATCGGAGTGCAGTGGGTGCTCTATGGATATTCTCTGGCTTTTGGTTCGGACATCGGTGGATTGATCGGTGGATTGAATTTCCTGGGTTTTCAGGGAGTCGGCGCCGAGCCGAACACCGCCTACGCTAAAACCATTCCTCATGAACTTTTCGCCTCCTTTCAGATGATGTTTGCTGTCATTACGCCTGCGTTGATTACAGGTGCTTTCGTGGAGCGGGTCAAATTCAAGAGTTTTCTGCTTTTCAGTCTTCTCTGGGCGACGCTGGTATATGATCCTCTTTGCCACTGGGTCTGGGGACAAGGTGGCTGGCTGAAGGAAATGGGCGTTCTCGATTTTGCCGGCGGAACGGTTGTGCATATTGCCGCCGGATTTTCCGCATTAGCGTTTGCTTTGGTTATCGGTCCGCGCAAAGGCTACAGTAATGTTCCGATGGAACCGAACAATATTCCGCTAACAGTTTTGGGAACTGGATTGCTGTGGGTCGGCTGGTTCGGCTTTAACGCAGGCAGCGCTCTCGGGGCAAATGGTGTGGCGGTAAATGCTTTAGTGACGACCAACACCTCGGCGGCAACCGCCGGTCTGGTCTGGATGCTGCTCTCCTGGTTGGACGGCAGACCCAGCACTCTGGGGATCGCCACAGGAATGGTTGTCGGCCTGGCGGCGGTGACACCGGCTTGCGGTTATATTACACCTTTGGCTGCTATGATTATCGGGGCCGTAGCCGCGCCTCTTTCTTATTATACTATGCGTTTCCGGGATCGATGCAAACTGGACGAATCGCTTGATGTCTGGGCTTGTCACGGCATGGCCAGCACCTGGGGCACCATTGCCACGGGTTTATTCGCTACAGTAGCCGTTAACGCCGATGGAGCCAACGGGTTATTTTTTGGTAATCCCAGCCAGCTTGCTATTCAGATCATTGCTGTCATCGTCACCATCGCTTTTTCCTTCGGTATGACCTATGTGCTGGCTAAGGCACTGAACATGAGCATCGGATTGCGGGTAAGTCCAGTGGAAGAAGAAGTGGGGCTGGATATCAGTTCCCATGGAGAAAGATCATACTCATAGAGAACATAACAATTACAGCTTTTATACATTGGAGATTTTGCCATGCTGAAAAAAATCGAAGCAATTATTCGCGAAGATAAAGTAAACGATGTCCGGGAAGCCCTCAACGAAATTGGAATTGTAGGCATGAATATGTTTGAGGTACAGGGTCATGGCCGCCAGGGAGGGATTCAACTGGTCGGACGCGCCGGAACTTATCAGGTCAACATGCTTCCCAAGATACAAATCAATATAGTTTTGAACAAACGCAACCTTGACGCTGCGATTGAAGCGATTCTGAAATCGGCATATACAGGCGAGACGGGCGACGGCATTATTTTTGTTACGCCTGTCGAGGATGTCATTCGCGTCCGCACACGCGAGCGGGGACCGGACGCTATGATGTACCCGGGTGATATTGATGAAAAGAAAAACCGGTGAACCCCATTCCATTTTTATCCTTTTACTATGGGGAAAAATAAAGACACTTTTGTGCCGCGACCTAGCTGGCTTTCAATCTCCATCCTCCCGCCGTGCGCTATCATAAGATGCTTAACAATTGATAGTCCCAGCCCGGTTCCGCCCAAATCGCGCGAACGAGATCGATCCACTCGATAAAAACGTTCTCCTAGCCGTTGAATTTCATCTTTGGGAACACCGATGCCCGTGTCACTAATCGATACTACTGTATAAGCACCAGCTTCATCAGTTTTGATGACGACATTGCCCGACTCCGGTGTAAATTTAACCGCATTATCTAAAACATTGACAAATATTTGCGTAAGCTTATCTTTGTCAGCTTTGATTTGATCAATATTTTCGCGCACATCGTTCTGAATAGTAATATTTTTTAACTTTGCTTTGGCTTCTACCAGAGAAATAACATTAGTTAAAGCTGCATGTAAGGAGACACTCTCGAAATTAAGTTTTGTTTCTTTCATTTCAATATTGGATATCGTCAGCAGATCTTCGACGAGGCGATTGAGTCTTTCGGCGTGCTTTAAAATTATATCAATAAATCTTTTCGTTTCCTCAATATTATTTATTGCACCGTCTTTGATTGTATCTAAATATCCAATTATCGCCGTAAGTGGCGTTTTGATCTCGTGAGTAACGTTGGCTACAAAATCAACTCGTATTTGTTCAAGCTTTTTAAGCCTGGTTACGTCGTGAAAGACAATCATGGTTTTTTCTTCATCGGGATGGCCATGAACCGTTGATATACTGACACTTAAGATAATCGGTTCTACAGTACCCATAGTAATTTCTCGAGACACATTCACGCGTGTTTCCTTGAATTCCAGAAAGGCTTTTTGCAAATCGACACTGCGGAAAGACTCCATAAGCGTTTTTCCGTTAACATCACCATATTGAATAGCCAGCATATTGCTTAAAACAGGACTGATAAATTCTATTAAATCCTGTTCATTGGTAATCAAAACACCTTCGTTCATGCTGGTAAACGCCGTCATTAATTTACTTTTTTCTTCATTGGCAATTCTGATTTTACTTTTCAGTTCTTCCACAAGAAAATTAATATTATCGGCCAGTTTTTTGGTTTCATCTGCTGTATCTAAAATAATTGTTCCAACTTGTTTTCCCTGCCGTAATCTTTCGGTAAATTTTTCCATAGATCTAATTGGCGCAGCCAGGCGGTAAGAAAAGAACAGCGCAATCATGAGCGAAATAATTGCCACTATGAATAGTGATAGAAGAATATATTGATATACTTTGTCGATCACATTCTGCACATCATGTAGAGGACGTGCCAGACGAACATAACCGGTAGTTCTTGCCCCATCTTTGATTGTAACGGCTACATATAGCATATCAATGCCCAGCGAATTACTAAACCGGACCGATTTTCCTGTGCCACGTAGTCTCGCTTCCTGCACTTCCGGGCGGTTAAAATGATTTTCCAGGTTGGCAATGTCTTTTTCTGAATCAGCAAAAACCTTTCCTTGAGCGTCAATCAAAGTAACTCTGGAATTCGATATTTTCGCAACTTGCTCCAACTGATTTGATGTTTTCCGGGGAGAGCTCAGGTCAATAAGCTGAGCATAGGAAAATAATTCCGTTTCAATTTTGGAAGTAAGGATTTCCTTTATCTCGTTACGCATGAACATATCTAAAAGGAAAAAAGATATACATATTATGACAAGGTAACTGAAAAATATTTTGTAAAAAAGATTTTTTTTCAAGCTGGTTCCTCACCGCTGATAAGTGAAGTTTGGTGCCGTACATTTTCACCGGTAACCATATAAGTTACCATATCCGCAATGCCTTTAGTGTGATCGGCAATACGCTCCAAATTTTTTGATACCTGCATAATCATTAAAGCCCGATGAATCGTTTTGGAATCCCCCATCATAAATGTCAGAAGTTCGCGGAAAATTTGTTCGTTGAGATCATCGGTGACCTGTTCCGTCCGCCGGACTTTATCGGCCATATTTAAATCATTTCTGATAAAACTATCCAAAGAGTCTTTGATCATTTCTCCAACGAGGTCAGCCATACGCGGCAGATCAATATATGGCTTCAGTATCGGTTCTTCATTGAGCTGAATGGCTTTTTCCGCGATGTTAACTGCCATATCGCCGATTCTTTCCAGATGTCCTGTAATTTTTATCGCTGTTGTAATAAATCTTAAATCGATCGCCGTGGGCTGACGCAAAGCAAGTATTCTTATACACCTTTCTTCTATATCCGAATCCATTTTATCAATTTCATCATCGTCTTTGATAACCTTACGCGCCATGTTGGAGTTTCTTTCCGACAGAGATTGCATCGCATTCTGAATAGCTTTTTCCGTCACAGCGCCAAGATAAATCAGATTATTCTTTATTTCCTGCAATTCTTTTTCATAATGCAAACTGGTATGTCGTTTTTCTTCCAAAATTGATCCTCCAGTTAATTCTTACCCGAATCTGCCAGTAATATAATCTTCTGTCTGTTTTATATCCGGATTAGTAAATATTTTATCTGTCTTATTATACTCGACTAAGTTTCCTATATAAAAGAACGCTGTCTCATCGGAAATCCTGGCCGCCTGCTGCATATTATGAGTAACTATAATTATAGTATAGTTCTTTTTCAGTTCTTCAATCAACTCTTCAATTTTCGCTGTAGAAATGGGATCAAGCGCAGAAGTAGGTTCATCCATCAGTAAAATGTCCGGCTTCATAGCCAACGCACGGGCAATACAAAGCCTCTGCTGCTGGCCTCCGGAAAGATTCATTGCTGATTTATTTAAAATATCCTTCACTTCGTCCCATAATACGGCCTGTTTCAGGCTCTGCTCAACCAAAGCATCCATATTCCCCGTTCCAAGGCCGGTAAGCTTCGGTCCATAGGAAATATTATTGTAAATTGTTTTGGGAAAGGGATTGGGTTTCTGAAACACCATCCCAATCTTTCGGCGTATTTCGACCGGATCAATATCCGGCGCATAGATATTTTTATCTTCAAAAAGGATTTCTCCTTCAACTCTCGTTCCGCTAATTAAATCATTCATTCGGTTCAAAAGTCTCAACAGCGTGGATTTGCCGCATCCCGAAGGTCCGATAAGAGCTGTGACTTTATTTTTTACAAACTTCATCGAAATATTCGTCAGGGCACGACATTGCCCGTAATAGAAATTTACTTTATGCAATTTCATAATACCGGAATCCATTCTTACCACCTTTTATTTCTTCTCATGTAACTGCGAATAATAATAGCAAACAGATCAATTCCCAGAACAACGGCAACTAAAACAAGGACTGTACCAAACTGTATAGGTCTTGTTGCCTCAATGTTCGTTCCGGCCGTTGCCAAGACATAAATGTGATACGGCAGAGCCATCACTTCATCAAAAATAGAACCGGGCAGTTTGGCGGTAAAATATGCAGCAGCGGTAAACATAATAGGAGCTGTTTCTCCGGCAGCACGCCCTATGCCTAAAATAGACCCTGTCAGAATTCCAGGCATGGCGTTAGGCAAAACAATCCTGTAAGTTGTCTGCCATTTAGACACACCGAGCGCAAGAGATGCCTCTCGAAAAGTCTGCGGCACAGATTTTAATGCTTCTTCCGAGGCGCCGATAATTGTCGGCAGAATCAGAAAACCCAAAGTGAGTGATCCGGATAAAATACTCGATCCGAATTTCATAAAGATAACAAAAAAACCCAGCCCGAATAAACCAAAAACAACTGAAGGGACGCCGGCCAGACAATTGATGCCGACTTTTATAAAACGTATAATTCGTCCTTCTTTAGCATATTCCGTAAGATAAATTGCCGAAGCAATTCCCAGAGGTAACCCCACGGCAATGGCCCCGATGGTCAAATAGATCGTGCCCAGAATGGCGGGCATGATGCCGCCTTTCGTCATGGAATCCGTGGGAGGTTTGGTGATGAAATCCCAGCTTATTGCGCCGATACCGTTCACAATAATATAAAACAGTATGCCGCCCAAGGCCAAAACAATAATCAATGCCGATAAACGCACCGTACCGAAAAAAAGAGCCTGCTTCAAATAGCGCCATTTCATGGAATTATTTTTGAATGACTTCATAACGTCTTCCATCTAAAGTGTCCCCGACCCGACCTGCCGGAATTTATGGGAGACATAATCGGCAATCAGGTTAAATGTTAATGTCAGAAAAAATAAAACAATACCGATGGCAAAAAGCGACTGATAATGAGCACTCCGAAAAGGCGCTTCGCCCATTTCTGCTGCAATACTCGCGGGCATAGGACGAACCGAATCAAATATACTCTCGGGAATAGCAGCCGCACCACCGGCCACCATCAAAACAACCATCGTTTCGCCGATGACTCTCGCCATACCAAGCATTACCGCTGTAGAAATGCCGGACATGGCTGACGGAATAATCACTTGTATAATGGTTTCAAATTTAGTGGCGCCCAGAGCATAGGACGCCTCTTTGAACTCACGGGGAACGGAATAAAGAGCATCTTCCGAAATACTGGAAATAGTCGGTATCGCCATCATGGCCAGAATCACCGATGCGTTAATAATATTTAAGCCTGTGGGCAGATCAAAAGTTTCCTGAAGCCAGGGAGCAATAATCACCATCCCGAAAAAACCAAGAACGACAGAGGGCAACCCGGCCAAAAGTTCTATAACCGATTTGAGAATCTCTTTAATGGATGCAGGAGCGATCTCGGAAATATAAATAGCAGCCAGCACACCTAAGGGCACAGCAATTATTGTAGCCATAAATGTAACAATTAAAGAACCTATGATTAGCGGGAAAATACCGAAGGAGGGAGGATCATAAGTGGGGTACCACTCCATGCCGAAAATAAAATCTCTTACGGATACTTTCCCAAATATAGGAAGTCCTTCACGGAAAAGAGAAAAAACAATCAGTCCCAAAACAACAATGGACACCAGCGAAAACAGGAAAAAGATGTACTTAATAATAATTTCTTTAATGTGTCTGGACACGATTTATTCCTCAAAGTCTTATTTAAATTCTTTCTCTATCCATGTTTTTATTTCATCGCGTGTTTTTCTATTAACAAGGGGATCAATTTGCGCGGGATCGGACCCGGCACTAAAGGCCGAGTACCGATCACCATACATTTTATTTAGAAACGCTTCCGCCATTTACGACCGGACAGCGTTATGCGTGCAAACGAACAAAACACTCTTCCTGGATAAACTTGTTTTCACTGCAATCCTTTAAGAGCGCATATTACTTCTTGCTTTTACCGGTTTTTTTCGCTTCCGTCAGAGGAACAAAACCCTCTTTAACGACAATTTTTTGTCCTGCCGGTGATTTGACAAAATCAATATACTTGGCCACGTCACCGGTTGCATCACCATCTGTGTACATGTAAAGTTCGCGGGAAAGCGGATATTCCCTGGATAGAGCTGTAGCAATGGAAGCGGTTATGCCGTTCACTTGCAAAGGCTTTACGCTTTTATTGACATAACCAATGCCCAGATAACTAATGGCATAGCGGTTTTTTGCCACCGCGGTAACGATTGCTCCGTTGGATGCCAGCATCTGAGCCTGAGGCGCTACTTTGGACTTTTTCATAACAAAATGATCCCAGGATTCAAATGTACCGGAAGAAGAATCGCGGGAAATAACCACAATCTTCAAATCTTCGCCACCCACTTCCTTCCAATTCGTAATCTTGCCCTGATAGATCTGGCTTAACTGATCGATGGATAAATTTTTAACTTTGTTTTTAGGATGAACAACCGGAACAATCGCATCATTTGCCACCACATTGGCAACGGGATTTACACCTTTTGTTTTGGCCAATTCAATTTCTTCCTTCTTCATTTCGCGGGACATGTTGGCAATGTGAGCCGTTTTGTCTATTAAAGCTTTGGCGCCTTCACCGGAACCGCCTCCGGAGAGTGACATCTGCACGCCGGGATTCTTCTTCATAAAAGCTTCCAGTGTCCCTTGTGCAACCGGTAAAACCGTTGTTGATCCCTTGATAACAATTGATGAACCGGCAAAAGCAAGGCCACTCATCAGAACAAAAGCTACCATCGCCATTACTGTTTTTTTGAAAATACTTAACATTTAATTTTCCTCCTGATTTAATTTTCCTGTATTATAGATGGCAAATGTTACAATTTGATGACAGTTAAAAGACAATTTACGAATTTATGAAAAAAAGCAAAAAATATAGACCGGAAGATTTATTTAATATCGGTAAATTTATAGCCAAATCCTCTAACAGTCAGAATATAATGAGGATTTTCTATATCTTTTTCAATCTGGGAGCGTAATCGCCGAATGTGCACATCAACGGCGCGATCGGTGATAAAAGTTTCATCGCCCCAGACATGATCGATAATCTGGTTTCTGAAATAGACCCTACCGGGATGACGCGATAAGAAGAAAAGAAGTTTCATTTCGGTCGGAGTCAACGTCACTTCCTTCCCGTTAACTGAAACGAGACAGGAGATATAATTTATGTTGAGACCTTCATAAGCGAATTCTTCTTTAACGAAAGACTTTTCTGTTTCTTGGAGACGACGCAAGATGCTGCGCACTCTGGCGGTCAGTTCTTTTACGCTGAACGGTTTTGTAACATAATCATCGGCCCCAACTTCCAGACCGATTATTTTGTCAATTTCTTCACCCTTTGCCGTCAGCATGATGATCGGTAGACTCGACGTTTCCGGATTGCGCCTGAGAACCTTACAAACATCCAATCCATTCATTTTCGGCAACATTAAATCAAGAATGATTAAATCCGGTTTTTGTGTTTTGATGACTTGCAGGGCAGACTCGCCGTCATACGCTTTTGCTATGGAAAATCCCTCTTTCTCCAAGTTGTAAGAAACAATATCAACAATATCTTTTTCATCGTCAACAATCAGGATTTTAGACATAAAAACTTATACCATGGGCAGGATGCGTTGAATGTTCGATTTTAAAAGCGTAAAATTCTTTTTCTTCTTTGAGTATAAGAAATTTGGTTTCGCCTGTCAATTAAATTAGAATAAAAATCTGTGAAATAGTCTCCTTGATCCCTCAAAATCTTCACCAAATCTTTCACTTAATGTCATCAAATTGCAATGTCGGCATGCTATTTTACTGCCGAAATTATGGAAAGAATAATTAAGAAGGAAATGTGAAATTTGAGTAGAATGAATAGCAGTGTAGTTCAATATCCTGTAAAAACGGATACCTCAATAACAAAATCCACCAGGGAACTGATGCAGTTGATCGGCATTCAATATGACCGCTTGGGTATAAATGTTGGTTCTCTCCCCTTTGCCCCTGCAGACGTCACGGCCGGAAGCGAATCCGAAATGCAAACGGTTGTGATGGGTAAAAGAACAGATGTGGATTTGCCGCTCGTCATAGAGCAATCCAATTATCTGACGAATATTCGCAAGAGAGCTAAATCCGGTGACACATCAGCAAAAATAATGACCGATCTGGAACAATATTTAAACGCAAACAATGAAGATATATGGGAAAACAGTTGGGTGCGCTTTCCCGGAAAAAAGCTGGGCAAATATGCGGAAGAAGTATTACAGCATGATCTTTCAGCGGATAAAGATAATCCGGCAAAAGGTAAACGCGCGGATATCGACCGTTTTCTATATCAGCGCAACGGCGAAGATTTTGTCCGCATGCCCGTCAGTTATCTTTTAAAACTATCGCTCGCCGAGATAATAGGCTCATCAGACGTTACCAATCCATTGATTGGTAAAACCGGTCTGAAGGTCATGGAAAATTTTCTCAATGACAATACATCACCGGAAACATCATCTTTCTATATCATCTCCGCGCCGTCGGCAAACAGTATAGGTAGAAATGTCGCTAAAGAAATGGCGATACGCTATCTTCTCGGACAGATGTTGATCATGTATGCCAACAAAAAATTTGCTTTACAGGAAAACGGCCAGGAAGCATTGATGTTTTTCTCACCACATCCACCTGTCAGGCAGAAGATTTTAAGCCACTGTATTTCCGATTCGTTTTATCGCGAACTTTTTATGAATCCCTGCCTTTCCGGTTGGAGCAAAGGAGAAGAAAAAAATGAATACATGCATCTGTGTCACCGTGTGTTGAGCCGCAGCCAGTTTAACGCTGTGCTAAAACTTAGGGAAGCAGGAATCATCACCAGTAATCTGGTCTCGCTGCCGAATCTATCCAATATCAGTCTTGCCAATAACGGTACTCACGTCAGCCTGGGAAGTCTCAAGCTGAGCTCTCTGCTTGGCGACTTATCCTCCGGTTATACCCGGCATCATGAAAAATATCTGGGTGACCTGGTTGTAAAAATTACGGAACATTTCCTTCCTCTTTTTGTCGGCACTTATACCGCAGCGCCTTACCGGCTTGCCTTTATGGATTTTCATCCCGAAAAGGCGCTTGGTTTTCTGCCGCACGAGCTGGATTATACACATCTGCGCATGCTCTGGCGGCGCTGGCAAAAAAAAGCCGATCTCAACATCGCGGGATATCCGCTGACACCGTTTGGACCCCGCAGGCTTGATGAAATTGTTAGCTCAGCCTTTCAGTTAACAGGCGATTTTGTGCCCGATTTTCGTTTAATCGATTATCTTGTGGCCATCCTGAGCACGGAAAAAAGCCCGGCGCTTAACGGCAAGTTGAACAATAGTCAGCAGCTAAAACAAGATCTTGCCGACCTCGGCGTCTTTGATACCAAAATGTCACTCTACCTTTTCGATAAATTGCGTGAATACGACAATATGGGTTTTTCCGGTTTTGAGGGACGCCACTACAGTTTATTTGACAGTTTTATGCCGGACATGAGCCAGGCAATCAACCTGCAAAATCTTATCTACCTGTTGGCATTTAAGTATATTGCCACAGGCCGGATCAGCCATGAAGACATACCGGACGATCCTTTTATTGAAAGTGAAAGAAGACAGATTATTTTTGGCAGCGCGATCGGCATTCCCACTTTTTTTGTTCACCAAAATACAAGCAATACTTTCCTGAAGCGCATCATTAAAAAGACACAAAGGGTGCGATCAAGCCATCGCTATAGCGGATACAACAGAATTTACAACATTGAATACCGGCGCGCCTTACTGGATATTATTCGCAATGATGCCGCCGATATAATCGAGATGCTCGGCATGCGAGAAACTATCTGGGATCTGGGATACCGAATCAATGAGCCGGATCATTTTTCTGCTGCGGGTAAACTGACCCGCGGAATTCTAAATCAGGCCCATGCAAAATCACCAATGAATCTTCAAGCGGACACATTTAATCTGGCTGCGGAAAAATACTATCGCACGGTGTTACGCGAACAGCATATCAGGGAAGCTTTTGATATTCTGCGCGAAGATATCGTTAAACTGGATCAAGCGGTGAGCGGTATCAGCCATGAAATGAGAAATTTACTGCATAGTATCCTGCAGGGGAAAAATCCGGCTTCATTTATGGAAACCGCGCAAAGCGAAGTAATACTGGGGACGACAGAGCCACAGACGCTGGAAAAACTTGTCTATCTTATTCTGGCATACACACATTACAAAAATAATTTTTATTCTAAATTTCAGGAATCTCATTATGGAGAAACAAACAAAGAAAAACATGAAGCATCAATATATTGAACGCAATACAAGGCAAGTTAATACAGAAACACTATATGGAAACCAGGCGGTTCAGTTTCTGTATTCTAATATCCGCGAACAATCGCCCTGGCTTTTCCGCAGGCTGACCAGTGCAAGAGTTTCACATTTTTTGAGTTACATAAACTATTACGGAATTCTTGCTGATAGAATGAAAGACCATTTGAATCTGCAATCGATACTGAATATCAACAAAGAAGAGAGTGTCGAGCCACCGGAAAAAATGGACTCATTAAAAAAAATATTTGAGCGCAAAATTCGTTACTGGCAATGCCGCCCCATGCCTAATGATCCACTGGCAATTGTTTCCCCGGCCGACTCCCGGATGCTCTTCGGATCATTCGCCGAAACATCAAGTATGTTTATTAAAGGAAAGTTTTTCGATTATGAAGAAATGCTGGGACGCAACAAAGGAACATGGCTGGCCGCTTTTCAAGATGGTGATTTTGCCGTTTTTCGTTTGACGCCGGAAAAGTATCATTACAATCATACACCGGTTGCCGGCAGGATTATAGACTTCTATCAAATACCCGGCTCTTACCATGCCTGCAATCCCAATGCCGTAGTATCGGTAGTCACTCCTTATTCCAAAAATAAGCGGATCGTCACCATCCTTGACACTGATGTAGAGGGAGGATCTTATGTCGGCATTGTCGCCATGATTGAGGTCGTGGCCTTAATGATCGGCGACATTGTTCAGTGCTACAGCGAAAAGGAATACGAAAATCCGCTGTCTGTGGGAACAGGAATGTTTGTTAAAAAAGGTATGCCCAAGAGTCTGTTTCGCCCGGGCAGTTCTACTGTGGTTTTGATCTTCCAAAAAGACAGGGTAAGGTTTGCCGATGATATTACTGCTAATATGTCCTCTCCGGACGCCCAAAGCATCTTTTCCCTGGGGTTCGGTAAATCACTGGTGGAAACAGAAGTCAGAGTCAGGTCATACATTGGCAGCGCATATGTACTTAAAGGATTAAACTGATTTTATAAAACATAAAAAAGGAGGCCATTATGAATAAAAATAAAACAAGTCAAATTCGAAATTATTTGGTTCAAAAAATGGAAGCTTTACGCACGTCAGCTAATGATACAATAATCAAACTTAAAATAAGCGACGATAAATTTGCTGATCCCTTTGATCAGGCCGCAGTTGAGGCAAGCAAAGAGGTTGATCTTAACTGTCTGGATAAAGATTGGCATCTGCTTCTCGATATAAAGGAAACCATTATGCGCATTGATAGTGGGCTTTTTGGCATTTGCGACCATTGCGGCCGCCCAATATCACAAAAAAGATTAATGGCCGCACCGATGAGCAAACTTTGCGTAATGTGTCAGGAAGAAATTGAATCCCGGCATAATAAACAAAAACACAGATTCCAATATGCAGGCAGAATTTCATACAGCCATGTTTAATGAGATTTTTATAGTCATTATATTTTTTGCCCTGCTGTTTATTTTCCGGTGGGCATTTCAGACTCTGCCTGATGAAAGATGGCAAATCATCGGTTGCCTTCCCTATCGGCAGTTAACAGATGGTCAATGGCAGGGATGGAATCTTACCTGGTATGGTTTTTTTAACGCCGTAGCCGTAGTATTTGCGGTTTGCATGTTTCTGATTCTGATGGGTTCTTTATCCACACCGCTTATTGCCGGTTTGACTTTGTTGACATTGCTTCTCGCCATCTGCCTGCCTGCGGCAAAAATAATTGCTTTTTTGATTGAGAAAAAGCGCAATACGTTTACTATTGGCGGCGCATCCTTTATTGGAATCATTGCCGCTCCGTGGATCATTTTGCTGACCAGTGTAACGGCGGGCAAATGGTCAGGTTTTAACATCACCCCCATACATGCTCTGGCCGCCATGTCGATTGCCTATACGCTGGGAGAAGGAATCGGCAGGCTGGCTTGTATCAGCTTCGGCTGCTGCTACGGGAAACCTCTGGCAGACTGTTCACCTTTGATCAATAAAATATTTCAAAAGTATCATTTTATTTTCAGCGGCAAGACAAAGAAAATCGCTTATGCTCATGCGCTTGATGGTCAGCGTGTCATTCCCATTCAGGCACTGACAACTATAATTTACAGTTTAGCAGGCCTTATCGGCTGCTATCTTTTTCTCAAAGGTTTTACGACTGCTGCTTTTATTTTGACATTGATTGTAACGCAACTATGGCGGGCGTTCTCCGAATTTCTACGCGCCGATTACCGCGGGGAAGGGAAAATATCCAGCTACCAGATAATGGCTTTTGTGGCCTGTTTATATGGCTTTCTCATTGCGTATATATTGAATGAGAAATTCACAGGCACACCGGATTTAGCACTTGGAGTTGCAGCCCTATGGAATCCTGCTTTACTTATTTTCATGTTGGCTTTGTGGGTAGCCATCTTTTTCTACGCGGGAAAAAGCAGAGTGACTACATCAGTAATAGAAATTCATGTGCTTAGGGAAAAAATCTAACCTTTATGATTTTTAATGATGCTGAAACGCTTTTCCATTATATTCATTTTATTAGTAGTGTCCTTTTGCTGTTTTTATTTGTTTTCCGGCAACAGAGTCCCCCATCCGATATCGTCATTAGAGAAACTTATAGGTAATCGGGATGACGCCACACAATGGCACAAAATTAAAAGAACAAAAAAAGTAAAGGGTGTCGCCCTGGTTGTTCACGGCCTCAACTTAAAACCTGCAAGAATGCAATCCATCATCACCGAGCTAAATGACACGGGAATTGATGTTCTGAACGTCTCTCTCAGGGGACATGGTAACAACTATACGAAGAATCGCCGTCTGTCCGATGACGAGGCCAGACTGGAGTCCTTTCAAACGGTAACGTATCGTTTATGGCTGGAGGAAATTTACACAGCTTATCTCAAAGTAAGGCAAAGAGCTGACAAGAAAAGAGTTCCTGTCTTCTTTGTCGGATTTTCCTTAGGCGGGCTGATGGGTTGCGACCTCTTGCTGTTACAGCACGATGTGTCTTATGACCGTATGGTTTTATTCGCGCCGGCTTTAAACATCACGATGGAATGTCACCTGTTAAAAGCCCTGATGCCTTTTCCCAATATGGTTATCGACAGCTTGTCCCCGATATACTACCGCTCAAACACGGGGACACCCATGGCGGCCTACAAGGCTTTATTTGAAGCCGTTAACCATTTTAACAAGAATGCGAATGATAAACTAAACAAACCGGCTCTTTTGTTTATCGATGAAAAAGATGAATTTCAGACTTCCTGATGTGGGCCGTGTTTTCGCGGGTAATTTTGGAAATGGGG
>WOYI011419258.1_pt1 | contig 50916 bp, 62 predicted proteins | sample 6423411 | NCBI WGS metagenome assembly WOYI01 (sample SAMN13441803, study PRJNA592873) | oil field metagenome | biome: oil field; feature: oil-well bore; material: oil-contaminated soil; isolation source: oil-contaminated soil from oil-well borehole | place: Germany: Wietze | collected 2016-10-18 ... | reverse complement strand
AGCCATATCGGCTCTTTGATGAGTAACTTAATTTCTTAAGGGCGTCCCATACGCCCGCCATACGCCCGCCCATACGCCCGCCCGAGTTGAGCAGTGCCCCGGAGGGGCATCTGTTCGAACTCCTGGTTCTCCCCGTAGCGGAGCGGAGGGAGAATCAGGAGTGAGCTGCGCAACTCGCGCGTTCCCCCCGAAGCGCGCAGCGCTTCGGGAACGAAAAAATCACCCGGAGCGTAGCGATCGGGTGGATTGATCTTGTTGGAATTAAGATTCAAATTCATTTTTTGAAACACCAGATTGACGAATGATGGATTGTAGTGTCCCGATTCGGAGTTCAGAATGATTAGGAACTGGTACGGTGATCGTTGTGCCAGGAAGATGTTTTTGCATGACAATGTGGCTGCCCCGTTGGCGCACTTCTACAAATCCATGCTGGGAAAGGATGCTGCATACTTGCTTTCCAGAAAGAACGCGAAGTTTACCCAACGGCAACCTCCACCTGTGTTACATATACTTCGGCATGTAATCTTGTTTTAATTTCCGCCGGTGAGGCTGCTTCAAAAAAAAGCTCTAGAGCTTCCCGAAGATTTACACGGGCTTCCTCGATAGTATTGCCTTGACTGGCAATATCGAGTTCCGGACAAAGCGAAACATAACCGTTACCTTCGCGCTCTATAATCGCGGTGAGTTGTTTTTGCATTTTATTTCCCCATAATTAAGATTTCATTCATTTGTCTCACGCACAATGGCCTGGGTTGCACGTGTAAACCATGTGTCTTTTGTTGAACCGGTGGTTTTAGGTCCCACTACTGATGATACTGATACTCCACCGACCGGCCTCCAACCTTCATTTAGATACACACTTACCATATTTTCAAGTTTCTCAAAAGCATTGTTATTTTGGTTATTTTCTTCACCAATAGCCGTGATGATCTTGTAATTCAGCTTGGATGACATATCATTTCCTCACTTATATTTTATTCCAACGACGGAGCTAAGCGTTGGCACGGGTTGCGGGGGACGCGAAGCGTCACATGCAATCCGTGCCAACGCTTGAGCGACAGGTTGCGCCGCGCGAATCAGCAAGCAGGCAACTATTAGGCGTGAGCCCGGAACTTCCACAATTCGACTTACATCATCCGCAACCTGTTGGTCAAGCGTTAGCTTAGCTCCGTCGTTGCCGTCGCGCGCAGCGCGGCGGCAACGCCCGGCTGAGCCGAGCCTGTTACAGGCTTCTGCTCCAGCCGATTGTTCCCGAGCGCGAGTCAGCGCGCGAGGGAATAATCGCGCTCGGCTCAGCCGGGCGTTCCCGAAGCGCGCAGCGCTTCGGGAACCCTCGGCATAAGGCGCGGCGGCTTTTTGCCGTCGCTCTTAATGCCGTTGATATGATTTACTTTTTGGCTTTCCGTGATTTCCAAGGTTTAAAAATAGAAATAAATATTGTGATCATCAGCACCAAGACCTGTATAGTACCAAAAATCAAGTTCATATTTTCATTGTATAGATATTCCGAGTTACTCAATGATGACATGCCAAACTTTCCAGAAATTTCCATCATTGTTGTTTCCCAGGGACCAAGAAAAAAGGTACCAAATAAAATTGCAACAATAGTGACAATCCACTTGAATATCATCCAGGTATGTTTGAAAAATCCCCAATTGCTGAATGAGGAGTAAATTAATCCTGTAATTAGGCAGCCGAATGCACCTGGAATTACAACAACTACCATATCAACATGATGAATACTTTTGTTTATTCCATATAGAACATTTCCATCTGCCACCCCATTTTTTAAAAAATAGAGCAATATTAAAGAAACAGCCCCACCTATCCAGCAAGAAACTGCAATCAAATGAAATCCTTTGAGCCATTTAAGACCTTTAGCTTTTAATTTTGGCATATTGTCCCCAAATATATTTAGATATATCGACGGAGCTAAGCGTTGGCACGGGTTGCGGGGGACGCGAAGCGTCACATGCAACCCGTGCCAACGCTTGAGCGACAGGTTGCGCCGCGCGAATCAGCAAGCAGGCAACTATTAGGCGTGAGCCCGGAACTTCCACAATTCGACTTACATCATCCGCAACCTGTTGGTCAAGCGTTAGCTTAGCTCCGTCGTTGCCGTCGCGCGCAGCGCGGCGGCAACGTTCGCCATAACCGGCGTGCAAAAGCAGAGCGAAGCGGCGCTTTTGCACGCCCGAGTTGATGGCGTTGTTAGGCGCTACCGGTGATATGTTCACTGTGAACTTGAAGCTGGGGAAGGGGCAAACAACCCCACGAGGGCGCCGACTGCGGCTGACCCGAGCGACACGAGCACCTCGGGCGCATCTATTCCAAAGGCAGCCAGTCCAAGGGAGCCGGTTGCTGCAAGGATGGCCAGTGCGCCAAGTACACCGACGGCCACCCTGTAGAGTACCGGATCATTAGTCTTTTCGTATTTTACAGCGACTTGCCGAGTAACTTCATTTATAACACCCATAGGGTCGGGATCGCTTCTTAGCCTATCGCGTAGCGCACTATCGTTCTCGAAGACTTTGGCGACTTCGAGTGCAGAGCTGAATGGATTTTTCGTCGGCATGATTCTTCTCCCAAAGTTAAAAAGGGCCTAACGTTCAAATTGAGGGGCGCGACGCTTTTGGCGCGTCCCGCTCGAATGCAGTGTTAGGCAGATGCTTTCTCTCCCTCGATATGGCTGACGAACTTGTCAACTGTAATTCGCCCGCCGTAATGGTGAATGACGTCTTCCAAGACATGTTTTCTTTGATCTGGCGTAAAAGCCGCACAAGCATCTTCCAGGACGACTACGTTGTAGCCTAGATCGTGGCCGTGACGCAGGGTCGATTCAACACATACATGTAGGGCAAAGCCAGCTAAGTAGACGGTGTCAATGCGCTGATTTCGGAGATAAGCGTCAAGGTTCGATCCGGCGAAACCACTCCCGCCTATCCGACCCTGAACCACAAATTCATTGTTTTTGGGAATAAATGGTTCGACAAATTGGCTCCCTTTGCCATCGGCTGGAAATGTTCCTACGCGCGGAATCACCGCCCGTAACCCATAAAGCCCTTGCCCCAGTTCTGGGTAGCCTTTTTGAAATCTAAGTCCGCAATGCACTACTGGCATCCCATGCTGACGTGCGACCCCCAAAGCATGTATTGCCCCCTCAATCGCAGATTCGAATTGCTCTCTGTCTTGCATAAGGTGACGGATCTTTCCGTCCTCACCTAGCCATTCCCTCTGAAACTCAATAAGAATTAACGCACTGCTTCTGACTGCCATAGCTTGCTCCTCTGAGTTTGTTGTCGCCTAACGACGGAGCTAAGCGTTGGCACGGGTTGCGGGGGACGCGAAGCGTCACATGCAACCCGTGCCAACGCTTGAGCGACAGGTTGCGCCGCGCGAATCAGCAAGCAGGCAACTATTAGGCGTGAGCCCGGAACTTCCACAATTCGACTTACATCATCCGCAACCTGTTGGTCAAGCGTTAGCTTAGCTCCGTCGTTGCCGTCGCGCGCAGCGCGGCGGCAACTATTAATATACCTGCCGAGGATTTTCCGAAATTTGTTGCAATCCTACTTCACTTAAGGCAAAATGAAAAGAAAAAACGTTATTAAATCAGATATAATAAATTTGGGCGCCGGGCATTTGCTGTTTATTATTGTGATATGCCCGGGTGGGTATATTATGGAAAATCTGTTCAATGTGAAGAAATCCGACATTCTTCCGGAGTTTCAAGCCTTTCTTTTAGAGAAGAAATTGACGCCGGAAAAGAATGTCTTGTTTTATGCCTTGTGGGCAAGTAAATATTTCACCTATGCCCGTAAAAAGCAAATAAACTCAGATATATATCAGGAAAATGCTGTCATCGAGTTTATCGAATCCCTGAAAGCAGATCCCAATATGTCCGACTGGCAAATTCGTCAGGCACAGGATTCAATCAGTCTCTATTATTTTCATTACCGCGGCTTCAAACCTGGTAATTTATCAACGGTAAAATCTACTGACTTTACACCTGAACTGCTTAAGGAAACTCAGCGGTTGATCCGCCTGAAACATTATTCCTACAGCACGGAGAAAACTTACCTGCAATGGATCAAGCGATTTCTTGAGTACGTTAAACAAACCGGGGAAAAAGAAACATCGGCGGCGCTCGAATCGGCTGATTGTAAAAATTTTCTCAGTCATTTGGCGTTAAAAGAAAACGTTTCCGCTTCAACTCAGAATCAAGCGTTCAATGCCATTCTTTTTCTTTTTCGGAATGTGCTTTGCAAAGATATCGGAGACCTCGCCGATACTGTCCGCGCAAAACGCGGGCAGAAGCTGCCGGTTGTCTTTTCTGTGGAAGAGGTCAAAAGATTATTGGACGGCCTGAATGCCAGGGATTTGCTGATCGCTGGGTTGCTCTATGGTTCAGGCCTGAGATTGATGGAACTCGCCCGCCTGAGAGTGAAGGATGTTGATATGGATTTGAATACCTTAACCGTGCGCAGCGGCAAAGGCGATAAAGACAGAACTACCATTCTGCCGTCGACGATTAAGAATCAGTTAAAGAATCATTTAATCGAAGTTAAAAAACTGCATGAAAGTGATCTTTCCCGCGGACACGGTGAAGTTCATCTTCCTGATGCCCTGAACAGAAAATATCCCAACGCCGGTAAGGAATGGGCATGGCAGTATGTCTTCCCGGCCAACAATCTCTCTGTTGATCCGCGCAGTGGCAAAGTGCGCCGCCATCATGTCGGAGACTCCGCAATCCAGGAGATGATCAAGAAAGCAATCAAAAAAGCCGCTATCCCGAAACACGGGTCGGTGCATTCGTTACGTCATAGTTTTGCTACACATTTACTGATGAATGGCGTAAATATCCGTGAAGTTCAGGAGCTTCTCGGACATAAAAATGTCGAGACAACGATGATTTATACCCATGTGATGAGAGATATGGCGCACGCGCCGAAAAGCCCGCTGGATGCTCTGTTTTCCGGCAATAAGGCTTGAAAGTCAAACCGGCTGGTTTTAAGTTTTAAGGATAAAGGGGACAGATTTATTTATTGTTTTTAAATCCGTATATGTTACTTATATCCCATGCCAAGATCATCCCGTATAATTATTGCCGATTGCCCGCATCATATAATTCAGCGGGGCCACAACAAGCAAACCATCTTTGCAGCAGATCAAGATTACCAAAATAAAAAATAAATCTGTCCCCTTTTCGTCTCAGTGGCGGCACCTATTTTGGCAATTGTCAATGGATTTGCTGCCTGGCAGAATCGCAAGCGCTCACGCGCATAAGAGGATGGAAAAACGACTAGTGTCATGTCAACGATACTCTGTCATTTCGAAGGAGCCTTCACAACTGAGAAATCTTAGATTTCTCCCTGCGGTCGAAATGACATTTCTGGATTGACACGACACTAGAGTAATACTTGAAAAAGTTTTTTTATGGTGCCGAAGACTGGACTTGAACCAGCACGGATTTTGTCCACCACCCCCTCAAGATGGCGTGTCTACCAATTCCACCACTTCGGCATCAAAAAAAATATTTCACTCCACGCAGTTAATTCTAATGTTTTTAAACTTTTATCATATCCGGTCGTGGGATTGTCAATATGAAAAGCTCTTTTGTCTACTTACTGACCGGTGCCACGGGGGGCATCGATGGTTGTGTTGGTACATTTGGGCTTACCGGCGGAAGTTTTTGCTCTGTAACAGGGACTTTGGTTTGTTCCAATAACGAAGAAGAACTTCTGTGGCTTGCCGTATAGGTAAGTAGCAAAGATGTAAGCATGAAAAGCACGGCTATACCTGCTGTCATCTTTCCCAAAAAGGTACCAGCTCCTGAAGAGCCAAAAACCGTTTGGCTGGAACCGCCAAACGCCGCGCCCATATCGGCACCCTTGCCTGCCTGTAAAAGCACAATGAGAATCAAAGTAAGGGAAGCTGCAATATGTAAAATAACCAATAAAGTATACATAAAATTTTCTCTTATCTAAAATTTATTATTGTTAAATTTAATCTTAATCCAGGCTCTCGAGGCCAACCGCTACTTGTGCTCCAACAATAATTTTTGTTTTTATATTATCCGCTTGAAGCGGTTGGACAATACCAAAACGCTATAAGCTAGTCAACTTTTTTCTTTTTGTAATTATTATCAATACTTCAGCTTGCGGAGGGATGTTATTGTTTGTTCTATGCCGGAGTAAACATCGCCATACCAGGGACCAAATGTTGTCAAATCGTAATCGCCCAGAAAAAGACTTTCTTCGTCCGGGAAGAAAAAAGAAAGATGTCCCGGTGTATGACCGGGCGTGGCAACCAACTTAACCTTGAGAGAACCCAGATCAAGCGGCGGGAAATCACGCTGAGAAATTCGCAAAGTACAATTGTCAAAAAGATTTAAAAATCCCATATGATCTTCATGCCAGTGCGATAACCAGACCTGATCAACGCCATCCTTTTGTTTTAGATCAGTAAGTTTTTGCAGGCTGCAGGAAGGATCAATGATTACTCTGACATCTTTGCCTTCCAGATATACGGAATGATTAAAAGGATATTTGCCGCCATTATCGCCACGGATAAACCGAATCCGACCAAATTGAACATCCATGATTAATTCATCTTCCTCTAAGATTATCTATCTTGACTTATACTGAAATTAACGAAGAAAGTCCAATTAGGTCATTGATAACTAAGTGCGAGTGTGACGATGTTCACAGAACTGAAGATTAAATCAATAAAAAAGGCAGAGCCATTTCTGATCCTGCCTTTCATTAACAAATCAAGAAAATGACTTAATCAGATTAAATCACATACCATCAACAATTGCCTTCCTTTTTTGTTCGTATTCTTTATTAGTTAAAAGACCTTCATCTTTTAATTTTTTTAACTCTCGCAATTTCTCAGCATATTCCGAAGAATCGGAACTTTTTGCTTTAGTTTCCGAATTGGTTTGAGTAGAGATAGCTGGTTTTGTTATTTCGGCAGAACCTGAAGAGTTAGATTTTTTAACTTCAGTCCATCCAGTATCTGATTTTTGATCTAAGGTTATATGTTTTAAATCATATGAACATGCAAAAATGCACAATCCTAAAAATATAATCAATGGAATAGTATATTTTTTAATCATTTTTTAAAATCCTCTTTTAGAATTATTTATTCTTTTCTAACAATAAAAATCGTATCTCTTTAACTATTTCAGGTAAGCTTTTTTGTGTTACTTCAAAAAAATTATTTTCCATAATCCCATCTGTCCATATTATTGCTGTCGATTTATTATAAGTCACAAATTTTCTAATATAATATGAATACTTATGGGGTAATTCTACTTGAGCTTCAATTTTAGATATTCCTACAAGGGAGGCACTCCAAAAACCAACCCATGGCTCAAGAAACAATTGTTCTATCTTTAGAGTAATTTGAATATTATTCTGACCGTTTTCAACATTAAATCCGGCCATCTTAAGTTGTTGGTCAAATCCTTTCTTTATCCATTCATCCACGTTTTCAGATAAATAAATTTTTGCAGTTTCCTGACCATAGCCATTTTTCTTAACCGCCACAAGCTTTGGTTCTGTTGGAATTTCAGGTTCATAACTAACTTTTGTAGAAACAGAATATTTTCCGACATCATCATATTTTTGTGAAACAGGCGTATATTGTTTCTCAATTTGGTAATTGTTTAAAGCGCAACCTGAAAATAATAGCGTTACTGCAATGAGTAAAAAAATTTTTATTTTAGTCATTATTTTTATTTCCTTTGTATGAATTGGTGAAAACTATATGTAATCGTCTTTGAACAAGACATAAGCTTTATTCGTACATATGAAAAACAATTTTGTATGTCAAGGAATAACTACAGTAATATATACGGTGCGGCTTGAAATCTTGCATTTTCGTTACGGTTGACAATTTGTTTGTTACAGGAAGTTATCGATTGTTTTGACTCTCACTGTAAAGTAAATATCTGTTCAAAACACCTCACCGGCTCAACGTAACATTAATTCGATCACAATATCTGTTTACAGGACACTGACTGCAAAGGGGAGAAACTGGTTTGCATGTCTTGCGGCCAAAGGCAACCATGACGGTGTTATAAATAATCCAGTGACGGCGGGGCAGTTTTTTGCGCAGAGCAAATTCGGTTTCATCGGGAGATTTTGTTTTGACATAGCCCAGACGGTTGGAAATTCTGTGCACATGCGTATCAACGCAAATTGCATCTTTGCCGTAAGCAAGAGAGACAACCAGATTGGCGGTTTTGCGGCCGACGCCTTTAATGGTCAGCAAGTCATCGATATTATCCGGCACTTTGGAGCCAAAACGCTCGATTAATTCCCGGCAGGTGTGATGAATGTTGCTTGCCTTCACGCGGTAAAAACCCACCGGATAAATTGTCTTGGCGATCTTATCCAGGGGTACTTTCAGCATTTCTTCCGGAGAGGATGCCAACTCAAAAAGCCTGTATGTCGCCACCTCTGTGACTTCATCTTTTGTCCGCAGACTAAGAAGTGTCGAAATGAGAATTACAAAGGGGTCGCGCTGATTTTCCGCCAGATGAGAAACAATCGGCATTGTTCCCACTGCCAGTTCCTTTTTCATAATTTTGATGACGATATTGATTTGATTATCTTGTATCAACTAACCATTCCCTGTTATTTTAAATCATTATTTTTAAATATGTCATACCGGCGCAGGCCGGTATCCAGTATTGTTTATTATTTCCTGGATTCCGGGTCAAGCCCGGAATGACAACCAAATGAGCTTTACAATGATTCGAATCCTAGAAGTTAAACGCCGGTTCGTTGATGATTGATTTAATAAGCGTCTCCGTGGCCTTTTCCTGTCGTGGTTTACCGCTGACAGCCAGCCATACGCTTCCTTCGGCGCCACTTACGCCGCCTGCCGCAACCAAAGAAGCTGAAGCGCCTGTAAGCAACTCGATTGCGTCAAGCTCGGTAAATATTTCTCCCGGCACAGGCAAAAACCTTGGGCCTTGAACTCCGGGAATATTCATTGTAGCAGCCAGATCATCAAGATTTTCATAAACGCGCTTTTCTAATCCCACCGGTACAATTAGTTTGACGCGTCTTCCCACAATTGCGGGAAGAGAAGCACCGATGGTTCCGGCATTCGGGGCGCCGATCAGAATTGCCGCTCTTCTTTGGATTAAATTAACGGCATTGGCTCCCTTCAGGATGACGTCTCCTTCACCCAGCTCATCCACTACATCAAATATGGTTTTACCCTTCTGATACACTCCTTTTATTATTACAACGTCACCCGGAAATTTACTTTCGTCATAACTTCTTCCTGTCGATGTTGTCGGGCGATTTGGCGGCAAAATTATTCCGCGGTAAAAATGATTCCGTTGGAATGCCTTGGCCTGACCAAGCTCTTTGAGAATTTCTTCCGCCACATAGCCGTTGGTTGTTCCGGCAACAATGACAATGGTTCCTTTTTTCAGCGCTTTTATAACGGCGGCATGTTTGACGATTGCTTTTCCAATCAAACGTTTTCCCGCCGCCGGAGTGATAACAAATTGCTTCATGAATAATTCTCCTTATTCCCGCTAATATTCGATTTCTATTTTAACTGCTTTTGTTTCTTTGCCGGCGGAAGATAATTTTCAGACGTTATGACGCTTTTGCCTGTTTTTGATTCCAATTCCAGTCGGGCCTTCTTCGCAATCTTCCCGCCTTTCTTTCCGGCTTCGGCATTTTCGGGCATCCCTGTGGCATTGAAGCTCTCAGCTATCTGCCTGGTGGAAAGTTCTGCAAGCGCCGTAAAAATCAGTTCCGCTTCGTTCATGTGGTCACGCAAGTTCTGCGTTTTGAGGCCTTTCATATCTTTATGCTTTTTGACTGAAACGCCGCTCCATTCCTGATGAATGATATTGGTGAGAATAGCATATTCATCTTCTTTGGTTATTTCGTGGTCTTTCCAGTAATCGGTGAGTTTGTTGCGGGTTTCCTGCCCCATCATCCGCTGTTGAATCCATTTTTCACTTCTGCCGCGCTCACGCCAGTATTCACGGGCGCGGTCAAGTGAGCGCGCAGGGTCGCTCATATCCTGTAATCGTTCGTAGCCCACCTTTGCCAGCCATAATTTTATCGGTTCAGCCTTGGGGCCGGGAACAGACTGAATAAGCCGTAACAAGATTTCCGGATCAGCAACATCAGTCAAGTATTTTTTCCCGTCGGCGGCTTCCAGTTTCAGTTGGTGACAATTTGTCACCGACTCACTTCCTTCCTTTTTCAGCCGTTCTTTGAACTTATTCCAGTATTTTCTGGCTGTATTAAAATCAGATTGCTGTATCAGTACAGCGATAATATCCACTACAGAGAAATACCAGGTTTCTGTCTGCTCGTCGTAATGACGACGGATTTTATAGTTTTCAAAAACGGTTAATGAATTCTTTTCCATAATTATTCACTTTCCTCATGAAGATCATAGGCTACAGTTCCCGCCTTGAGTGCCGCCACAACGGCGGGATCTTTGGCGATTGCTTTTCCAATCAAACGTTTCCCCGCCGCCGGTGTCAAAACAAATTGTTTCATAATAGCTCTCCATTTTATTTCTTGTTTATATTATAGCCACTCCAGATTTGTATCTGTTAAGTGCACGTTTTAAATTCCGGTGGTTCCATAATTGTAATATTGTTTCGTTTCAAATATTCGGGGAAACCGTAAAGACGCTGGCCTCTGTATTCCATCACTACGGCATCGGCAGGGCAATTATTCAGACATCCGAAACAGGCCAGACACTTGTCTCTGTCAACAGCTTGTTTAAAAGGATTGATGGCTTTGGTCGGGCATTTTCTAACACATGTTCCACAACCGATACATTTTGAGGCGTCCACCGTATGTTTATTCATTGCTTTCTTGTTTAGCCAGATAAGAGGCAAAGCCCGTAAACCTTCTCTCAAAGCAATTTCATAGCTAATGGAAATTGTCTCACCCCGGGAAATTCTTGTCAGAGTGTCTGCCGTAAAACGGCGTATCTGATCAAATGTTGCTGCGTTGGGCAGGTGCTGTCCGGATTTTTGATTGGCACTGTCCCATTTTGGTGTGGGATAAGAGGGAATATTTCGAAACGCATCCCTTCCTACAGGTACTCCGCCTTTGCTCGCCAGGATTTTGAGAATGTGACAGGAGGCGTTGTGCTGATTGCCTTCGGGACCACCGAAGGAAACGAACGCGGCAACCGGTGTTCCCTTGATGGATGGAATTTTTCCCAGCCAATCGATGACATTGTCAGGCGTGTCGTAATAAAACACAGGACTGCCAACGATGATAAAATCATAATCCGGCAGGATTTTTTTATCTGTTTCCTGAAATTCGAGTTCATCGACGGCGATATTTTTACTCTTCAAGATACAGCCGACAAGCCGAGCGTATCTTTGAGTATTGCCTGTTTGGCTGTACCACAAAATCAGGACTTTTTTCGGAGAATGTGTTTTTAAATCGGGACAGGCAGCGATGCTTTGCCGTGTCAGAGAAACCGGGAGGCACAAGGCTGTGCCGATGATGGCGCTTTTTTTGATGAAGTCTCGCCGAGTATCCATACAATCTCCTTCTGTAACATTTTCCTCGTAAAAGAAATAATACAACAAAATTTTATGTCCGGCGCACGTTACGTTTATACCAGCGCCGGCCCAACAAGCGTTGATGATGCCATGCAAAAGCAGGCAGGAACCCTTGATTGCGCAGCCTCCGTGCGGCCATAGTGCGCATAAATTCCCAACAGACGGCCGCGCCAATATGTGTGTTGTCATAGGTCCCGATAATGCCGCTATCATTCGAATCACCGCCTTCATAGAAATAATTTCCCCACATCGCAGGAAGATCTTTGTCGTGCCGGCCCAGAAGAGAGCCGTTAGCATAACACTGGTAGCGATTGCGTACACTGCCATCGGAAAGCCTGCACAAAAATGATCCTTCAGCTCACAGCAACAAAATCGTTATGCATTAAATATAATCTTGCTGACATCATAAATCTTGCCGTCTTTGATGACGGCTTGCGGATTACGACAAGCTTTGATGTTTTCCAAAGGGTTTTCTTTCAGTACCACCAGATCAGCGTATTTTCCTTTATCCACCGATCCGATTTTGTCGGCCATTCCGATAATCTTTGCGTTGTTGATGGTGGCGCACTGCAAGGCTTCCAGACAAGAAAATCCGATGCGGCCCAGCATTTCCATTTCGCGCCATAAACTTCCATGATATGAAAAAGGAACTCCGGAGTCCGTACCGCAGCCAATGGCAAGGCCCGCGTCTTTCATCGCCATCAAATTTCGTGGTCCGACAAGAAGGATATTGAAATAAATTTCAGGATTGGCCATATACCTGCCTTTGGCGTATAATTTTTCACAGCCGTATTGGCGATAGTTTTTCAGATGAACTATATTGCTTTCATGAATGGATGTTTCCGTATAATCTCCCAATGAAGAATTTATGTATTCGCGCCGGATGGTCATTTCTCTATCAATGAAATCGTTGCGGTATTTTTGAGGCAATTCATCGTAGGCTTCCGGCGCGGCCAGCATTTGCGCGATGATCATGGTTGGAACAATGGCGATCTTCTTTTTAGCCATTGCGGTTATTTCTTTCTCCGTCAGCACCGCGTCAGCAATGGAATGTTCCATCGAACTGATGCCGTATTGCAGAGCACGGTCAAACCCGAATTTGGTATGAATGTGTCCAGCCGTGGCCAGATTATTTTTCTGCGCGTAGTCAAATATCGATTTTAGATGTTCATCCGCATATACAGGAATATCACCTTTCCCGCACAGCACGGACTTTTTGTCCATGGTGAGTTTGATAAACGATGCACCGAAGGCGGAGTTTTTCCGCATCTTTTCTTCGAGATCCTTTGTATTCTTGAACCATAAATTGGTGTCACCGGCAAACGCAATCACCACCGGGGAAAAAATGCTGACGTCTGAAGGATCAATATCGGGGTGCCCGCCATAAATATTGGTGAATGAATTGCAGTACACAATCCGCGGACCGATGAGATCACCTTTTTCTATTTGCGATATAAAGTCATGCAGTAATTTAGGCATTGCGCCCATGTCGCGGATAGTCGTCACGCCATGCTTGATCTGCTGGATGTAATTTCTTTTCTGTTGATTCATAATTGTCAAAATTCCCAAAGGATTGAGCTCCGATTCTCCGGGCAGGGTCGCATGGCAATGCGCGTCAATCAATCCGGGGATGACGAACTGATTTCTCAAATCTATAATCATATCGCCTTCCCTTGCAGAGGGGATTTCATTGGCAATAGTTTCAATGAGACCATTCCGTATGGCAAGAGTTTGGTCACGACGGATGCCGCCCAGGACAACATCAAGAACATCGCTATGGATGAGATAAAGCGCTTTACCCTCGATGGTGCCTGCCGGTTGATATTTGGGAAGGGACGAGCAACCAGTGATGTTCGGCATTCCCAGAAAAAAGACGGATGCCGCCGCTGTCTGCATCAGTTGCCTTCTGGTCATTTCAAAAGAAATATTTCCCATGAATAATGCCTCCCCTTTAATATTTTAAAATCGTCGGGATAATTATGTCGAAAGAGCCGGATATTGCAAGAATATATTTATTGTTGGAAAACGAGGGGCGTGCTCAATTTGTTCTAAATTGATGGATTTGGCTATTCCTCACATCGGAAGTATTTACCGCAATCGATTGCAGGCCTGGGATCTGCAGGTAAATAATTATTAATATAATTTTCTCAATAATTATGATAATCAAAAAACAAATAAAAATACAAACGGAGATTTTATGCGCAAGATTATTGTTTTCATCTTTTGTGTTTTAATTTTTCTTTGTTCATGCTCGGAAACGGACAAATCGGCGGAAGACTGGATTAGCAGAGCGCGTCTGTTATGGGACGGGAAACAATATACAGAGCCGAATAAGGCAATTGAATACTTGAATAACGCTATTAAACTGCAGCCTAATAATGCCGAGACTTACAACCAGCGAGGGGTTGCTTACAAAAATCTTGGCCAGAATCAGCGAGCAATTGAGGACTATAATGAAGCTATCCGTCTCAAACCGGATAATGTTTTGGCCTACTACAACAGGGGAACTGTTTACAACAATATTGGTCAATATCAAAATGCCATAGAGGACTATAATAAAGTTCTCCGTCTGGACCAAAATTCAATAATCGCGTACAACAGCAGAGGGATTAATTACAGCAGCCTTCACCAATATCAACGTGCCATAGAAGACTATAATAAAGCCATTCATTTGCAACCGAATTACGCTGATGCCTACAACAACAGGGGTCTTGCTTATTTAAAACAGGACAATGACAAATCGGGTTGCCGTGATTTACAAAAGGCTTGCAAATTAGGAGTTTGCAAAGCGCTGGAATTGGCTAAAAACAAGGGATTATGCCGTTGATGAATTTTTGCTTTGTTCTTGTAAATTGCCATCTTTTTTAAGCGTATAGCCTGATACTATTAACAAAAAAGTAATTTTCCCTAATATCAAACAATTAATTATCTAAATTTTTTATTGACAAGTTTGTTTTGGTGATGTAATTACTATCAAAATGATAGTAATAGTAGTGATTACGTCAGAGGAGCGATATGAAACTTTCCACAAGAACGCGTTATGGAGTCAGATTGATGGTGGCACTGGCTCTTAATTATGGGCAAAATCCTGTATTTCTTAAAAATATTGCCAAAGATGAGAATATTTCCGAGAAATACCTGAGTTTGATCATCATACCTTTGCGGAGAATAGGCTTGGTGAATTCCATCCGAGGTGCACATGGAGGATACAACCTTGCAAAAGAACCGTCACAAATTACCATGAAGGAGATTGTAGATGTTTTAGAAGGAGATTGCTCTCTTGTTGACTGTGTCAATAATCCTTCCACCTGTCCGAGAGTGCCAATCTGCGCTACCCATGACATCTGGGCGATGATCGGCGGGAAAATTTCCAAAACCTTAAGTTTGATTACCCTGGATATGCTGGTCAAAATGAATCAGGAGAAAGCCGGTAATGCAATGATGCATAATATCTAATATCAATGTATTTTATCTGGCTAACTTTATTGTTGAAACTCCAATTCCGAAAGCGAAGCGTAGCGGAATTGGTAAGTTGAACAATCCCGCGAAGCGGAGGGTTTAATACCCCATAGCTTGCTGCGGAATCTGTTTCCAAAGCTTGCTTTGGGTTCATACCCGTGATTGGCGGCATTGTTGGTAATATATGTAAGATTTATAGAGGTGAAATGAGTAAAAAAGTCATGGTAGCCATGAGTGGCGGCGTCGATTCATCTGTCGCTGCCCTGATGCTCACAAATGAAGGTTATGATGTCTCCGGTGTAACCATGTGTTTGGGTATTGAGGCGGAAGAAGATAGCGCGAAATGCTGCGGAGCCGCCGCTGTTGATGACGCAAAAAGAGTATGTGACCGGCTCAAAATTCCTCATTATGTTTTTGATTATGCTCTTGAGCTCGAAGATAAGGTCATTGCCAATTTCATCAGCGAATATCAGAAAGGAAGGACACCAAACCCCTGCGTCGAATGCAACCGTTACCTGAAATTCGGGAGTCTTCTGAAAAAGGCGAAAGTGCTCGGGTTTGATTTTCTGGCGACGGGTCATTATGCGTCCATCGAACGAAACGAAGATGGCTATTGTCTAAAGAGGCCGAAGGACAGAAAAAAAGATCAGACATATTTTCTCTGGACCATGCCCTATGAAGGATTGGAAAACGTACTTTTCCCACTCGCTTCTCTGACCAAGGAGGCAGTAAGGGAGGTAGCAAAGAAAGCGTTCCTGCCTGTTGCGGAAAAACAGGAGAGTCAGGATATTTGTTTTGTAACACAAAAGAATTATCAGGAGTTTCTCTTGGGAAGGGTGCAGAAAATAGAACCGGGTCCGATTGTCGATATGCAGGGAAAGATTCTGGGCAGGCATCGGGGTATTATATTTCATACTATCGGACAGCGGGGAGGCTTGGGTATCAGTCATGCAACACCGTTGTATGTTGTCTCCATTGATCCCGACAAAAACCGTATTGTTGTCGGTGAAAAAAAAGACTTAATGGCTAAGGGGCTTTTAGCCTGCAATGTGAACATGCTGGCTAAATCGTGGCCCGGGCAAGTTTATGCCAAGATCAGATACCGGAAAAAAGAGGCGCTCTGTAATGTAACGGTCGAAAAAAACAGGTTAAAAGCAATATTTGCTGAAGAGCAGGAAGCTATCACTCCCGGCCAGTCGGTGGTTTTTTATGAAAATGACCGCATACTGGGAGGTGGGGTAATAGAATTGGTATTACATGATAAAGAACAATCGTAAGACAAATAGAGAGGATTATGTACAATGAGTAAAATCGATACGAAATTAAAAATAGAAACCCTGGCCCTGCATGGCGGCCAGGATGCGGATCCGGCAACGGGCTCGCGTGCGGTTCCCATTTATCAGACAACCTCTTACCAGTTCAAAGACACCGAACACGCGGCCAATCTATTTGGCTTGAAAGAGCCCGGCAATATTTATACGCGGATGATGAATCCAACGACAGATGTTTTTGAGAAGAGGATGGCTCTTCTGGATGGCGGTGTAGGGGCGCTGGCGGTGGCTAGTGGTCAGTCGGCCATCACGCTGTCGCTTCTCAACATTGCACGCGTCGGAGATGAGATAGTCTCGGCAGACAATCTATATGGAGGAACCTATAACCTGTTTCATTACATTTTTTCCCGTCTCGGGATTACGGTCAAGTTCGTCAAGTCGAACGACCTCGATGCTTTGCAGAAAGCAATCACACCTGAGACTAAAGCGATTTACGCGGAGTCTATCGGCAATCCTAAGCTGGACGTGGCCGACATGGAAGGCATTGCCGGTGTCGCGCATAAAAACGGCATTCCCTTTGTTTTGGACAATACCGTTTCGCCCTATCTGCTTCGACCCATCGATTTCGGTGTGGATATTGTAGCTTATTCGGCGACTAAATTTATCGGCGGTCACGGTACATCTCTCGGCGGGGTGATTGTTGATTCAGGAAAATTTGACTGGACAAACGGCAAGTTTCCATTAATTGCCGATCCTGATCCGACTTATCACGGAATCAATTTTGTCGAAGCCCTGAAACCGCACGGTAATATCGCATATATAACTAAAGCTCGTGTATCTCTCCTGCGCGATCTGGGACCGGCACTGTCGCCGTTTAACGCCTTTCTCTTTTTGCAGGGACTGGAAACAATTCATTTGAGAATGATCCGTCATTCTGAAAATGCCCTGGCTGTGGCAGTCTATCTGGAGAAACATCCGAAAGTCAATTGGGTCAACTATCCGGGACTTAAATCCAGCCGGGAACAACAGCGGGTGAAAAAATATCTGCCGAAAGGTGCCGGAGCGATTATCGGATTCGGCATCAAGGGCGGCGCGGAAGCAGGGAAAAAGTTCATCGAATCTCTGGAACTCATTTCTCATCTGGCAAATGTGGGCGACGCCAAAACACTGGCGATCCATCCGGCAACGACAACACACCAGCAGCTCTCCGCGGAGGAACAGTTAGCTACAGGAGTGACACCGGATTTTATTCGGTTGTCTATAGGAATAGAGCATATTGACGATATCATTGCTGATATTGAACAAGCATTGACAAAGGTATAACAAAAACAAGGAGAGAGTTATGGCTAATATATTTGCAGATATTACCAGGACGGTTGGAAAAACACCTCTGGTGCGTCTCAATAGAATACAGAAGGGATTGAACGCGGAAATTCTCGTAAAAATCGAATCCTTCAATCCTCTTTCCAGCGTAAAAGATAGAATTGGTGTTGCCATGATTGATGCAGCGGAAACAGCGGGGCTTATCGGCAAAGATACGGTGATCATCGAACCGACTAGCGGCAATACAGGGATTGCCCTTGCCTTTGTCTGCGCCGCAAAAGGATATCGACTTATCCTCACCATGCCCGATACAATGAGCATGGAACGCAGGCATCTTTTGAATATTCTGGGAGCTGAATTGGTTCTGACGGAAGGGGCCAAAGGTATGAAAGGGGCCATAGAAAAGGCGGAAGAACTGGCGGCAAGTTATAAAAAAAGTTTCATGCCTCAACAATTTAAAAATCCTGCTAATCCTGAAATACATCGCCGGACGACAGCCGAGGAGATTTGGAATGATACAGACGGCAAAGTTGATTATCTTGTTGCCGGAGTCGGAACTGGCGGGACGATTACCGGTATCGGTGAAGTATTGAAAAAAAGGAAACCTTCCGTAAAGATTATTGCCGTGGAACCGGCGGATTCACCGGTCCTGTCCGGTGGGAAACCTGGTCCCCACAAGATTCAGGGGATTGGCGCCGGATTTGTTCCGGATGTGTTGAACAGGAATGTAATCGACGAAATTATCCAGGTCGCCCATGAAAATGCCGGAGAGATGGCCAGGCGACTGGCGAAGGAAGAGGGAATCCTCGTGGGGATATCCAGCGGCGCTGCTCTCTGGGCCGCCCTGGAAGTGGCAAAACGCAAGGAGGCTGAAGGTAAAATGATAGTCGCTCTTTTGCCGGACAGCGGGGAAAGGTATCTGTCAACATGGCTGTTTCAGAAGTAATTTTACTATGAAGAAGACTAAAAACGAAAAAATAAATAACGAATCGGTTGGTGTTGTAGAAACGCAGTATTACACTTTTGCCGAACCGGGCAGGGAATATAAATTTGAAAGCGGAGATAAGCTGGGACCGATCACCCTTGCTTATGAAACATACGGAAAATTGAACAAGGATAAATCGAATGCAATCCTGGCGCTGCATGCCCTTTCCGGCGATGCACACGCGGCAGGCATTCATCGTGGACAGGATGATCCGGGATGGTGGGATAATATGATCGGGCCGGGTAAGGCCTTCGATACAAACCGGTACTTCATCATCTGCTCAAACGTCGTCGGTGGTTGCAAAGGATCTACTGGCCCGTCTTCTCTGAACCCTGTTACGGGAAAGCCTTATGCGTTGGATTTCCCGTTTATAACTGTGACCGATATGGTCCATGCTCAGCGGTATCTCATCGATTTTTTAGGTATCGACAAACTATTGTGCGTTGCCGGTGCTTCCATGGGAGGTATGCAGGTACTCCAATGGGTAGCCTCATATCCCGATCGTGTGCGGTCAGCTATTCCTGTTGCGACGGCACTGAAACACTCTCCCCAGCAGATTGCTTTTAACGAAGTGGTCCGGCAGTCCATCATGGCTGATCCGGCCTGGCGTGAAGGGAATTACTACGAGTATGGTCAGCCGGAAAAGGGACTGTCGGTTGCCCGCATGATTGGTCACATCACTTTCATGAGTGATCAATCCATGGAAGAAAAATTTTCCCGGCGGTTGAAGAACGATAAATTCAGCTTCGGATTTGACGCTGATTTTGAAGTGGAAGGTTATCTGCGCTATCGGGGAGCTAATTTTGTAAAGCGCTTCGATGCGAATTCTTATCTCTATATTACAAAAGCGATAGATTACTTTGATCTGTCGGGAGGAAAACTCATTCCATCCGGAAAGACCGTCAACACGCGCTTTCTGATCATTTCCTTTAAGTCGGACTGGCTCTATCCATCCCACCAGTCGCAGGAAATAGTCCGGGTATTAAAAAGGAGGCATGTTGATGCTACATATTGCGAGTTGACGTCCAGTTACGGTCATGATGCTTTTCTTATTGAAGTTGATGAACAGACAACACTGATCAAACATTTTCTTGACAAGACATTTAACGGATATCTTGTGGCTGGCAATTATGGAATCTAAAAATATTAATCTGGATCATCAAATCATTTATTCGATTATTGAACCCGATTCACGCGTTTTAGACCTGGGATGCGGTGAGGGGGAACTCCTCTATCCTCTTGTCCTGGATAAGCACATCCGGGCTCAGGGGATTGAACTCAATGATAAGGCCATTCAGGAGTGTGTCAAGAAGGGGTTAAGTGTTTTTCAGGATGATATTGAAAACAGCCTGCGGGAATATCCGGATAATTCCTTCGATTACGTTATTCTGAACCAGAGCATGCAGGAAGTAAAAAAAGTAGATTGTGTCATACAGGAGGCCCTGCGTATCGGCAATAAGGTCATTGTCGGGTTTCCCAACTTTGCCTACATCAAATCGCGGCTCATGCTGTTTTTCCGTGGACGGTCACCCATTACGGGTTCATTGCCTTATCTGTGGTTTGATACACCCAACGTTCGCTTTTTAAGTATCACGGATTTCAAAAACTTTTGTGTAGGAAAAAATATCCGGATTGTGGAAGCCCATTATCTGGGAGAAAAAGAAATTGTGCATCTCTGGCCTAATCTATTGGCCATGAATGCCATCTTTGTTTTAATGAAAGGGAAGAATCGGGTAACATGAAATGGAATGAACTGGGTGAGCGCGTATTGAAAGGCAGACCGCTAACCTATGACGAAGCGCTTGCCGTTATGCAATCCTCCGATGACGATATTCTGGCAGTTCTGGACGCAGCGTTTACAATTCGTCGCCATTACTTCGGACGCGGTGTAAGTCTTCATGTTATTCGCAACGCCAAGAGCGGATTATGTACAGAAAACTGCTCGTTCTGTAGTCAGTCTGCTGTGTCGCATAGTGCTATACCGGAATATCCTATGCAATCGGTTGATCAGATTCTGGCAGGAGCTTCCATCAATCGCAGGCCTGAACCATAGAGCAATCCGGCAATGAGCAAATCCCTGCCGTTCAAACAGGCCAGCAATCGTTTGACCTCTTCCACCGAGAAGACAACGGGCAGTTTCTGCCCGCGCTTTGCCCGGACAGTCTGAGCGAGGTTGCCCATCTCTTTGCAAAGCACATTGCGAAAAAGAAAAAGCAGGGCATTGAACGCCTGATTCTGAGTTGATGCGGACACTTTTCCTTTAAAGCCAGATAACTGAGGAAATTTTTGCAATCGGCGGTATCAAGTTCTATAGAAGCATCCTTCTTCGAGGTTTGACTCGAGTATTCGAGAAAACGTTTGATCCATTGCAGATAAGTTTTTTCCGTGCTGTAAGAATAATGCTTCAGGCGGATCAGCCGTTGTGTTTCCTTAAGCAGTTCAGGTATGGCGTTATTGGTTTTTATCGTGGATAAATTATCAGGTTTTAGACCCCGAAAAAGTTTATTTTGTTGGATTTTTAAGCACTTTTTTCTTTGCATTTTTCTCAAAAAAGAGTAATATTTATTCCGAAAATCGGAAAAGACCAACCAAGTATATTAATTGTTCCCGAAGCGCTGCGCGCTTCGGGAACGCCCGGCTGAGCCGAGCGCGATTATTCCCTCGCGCGCTGACCCGCGCTCGGGAACAATCGGCTGGAGCGGAAGCCTGTAACAGGCTCGGCTGAGCCGGGCGTTAGATTAAAAAAATATATGGATATAAAAAAATGGATTCCTTCATTGCGAATCGCTTTGCCATCTGTACTTATAGGACTCATGGTTATCGCAGCAGGGATTTATTTACAGTCAAAACGCATGGAGCACAAGAATAGAGCAATTCGAATTCCCGGAATTGTGGTTGATTTAGATTATATTGATTCGTCAGAAGGATTCAGTATCGCCCCAATAATACAGTTCCGCTCTCCTCAGGGTAAACTAATATATTTCAAATCAAGTGTTGCCATGTTTCCATCCGGATATTCACCAGGGGATAACGTTATGGTATTATTTGATCCAATATCAAGAAAACCTATGATAGATAGCCCATTTGTAGTTTATGCCCCAATCATTTTATGTAGTTTATTAGGAGGGTTCTTTGTGCTTTTTGGGTTATCCCCATACATTTTAGCAACCTTGATAATAAAGAAAAAAATAAATATAGAAAAGATTTTAGAAAAACAATCTAACAAGGTCAATCCAGCGGACGTAACCCGCGCTTCGCGCGGCTTCCGCCGCTGATTTCTATGTTAGCAATAGATTATAAGAATGGAGTCAGCCATGTCAGAAGATGAAGAGCAAATTGAGTTTGACAGCCCACTGGATGAAGAAATTGACGAAGCTGCTGCACAAGAAGGCCGTAACAAAATTTTTACCGACCAAGGCGATCCAGAGATAGATTCACTATACAACAAATGGAAGCGCGGAAAGCTTGTAATACAGCCTGACTTTCAACGTCAATTCGTATGGGACGCAGCAAAATCGAGTCGTTTGATAGAATCTTCACTATTGGATATACCGTTGCCTGTTATCTATATTTCGCAAGAGAATGATGGTAGGGAATATGTTATTGACGGACAGCAGAGGTTGACATCATTCTTTTCTTTTATAGACGGTTCATTTCCAGGTGGAGCAGATTTTCGTCTTTCTAACCTAAAAGTTTTTTCAGAATTAAATCGAAAGAAGTTTGCTGACCTTCCTGAAAACGATCAAGATAAAGTGAGATACTGTAAGATCAGAACTATCACGTTCCGAAAAGAATCTGATCCGAATCTTAAATTTGAAATATTCGAACGATTGAATACTGGATCAGTTTCGCTAAACGATCAAGAGCTTCGCAACTGCATTTACAGGGGACATTACAACCTACTACTCAGAGAACTGGCTTTAGACCAAGAGTTTATGGCATTAATGGGGCTTGCCAGACCTGATAAGCGAATGAAGGATGTCGAGTTGGTTTTACGTTTTTCGGCTTTCTATCATCAAACATACCTTAACATAAACCATGTTCATCAAAACCACCATAAATTCTGCCGGCCAGGCCTACTACCATCTTGTGGAGAGCTATCGCCTCGACGGTAAAGTCCAGCATCGCACCTTATTGTCACTGGGCAAGGCCGGTGAAGACCGCATGGATGAACTCATCGCTGCCCTCAGTAAACATAAAGAGATTCTCACCCTATTGGAATTGGCAAAAAGTGTTGAAGTAAAAGATACGTATATCCTTGGTCCGTTGTTGGTTTTGGAGCGTTTGTTTGAAAAGAGCGGCATCAATGCTATTTTGAAATCCATCACGACCAAGCATCCCAAGCTTGAATTCGATTTACGAGGTCTTGTGTTTACCTTGGCTGCCGCCCGCTTTGTGAGACCGGGCTCCAAACTCAAAGTTTTCGAATATTGGCAAAAGCGGTTCTACCCGGAGATGATTACTCAAGATATTGGCCTTCATCAGTTGTATCGCACACTGGACTTGCTGGCAGCCCATAAAGATGAAATTGAGAAAGCGTTGTTTTGGCGCGACCGCGATTTGTTGAGCCCGCAGGTGGATGTGATTTTGTATGATTTGACCACGCTGCGTTTTGAAAGCACGCGGACCGATTTGGGTGAGCTGCGGCAATTTGGTTACAGCAAAGAACGACGCAGCGATTGCACCCCGGTAGTGTTAGGTCTACTGGTCACACCGGAAGGCATCCCGATTGGCTTTGAGGTGTATCCCGGCAATACGTTTGAAGGTAAAACCATCAAGGATATTGTTGCCAAATTACGGGAGAAGTTCAGCATAAGGCGTTTTATCTTTGTGGGGGACCGGGGATTATTTTCGAAGCAAAATCTGAAAGAATTGCGTGGCGAAAACAAAGCAGGTGAGTTTATCGTCGGGATGAAGCTGGCGGTGTTTAAAAAGCGTCATGATGAATTTTACGATATCGGACGGTACCAGTGGATCAACGCCGATCTGGCGGTGTATGAGACCAAACATGAAGAGGATCGTTGTATCATCACGTGGTCTCGATCCAGGGCAGAGCGTGATCGAAAAGCGCGGGAAGATGTTCTGGATAAGATTCGCAAAAAGTTATCAAAAAAGAAGATCACGGCAAAAGAGTTTGTTTCCAATACAACCTATCAACGTTACGTTGTCGGGTTGAACGACAACAAAGAATTTACCCTCAATGAAAAAGCGATCGCGCAAGACGCTATGAGAGACGGCTATTTCGGCGTGGTCACGAATGTCACAGACATGCCTGCGAAAGAGATTGTTGCAAACTACAAGACCTTGTGGATTGTGGAAGACGCGTTTGGCGAGATCAAAGGGACGCTACGAGCCCGTCCTATTTTTCATTGGACCGATCCACGCATTGTGGGACATCTGACCTTGTGTTTCATCGCTTACTATTGCGAGGCGCTGATGACCCAAGCGCTTCGTGAAAAAAAATTGATGCTGGGGAGTTCCGCCATCGATTCCGACATTATCGATCCGCGTCCACTCACCGTGGTTGAGGCCATGAGGGAACTTCAAGAGGTAAGAGCTGTTCCGGTCAAGGTACCTTCCACGATCATGTGGGTTCGCACGGATATTAATGGAAATGCTCATAAGTTATTTTCGGCAATCGGTCTTAAGCCACCTCCCAAAGTGCTTCGTCTTACAAAAAGTGAAAATGTAGTGGCACAAGCCTGACGTGTGCCCGTAAATCATCATTTTAACTGAATATTATTTTTTTTGCTGTCAAAGTCGGGTACTTGGGAAAGATTGCGAACATAACAGTCAAAATACATTGAAGTATTTTAAGTATTTGAAGCCTAAAATTAAATATCCTTGCAGACTAACAGGCATGGAAGATTTTCTATGGGAAGAAAAGTATGTAATTGGTGGATGGGACCAAAAGGAATACGAAAAACTTAAAAAGGATAATCCATCTTACACTGACGAGTACGAACTTCTTGAACTCATTGAGCCTGAATCTTGGGGTGATGAAATTTTTGCAAAAGTAAGAAGGATAAGTGACCGGAAAATATTTACAATTGGCCTTTCATGGCTTGAATGTACAGATCCTGAGAGTATTAATTTCCAATTGATTGATGATTATGCGATGTGGCATACAAATTATTAAAAACCGAACAACCGCATCCAGCCGACGCTGGGTGAATATGGTGGATTTCTTGGAAATTTTGTGGCGGCGTCGGCTGATGCATGCCGTTGGAATAAAATATAAGTGAGGAAATGATATGTCATCCAAGCTGAATTACAAGATCATCACGGCTATTGGTGAAGAAAATAACCAATTTGCTATCAGCATTAACAAACAATGGCGTGTTTGCTTTGAGTGGCATGATTGTAATGCATTTAATGTTGAAATTATCGATTATCATTGAGGTATTATATGAATGCTAAAAAACTTCTTAATCCAATTACGCCTGGTGAAATCCTGCGTGAAGATTTCATGCAACCATTAGGTATCAGTATAAACAAGCTTTCACGTGACCTTTCTGTTCCTCCCAATCGGATCAGCGAAATTGTAAAAGGGAAAAGATCCATCACTGTCGACACCGCTTTGAGACTGCATCGCTATTTTGGTATTGAGGCTCAGTTTTGGCTGAACCTACAGACCGAATTTGATTTGAGAATGATAAGGCGTAAGATCTGGTCTGACATCGAACGGCGAATTATCCCGGTTAAGACAATAGAAACAGGGACTGAACATAGTGCCGGGGCATAACCAGGCTAATGCAGCCGACGCCCCAGCCAGGGCTCGGCTCAGCCGGGCGTTAGCGTACAATGAGAAGGACAATGAATAGATGGATAATTTGCTTTGCAATTTCGATTGTGGCTTTTTTGCCTGTGGTATTGTTTTTATGATACTAGCAATCAAGTCATGGTTTTCTAGTCGTAGAACCGTAAACCAATCTATGGGAAAGGTCTGACGCTACGCTTAACCATGATCTCTAGGCGGACGTGGGCTGAGCCCGCACCGCTAATGTTCATTATTCGATTGAAAAAACAATTACTTGATATATTGGATAAAAAGAATAAAATAAGCCAAGAATATCAAAAAAGGAAATGACATATGAATAATAAAATATTTACAGCGATAATTCATAAAGAGGACTCTTTATATGTTGCTGAATGCGCAGAGGTTGGTACAGCAAGCCAAGGCAATTCAATTGAAGATGCGATTAGTAACCTAAAGGAAGCAACTGAATTATATCTCGAAGAATTTCCTCTACAAGAATCTCAACATCCTTTTCTTACAACCTTTGAGGTGGCAGTTAATGCTTGATCTACCACATATTTCCGGCAGCGAGGCAATAAAACTTTTTGAAAAATTAGGTTTTAAAGTTGTCCGCCAAAGGGGTAGCCATGTGGTATTACGAAAAGAAGACCGAGGTTGTGTTATCCCTGTCCATAAAGAACTCGCCATAGGTACCCTCCGTAGCGCAATCAAACAAGCCGGTATCACTGCCGATGATTTTGTAAATGTATATAAAAACAGCTAACCCATTAATACAGCCGATCGCTACGTTCCGGCTGATTTTTTCGTTGAACCTGTAGAATAAGTCGGAGAGCGGCTTCTGGTGTTAGGTGTGTGAAAAATCGACTGCGGAGAATGCCGCACAATCGACGATCATGAAATGGGGAGGGGTAAAAAACCCTAAAAATAGCACGAATAATTTATTTTGGAGTTATTCTACAGACTCGTTGGACTTCAGCAGCATATATCCGGAATTAGTTCCTCCAAAAAAGGCAAAGGAGATTTCTGATGGAGTTAGACATTAAACTGGACTGCGCGGATGTGAATTGGCAGTTTATAGCCGAAACGCTGAAGCGAGTGGGTATGGCTTATGCGGAACCTGCGGCACACCAGAAGTCATTTGAGAACAGCCAGGTCACCGTGTTTATCTATCGGGAAGATCAATTGATTGGTTTCGGACGGGCAATCTCCGACGGTGTTTTTCAAGCGGCGATCTATGATGTCGCGGTCATTCCTGAATATCAGGCCCGGGGCATCGGGGCACTCATCATCAAGACGATTATGGATAAACTTTCCAGTTGTAATTTTATTTTATATGCATCACCGGGGAAGGAAAAGTTTTATCAAACATTGGGATTCAGGAAAATGAAAACGGGTATGGCGCTTTTCCTGAAAGCCCAACAGATGAAAGAAAGAGGATTCACCGAGTAAACGATATATGTTAAAATGCAAAAAAGACGGAAAATGATTGTAAATCTTAATCGCTATTGAAAGGAGGTTTTTAAAAATGGCAAAGAAATCACTTCCTCTTTCCAAAGTATACAGCCTGCTGGAGTCGGGGCCGGTTGTCATGGTCACGACTGCATGGGCTAGCAAGATGAACGTCATGCCAATGTCCTGGCACACGATGATGGAGTTTGACCCGCCGCTGATTGGCTTCGTTATGAGTGATCAAAATTATTCCTTCGGACCACTAAAGGCGATCAAAGAATGTGTGATTAACATTCCTACTGTTAGTATAGCTGAAAAGGTCGTTGGTTGCGGCAATATATCCGGCGCTAAGATAGACAAGTTCAAAATATTTAATCTCACACCCAAGCCTGCCGTAAAAGTCAAAGCGCCGCTGATTGATGAATGTTACGCGAATTTTGAATGTAGGGTGGTTGACACCAGCATGGTCAAAAAATACTGTTTCTTTGTCGTTGAAGTCGTTAAGGCCTGGATTGATCCGGCCGTGAAAGAACCTCTAACGATTCATCATCAAGGGAAAGAAGACTTCATGGTTGCCGGCAAAACTATCAAAATAAAATCAAAGATGAAATAGCACTAGTCTGCATTATAACCGCATCAGGCAAAATGTTGGAGGTGTTTAATGAATAAGTCTCCAGGAAAAAGCGAAGGATATTGGGGATGGAGGGGCTCCTTTTGCCTCATCAAAGATTTGAATTGCGCACTGGCCTCTCAGGAAGTTTTACAGGATATGTTAGGAAGGCAGGAAGATCGCGTGCTGAAAGCCGTCACAGGACTGGAAGGTGGTGTCGTGGCAAGCGGTTCGACCTGCGGAGTGGTAACAGGCGGTGCTTTGGGGCTTGCGCTTATGTATGATGATGATCTGCAGAAAAAAGGCATTACAGCGGAGGCGGGAGTAATGTCTTTGGTCGGGGAATACATTAAATGGTTTGAAAATAATTATGGTTCGTCATTGTGCAGAGAAAGAAGCGGTATCAATTTTTATACCACAGGAGGACAATTACGCTACCTTTTGCCGGGTGATAGAGTAGGGAAGTGTTTATGGCACATCGGTGGTGCAATGAAACACTTGTGTGCTTACCAAACGAAAGACTTGCCTGAATGGAGTATGGAAAAGGAACAAATACAAAATGCGCCGATACATTGCGCGCAGGCTGTATTGGAGGGAATAAAAAATCGCACCGGTATAGGTGATCCGCTTCTAGAGCGTTTGTCTTTTGTTTTTGATGGTGGTTTGGGATATAAAGGAGGAGTTTGTGGCGCTCTTGTCGGAGCAATTGCAGGCCTAAATCTTGTATTGGGTATGAATATTCATGATTTAAATTATTTTAAAACAATCAAAGCATTTGTTGTAGGTCATGTTAATCTGCTCATAGATAAACCTTTTGGTGCCCCTGAATCATTTTGTGTCGGCAAGAATATCGTTCAAAAATTTGTAGAAAAAGCAGGAGCGTTGGAATGTTGTGCCATTACTGATAAGAAATTTTCCGGCTGGACTGACTTTCAAAAGCATATATTATCTTCAAATAAATGCGCAGGGTTAATCGAACTTGCCACAACGGAAGCATCTAATGCTATCAAAAGTTTGATATAAATGATTTTCAGAAGAAACAGGAGCATCAACCTATGGGGAATATATTTTCTTCATTGCCGGATAAATTAGAGCAGGAGTCTTTCGAAGCATTGCTTCGTCATAAGAATATAAAAAAGGTGATTATTTAAATATCCCTGCGCACACCAGACACAAAGTTGCCTGGACGGACCCGGACAATATTACGATTTGGCTGGCAATTCACTACTGGTAATTGTTCACCGGCATAAATGATCTGATAAATTATTCGACGGTAATCTGCCATGCTTTGGCGTCAGATGTTTTAGATACGGAGGTGAAGTAATGATAATGAGCAGCAAATTCAGTCAATAACGGCCACTTTTTTACTTCACAATTTTGAAAAACTCTTTGGCTTTCGGGTCGGCGGCGGTACGCAAGAGTTCAAACAAAACCATTTCGGTTGATGTTATCTTTGCTCCGGCGTTTTTCATCGCCTCTATTCCGATTTGACGGTTTTCCGGTGTGCGTGATGACACCGCGTCGGCGACCAGATGAACGGTATAGCCGTTGGAAATTAAATCAAGAGCGGTTTGATAGACACACACGTGGCATTCAATTCCAATCAGGATTACATGCCGTCGTTTTAATACTTCCAGATTATTTTTGAAATTACTTTCATCCCAGCAACTGAAAGATTCTTTGGCTATCGGGTTAACGCCCTCAAGTTCCGCGGCTATCTGAGGTAAAGTTTTCCCTAATTTCTGCGGGATTTGTTCGGTGACGATAACCGGCAGGTTCAGGATTTTAAATCCCTTGATAAGTTTAACGGTATTGGCAAAAAGATTTTCCTTGTCGCACATAACCTGGGCCAGACTGCCCTGAATGTCGACTATAACAAAAACCGCATCAGTGCTATTGATCATGTCGATTTTCTCCTTATAAATCCTGTTGGAATAATGCGCATAAATTTTATGTGGGGTATTATTTCCTGAAAAAACAGGCATTCGTCAAGTATTTTTTACAAGCTTTGCAAAATTGTATAAAACCAGCAATTATGTCATTCTGTGAAGAGACTGTGTCGCAATTGCATGTATTGATTGCGCGTAATAAGTAATGTCCCCGCTGGCGGGGGCAGGGGGTGGAAGTTTTTGAAACATACGTAATTTTGGCCAGTTACGCATTACGTGAATTTTATCCACCTCCGTCACTGCGTGACACCTCCGCCAGCGGAGGACATGAAATGGTTATATTTATTATTGTGACATAGTCTCTTCGCCAGACGATTGGTTTTAACCGGACAAAAGGGTGCCCCGCGGCAACGGCAATTTCATCGGCCAAGTCTGAATTTGGGCAGAGTGGTTTCCGGCGTGACATCATCCCAGACAACTGTCGCGTCCATGCCGCATCTGATTTCCCGAGGATTGCAACCGATAATGTTTGTCAGGAGGTGCGGTCCTTCATCCAGTTCCACAATGGCAACCACATATGGGAGATCGTTCGCAAACCCGACGTGATAAGCGATGTGATATACGGCATACGTATAGATGGTTCCATGACCGCCGGCAACAATCCATTGGATTTCCCTTTTATAACATTTCGGGCATATGATGGAAGGTGGCCATAGTACATGGCCGCACTCCTGACACTTCTGAAATCTGAGCTCGTGTTCTTTGCATCCGTCCCAGAATGGCTTTACATCGGGATTTAATTTAGGCAAAGGTTTGTTGTATGCCATGATTATAACCTCCTGAGGATGCAGCACGAGTGTGATTGCAGTATCCCGCCGTTGTCGCTGCATAAGATGATTTCCGGGTTTTGTGTCTTTGTCTGCGGGCCGAGCTGGCGTTGCCCGCATCTGCCCATAATCTGCATTGCCGTTTCGCTCAAGGGTGTAAGGCCCATGTAGTATGCTTCGGACAGGAGTCCACCCGATGTATTCACAGGCATCCTGCCGCCGGGCTCAATAGTGCCGCCCTTAAACCAGTCCTCGCCTTCGCCCGGGGCGAAGAAGCCATAGTCCTGTAGCGTAATCTCCACCGTGTAGGTGAAGCAGTCGTATATCTCGCACGCATCCACATCATTGATTGTAATACCGGCCATTCTGAAAGCGTCCCCGGATGCCTTCTTTGCTCCGGTCGGGCCCGTCATTGATGTGGAATATTTGATGTCCGTCGAAGGATGGTGTCCGCCAAGTCCCATGATGACCGCGGGAGGGTGTTTGAGATCGCGGGCGCGTTCGAGGGAAGTCAATACAATGGCTCTGCCGCCGTCGTTGAGGAGACAGTTATCCGGCAGGCGAAACGGTTCCACAAACCACTTGTAGTTCAAGTAATCTTCAAAGGTAAGCGGTTTACCGTACATTATCGCCTCCGGGTTCAGGCATGCCCATTTCCTCTGACCAACGGCGATATGCTTCCATGTTTCAGGGCCCGTCTTATATTCATGCATTGCCCGCTGGGCTGCCAGGGCGTACCCGCCTGTCGCTCCAAAATGGCCGAACACCGCATCATCTCCGGTAAATTCGCTGAGCATCGTCAGCATCGAGTCGCTGGAGCGGGCATTGTGGCCGAATGAAATTATCACGTAATTGCACAAGCCGGAATCCAGCGCGCCTAAGGCGTTTAGCAAATGACTGCGCGAGCAGTTCGCGTCCTGATAAAGATATTTTGGCTCTATTCCCAGATGCTGAGCCACCACGAAGGGAGTAAGATCATTCTCGTCCGATGACGCGGGGAAATGCCGGTAACATATCAATCCGTCAATATCGTTCTTTTTCAGGCCGGCATCTGCGATTGCGTTTACGCATGCCTCCAGGTGGAAGCTCAAAGAGGTTCTCCCCGGAATCTTGCCCTGCGAGGTATAGCCCACGCCAACGATCGCATATTTATCTTTTAGGCTCATAGTGTGTTCCTTCTTTTTCCCTTCTGGTTTTTAGTGATTGTAATACTAATGTAGTGTCTCAATGAACCCTTGTCATATCGACCAACGGGAGATATCTTGTATATTCTTATGATCATTAAGATTTCTCGCTTCGCTTCGAAATGACATATTGTAAAGATATTTACACTAGTGTCATGTCAACGATACTCTGTCATTTCGAAGGAGCCTTCACAACTGAGAAATATTAGATTTCTCCCTGCGGTCGAAATGACATTTCTGGATTGACACGACACTAGGAGGCTGTCCGAGAATAGCTTTTTAGGCCTTTTTTGCACTCGTAACTACTTGATATTACAGAAGCCGAATTTAGTAAACTTGAGTTTTCGGACAGCCTCCTAGCGCACCATTTTAAAACGGTATCTCATTTCACCCTAATAGTATTGCGTGGTCGATTTTAATGCATTTTGCCTGGATGACCATCAAACCTGCCTCCCTTGCTTTTAGTGCCGCCTGGTCGTGGGAAAGGCCGAGTTGCATCCATACGGCGCCCGCTTTGATTTGTATCGCCTCATCAATAATTTCCGGAATAAATTCAGTCTTGCGGAAGATGTCGACAATGTCAACTTTGTCCTTTATTGACAGAAGGTCGGGATACGATTTCTCTCCCAGTATCTCCGGACAGGATGGATTTACGGGAATGATCCTATATCCCTTTTCCATCAGATACAGGGCAACGCTATGGCTGTCGCGGGTTGGCTTATCGGAAAGTCCCACAATGGCGATCGTTCGGGCGTTTTTGAGTAGCGGAGCGATTTCTTCATCACGTGGATTAGCTTCGGGAATAAAACAGTTATTGTTTTCAGTAATCGGTTTTTCTGCCATAAAAACTACACTATAAAAGTTATTTCTTTTCTTAGCCGGATTAATGAATGCCCAGTAATAAACCGCCATCAATCAAAATTTCGGATCCTGTTGTATAACTGGAAGCATCCGATGCCAGAAAAAGAGCAGCACCGGCGATTTCATCGGGATTGCCGAGACGGCCGGAAGGCAGCGCTTTCTCCACAGCTTCCTTTACTTTTTGAGCCTCTTCCGGCGGCAGGTGTCCCCAGTGGGAATTCATCATCTTGGTGCTGATTGGTCCGGGAGATATAGTATTTACCTGAATGTTGTAACGTAAAAGTTCGCTGGCAAATGCTTTTGTCAGCATTCTTATGCCGGCTTTGGAAATAGAATAGATACTCAATCCCGGCTCAGGATTATGGCCATCCACGGAAGCTATGTTGATTATCTTGCCGCCGCCCTGCTTGACCATAATATTAGCCGCGGCCTGACTGATGAAATAAGCGCCTTTCAAATTGATGTCCATCAGTTTATCCCAGAGGCGGTCGTCACATTCGAGGACGGAACCCATGGCGGGACTGGCACCGGCATTGTTGACCAGAATATCAATCCGGCCGTATTTTGCCATTACGGCATCAATCATTTTTTTAATTTCTTCTGTTTTGCCCAGATGAGCCGGGAGCGCAAAAGCCTCGCCGCCGAAAGCTTTGATTTCGTCTGCCGTTGCTTCCAGATCCTGCGCCTTGCGGCTGGTAACGACCACTTTTGCTCCGGCTTTCGCGAAAGCAAATGCTATCGCCTGACCTATGCCGCGGCCGCCTCCGGTGATTACCGCCACTTTTCCTTTTAATGAGAATTGGGCTATATCGAACATTTTGATTCTCCTTGGGATAATACATGATGTCTTTCCCTCTTACTTGAGGGGTGCTAATTGGATTTATTACAATACAGTTTTTCTTGCCAGTAAAATTTTATGAAACTAAAACATTTCAAACAGAGCGCTGCTTAAACATGATTAATTTCGGGCGTTTATTTTTTACAGAATACGTCTCTGTCTCCGCCGCTCATGCCGGCTAAGTATTTCACCAGTTTTTTTACGGGACTCGATATCGTATTGGGTGGTAATAGTTATTTGTTCCATAACCGGTGAGCCGCCGCCATGATAATTGCCTACGTTTGTAATACCTCCGGTTGCCGAGCAGAGTCCGTCTCTCAGAAATCTCCAGAAGTTGGCCTGGTCTTCCGCCGACATCTTCGGGTTTCGTTTTGTATATTTGAGTAAAAGCTCTCCTGTCTCCGGATTTCTGAAATCTTTTTCGTGGGGGAAAGTAGCAACAACACCGCCCGCGATATCACAAATTATTTCTGCTTCGCGATATACTGCCTCGCCCGAGAGACAGCGGCCGACATTGCAGTAAATCGAATGAGGAATATAAGAGCCGGGGCCGGTAGTTATGTATCGTCACGACCTGCTTCATTCCATCCCAGTCTCCCGGAACGGCGAAGGCCACCGCGTAGTCTTTGTCTTCAGGTCGTAGTGCCCGGGTAGGCAGTACCAGAACCTCATCAGCCACGGAAGCTTCCGAGATATGCAACTTGCAGCCTTCGACGATGATGCCATCCTTGAGCCTTTCTTTAATTCGTAAATATGCAGATTGGTTAGGTTGCTCTGCGGGACGCAGCATCCGGTCGCCCTTGGTATCCGTCTGGGCACAGCATCCGACTAGATCTTCTTTCTGGAAGCGAGTTAGCCACTTCTTGAAGTTTTCATGATATTGCGTTGTCCCGTTATTTGCCTTATCCGCTTCATAAGAGACATTATAAATAGCGTTGGTAGCATCAATTCCCATACAGCGCTGGATGCAGCCGCCGACTTTTTGACATAGCATGCGGGTCATACTTTTTTTTGAATAAGTTTTCCCAGCGCATTGACATCCTCCAGTTTCAGATACAATGTCGTGCCGGGAATTTCTTTTTTTACTCTGATACCGTCAAAAACAATCTCGATAAAAGAAAAGCATGATCGCTCTTATCTTTCCTTCAATTCCTTTTATGTACGGAATGACTTTTGATGATGCTTCAAACGTGTCGTTGGATATTTTTTCAGGAATGGCAAAAAGAAGATCTTCTTTTGTGCCGAAATATTCATAGATTGTTGCTTCAGAAACCCCTGCTTCTTTGCTTATTTCAGTTATTGTCGCATTCTGGAAACCTTTTTCAGCAAATATGCGCAGGGCGGCATCCATTATGCGGTCTTTTCTGGTCTTAGATCTGCTTTTCCCCTCAATGTTAATGTTCTGACATCAATGTTAATGTTCTTGACAAAAGAATATTATAGAATATAATGTATTCAAAATAACGAGAAGGTGAACTATGCCAAGAGTTGTAACATTACGATTGAATGATGATGTCTATCATCTGTTTGATTGCTATGCAAAAGATGACAATCGAACTTTGTCCAATTTTATAGAAACGGCCGCGAGAAGATATATCGAACAGAATATTGAGTATGCCGATGAATATGAAATGAATGAAATAAAAAACAATACTAAGCTGAATGATAGCATCAAACGCGGCGTCAAAGATGCGAAGAACAACAAAGGACGATTCGTTGCCTGACTATAAAATTTTCGAAACGAACGAATTTATCAATGGCCTTGAATCTTTGCCGAGAAAAGATAAGAGCAAGATTGAAAAAAAGTTGACGTATTTTGTTTACCCGCAATTAAAAAAAGAACCGCATTACGGTATCAATATAAAAAAACTGCACGGATACAATCCTGGTACCTGGCGATATCGAATAGGAAACTACAGGATATTTTATATCATCGAAAAACAAATTATTAATATAATCTCTATTGATCACAGAAAAGACGCTTACAAATAAAAAGAGCACTTTGCAACACTTCTCTGCTCATCATTTTAACGAAGAGACTGTGTCTACGTAGTTGTATGTCATTGCGCGAAGTGCCCTTTAGGGTAAATTCCAATTCATCGGGATGTGGCAATCTAATAATTTCAATAGTAGGGATTGCTCCCCGAACCATCCGTTGTAAACTTTATTTTATCGGAAACAATATCGGCCAGTTTTTCTTCAGGCGCGTTATCAAGGTCAACTGAATATCCGGCGACGATAATCCATTTCCGGGCGATATTTTTGAAATCCGGTTTATCCGCGCAGGCGGTGAGGCAGCCGCAGACAAGAATTCCTACATCCCAATTATTTGAGGATTGATCTTTTGATAGACCGCATTCCGGTGGCAGCAATTTCTCTATTTCCCGCACCAGTTTTGCTCTATCAATAATGGGATTGCACCCGCCGCAGTATTTTATGCTTATCAACGTCATTCGCGTTTTTTATTTCCAGGGCAATTCGGCCAGCCACTGCCAGGCAGGCGCAACCAATATTTTATTTTCTCCATTAGGCATCATGCGGAATCCTTTTCCATCAAGGGTCAGTTGGACAGCCGGAATTCGCAATTTATTTTGAAATGCCGTCAGTGGTCTCGCCGGTTGCGTATCGGATAATTTGGCTTCAATCAGCAAAAACGGTATACCGTCTTTAACTATAAGAAAATCTACTTCTCTTTTTTCCTTATCCTTAATAAAGTGTAGCGAAAAATCACCGAGCCCCAGATCATTCCAAAGTGTCACCGCCCTCAATAATTCACAGGCTACCATGTTTTCAAATTTTGCCCCGTCATCTTTGATCCGGGCATAGTCAAAAAGATAGTATTTCTTTTCCTTCTGGATCGCCCGCGCAATTTTGGTTGTCCAGGTCGGAATGCTGAATGTCAGATAAAAGCGCTCAAGAATATCCAGCCAGCTTCTTATCGTGTTGTATGAAACTTTCAGATTTTCCGCGAGCGAGGTTACGGAAAGCGGACTGCCTATTTTGGAGGGTAAGAGTGTGTAGAGTGTTTCAATATCCTGCACCGCTTTAATATCCGTCAGATCGCGAATATCTTCCCGGACAAGCTGTCGCGCATAAATGTTGGACCAGCGGCGATAAGATGTCTCGCGGCCGGAAAGAAAAGGTTCCGGGAAACCGGACAGCATTGCGAGCTGTCGCCAAATTCCCTCTCTGATTTTGGAGTCCTTCATGGATAAGGCCAGAGGGTCTTTTAGAAAATCAGCAAACTCTCGTTTAGCCCCGCCTAGCTCGGATATCGTAAATGGGAATAAATGAAAAAGATAATAACGTCCGGCCAGTGAATCTCCGCCTTTTTGATAGATGTCCAGGCGTCCGCTGCCTGATATTAAAAATTTAAACTCTTTATGAAACTGATCAATAACGCCTTTCAGATAATTCTTCCAGTCCTTGTATTTATGGATTTCATCGAAAATGATCAGAGGCGTCGATGTATCTTTTCGAACAACATGCGTAAAGAAATTCTTGTTCTCAAAGAACCATTCCCGGTGATCACCGATATCCCAATTCCAGTAGAGATGATTTGTAAATGATTCGGCAATAAGTTTTGATAGCGTCGTTTTACCCGACTGACGAGGGCCTGCCAGGAAAATCATTGATTTTTCCCGAGATAGTTCCCGCCAGATATTTTTGTATGGCGTTCGTTTTTCCATATGGCTATTATTCAGTTAATTGAAAAATAGTCAAGCCTATTTTTCAGTGGGTGGAACTCGATAGTAATGTCAAGCGGTAATGTTTGATTATAATTAATTGTTCCCCCTGAACCCCTGTCCTAAGATTGGATATCATTTAGCTTCTTAGTGCCCAGGATCAGGGCTTCTATTTCAGCATTGATTTCGCGGGTAAGCCGGTCGGCGGCTTCTCGTTCGCGGGCGATTTTTTCGCGGCCTACCACCACAACTTCCACTATTTTGAGTTGTATAGGCAGAGGCGGAAGAGGGATGGGAAATCGATCCAACTCCTCTTTGTTGATGCTTTGCACAGTTGTACTCCATTTAACCAACCTCAGCAGGGCAACTTGCTGCGAGTCCAATAGGGCAGCCAGGTAATCAGGCAAAAGTTGATCCCTGTTTTTTGGAACAAAGGCGCGGATATCTTGGTTAATGGCGGCAGCTACCTCGTTAACTGCAACAGGAACGGTGCGCTGTAAGATTCCACTGCGCACCACCAATAACACGCTATGCGGGGGCACCAATGATACTGATTCATCAACGGCTTGTCGAGTAATGTGATCCTGTGAATCAAAAATGTGCGCCGATTTCATATCTTTTGGTGATATCCACGGAATGTTTCCGTGCCAGTAGTCTGTGCGTTTAGTGGATGGCGTTCCACCACTAATGCCATTGCATAAAACTGAGAGAGGAAACGTCGGATATGTTCCGGTGGTATCTGCGTTCAACCCAAGTATTTGACGTCCCAAAAACTCTACGCTCCAACGCTCAAAATGCTTCCACTCAAGGGCAAATGCTTTGGGTAAAATAATATCGCGTTTGTCCGCCATGCCAAGTAACCGATGCGTTTGTTGATGCAGTGTGCTTTTCAACTTTTCAATTCTGTCCTTGGCAGCGGCGATTTTGTCTTGCGCACTGCGCCAGTGTTCAATAATGTTTTTTTGCTCCATCAAGGGAGGTAGTGAAATTTCAAAGTTTAAAAACTCCGTTTCTTTGAATCGATTGCGGCTTACGGCAGACGAACCAGTCGAGGCGGTGTTTACCGCACGAATAGTCGCTTCCCGTGTGCAGAATAGATATAGATAATCGGACAAAATTTTCGTCTTGTCCGGGATAAACTGCGGAAACTCGCTCGAGACATAACAATCTGCAAATTCAGGTGGAACAACAGCAAAAGATGCCTTCCATGCAAAGAGACGATTGTAAATCAGTGCACCGGCAACGAGCGGCGTGACTTGATTGGCGCTCATGGCATCACCTCGCACGGTTTCACGATGGAAGACACCTTCGCCATACCATCTCACGCCCGCCATCTTATATTCTTTCACCGGCTCAGTTTTAATCCGTGCGGTAACTTGCCGTACGATCTTTCCAATTTGGACACGTTCCCATCCTTTGGGGAGTGCTTGTCGAAGGATGAGATTCGACGGGATGACCCAGCGTTCCAAATCCTTCCACCAAACTGCAAAGGCGCGAGATGCAATTGAACTCGTTGTCGTCATTCCGTTGCCTCCGCAAGAAAGAATGGCTTAGGGTTGTGTCGGAATTCCTGATAAAGATCCAGGCACGTTTTCGTAATGTCCGGCGGCTGGTTGTCATTTGGGACCAATTCATTTTGATCCTGTTCGCCCGTAGCGTTAATGCCCACTTTCTCGGCTTCATAGAGAAAAATAGGATAGGGGAATCTCTCTTTAAGCAGGGCACGGGTTTCTTTTGTGATAATTTCCATCATCTGTTTTTCGTAGTTAGCCAATTCTTTTTGAAGTGTCTTTCGTTTCTCGATATCCCGCACTTCCTTGGCTGTCGCTATTCAGAATGCACTAGTCTATTACTTTCGAGTTTGTATTTTTATTGTCTTTCGCCATTTTCAGCGCTTCTTTATATTTTTTTGCCTATAATCAGTTATTCACAAGGTTGCTTGTCTATAATGAAATGCGCTTTTGTTATACACAAGAGGATATGGATTTTCAATGGTAATTAAGGGAATACGGGATGGCGTCATACGGCGTCCCCGCCAATCAAGACAGGTTATTAATTGGCGGAGACGTAATATCAGTCTTTGATTCCGGCAATTTCTTTAGCAGCTTTTTCTTGTATTCAATATTTCCCTGACGAGAAATCATAATTCGTTGAGTCTGCGGAGAGCCTGCGCCGTGCATGGATTCCGTGCGGTAACCGACAGCGGCCTGTGCCCAGGGTAATATTTTCCACCAGCCTTGAAATGCGGCAACGGTTTTCAGTGGATACCGAAGCAATTCCTTTAAAATATTTTTCGACTATTTTACCGATTTCCAGATGACGCAAATCTTTTTCCGAGGCCATGGTAACCATCAATCCTCCGGCAATATCTTCCGCGAGCCGGGCGATTTCATAAGGGAATCTGGTCACGTTTTGTTTGCAGACGTTGGCCAGCAGCAAATCAATCAGGTAAGTGCCGGAAGCTGTTTTGTGTCCCTGCGCGGAACAGGCAATACCGCAGGAAAAAAGCGTTTCGTTCAGATGTGTCATTTCGATCAGTTTGTCTTTAACGAGGGATGCTTTGGCCGCGCCGTTGTAATCAGCGGCCAGTGCTGCTGCTCCGATAAGCACGTCGCCCACGCCGACTTTACAACCGCCATAGCTCTGACGGTGATAGCCGGCAAAGCGTTCCACCAGAGCGCCGCTGAAATCATATTCCCCGCACATAAACACATTTTCCCAGGGGACGAATAAATTATCAAAAACCATGAGTGCTTCGTGACCGCCGAACTGCCTGTTGCCGACATCGATTTCGCAGCCTTCGAGTTTTCGCGTGTCGCAGGATTGTCTTCCATAAATATAATATATGCCTTCCGCGTCGGCAGGTGCTACAAAAGATACGGCGTAATCGGCGTCTTCCTTATTGATTGCATCCATTCCGACACACATTTGAAAGCAGGAAGCTGTTTTTTGTCCCAGTAATCGTTGCATTTTTACTTTTTTGATCAGGTCTTCAGTGCTTTGGTGTAAATGGCAAAAACGGTTTATCTTTTCTCCTGACAGATGAGATTTCGCGGTCATGATATCTTCGTGCTGGGTATCCTGAGCTAAAGCGTAGGTCATTTTTACAGAATTCATAGATGGTCTGATTATCGGATGATCCACCGGGTTTTTCACCAATTCACCCGGCAGATATACTTTTAGATTCATTTTACGCAGACTTTCTTCATATTGGTTGGCTGTTTTTAACGTCATTGCTTTGTGCCTCCTTCAATATTTGAATTATCAAGCTTTTCAGTATCGCAATTGTATTTCGAAGTTATTCAGCATCAATTTCCGATGCCGTAATGTAGTAAGAATTTAAAGGACAATGTGTAGTAGTGTGCCCGCGATAACAGGCTTACTTGCTGTGAAATGTATAATCAAATCGGCCTGTTCCAGCCCATACCAGTGTCCTGATGGTATTATTTTGCGTATTTTTCAGATTACATCTTGAATTAATTCATACACTAGCTTGACATCCTCTTTAGTTATTCTTTATAAGGAAGGATAGTTGATAAATACATTGTTAAAAGTGAAAGGAAGAAAACCATATGACTATCATGACATGGATTAAAGATGAAACAGTAGCAATTATCACTATGAGCAATGGTGAAAACAGGCAAAATCTTGAATTTGCCCAAACCTTAAAAGCTATGCTGGATGAGATAATTGCTGATAAATCAATAACGGCATTGATTATTACGTCTAATGACGAGAAGAATTTTTCTCAGGGAGTAGATGTTAACTGGATCATGGAAAAAATGCAGAAAAATGACCATCAACCGGTTAGAGATTTTATCAATGAGATGGACAATGTTTTTAAAACGCTTGTTCTTTATCCTGTGCCGGTAATTGCGGCGATTAACGGCCATGCCTTCGGCAATGGTTCGATATTATCCTGTGCCTGTGATTTTCGCTTCATGCGGTCGGACCGTGGGTTCTTTTGCTTTCCGGAAGTGAATATCGGCATTCCTTTCAGATGGGGCATGAACGCGTTTATGAAGAAAGCCATTCCTTTGCATATATTATCACAAATGGAATTTACAGGAAATCGTTACACCGCGCCGGAATTGGAAAAGCTCAATATTATTGTAAAAGCCTGCGCCAACCAGGAAGATCTAATGGTGCAGGCCATAGCTTATGCCAGGACACTTCAGAAAAAGCGGGGAATTTTCGGAAAAATAAAAGAAAGACTGTATAGCGATATTGTAAAAGTATTAGACGCAGACTTTATGCAGCCGTCAGTTTCAATTGATACTCTGATGGTTGCCGACTGATAAATGATACTAAGAAATTATTACGGATCTGATTAAAACGAGGCAGAGAAGATGAAAACAGCCATTACCGAAATGTTCGGAATCAAATATCCTATTATATGCGGCGCGATGATGTGGCTTTGCAAACCGAAGCTTTGTGCCGCCATATCTAATGCTGGTGGCATGGGAATCCGGCAATGTCGATAACGCGCCCATGATGATGGGACAATCTGTGGGATTGGTAAAAGATATTCCTACGTGTAAAGACCTTATCGAAGGAATCGTGGCGGCAGCCAAGGCAGATATTGAATGCGTAACGAATATGTTTAAAGAATAAATATAATAAATAGTTACAAAAATCACTGAAATCAATCATCCAATCACTAAGATGAATGGCTGCCTGAGCCATTCATCTTTTGCTTAAAAACCTTACGTCAAAACAAAACACCAAAGATATACTTTATTACTCAGAGCTTTTTGTCATTGACAAAAAAACGTAGTTTCTTATAGTTAAACTTTAATAAGCAATATTGTATATTAAAAGATTTTTCTTAACCGATCTGCAACCTCTCTTTTAGTGAGGCAACTGCACCCAAATGATGAAATTACCTGCAAGATATGGGATTGTAACGGAAAAGAGATTGGCCGGGAAACAACAATCGGCAAATTCTTAAAGCTAGTCTGCAATAAAGACGCGGGGAGATCATGAATATTAAACAATCAGATCCAATGAGCGGCAGGCCAGCCGAAGCCGGGACAGACTCTGTGATCTCGAATGCTGACCAGATTCATAATGACTCCGGTGCTTTTCCCATGGATAAGGATAATGCGAGCTTAAGAATAGGGTTTAATGAAGGTTACGATCCGTCAGAACTGCGTGGGTATACGGGTTTGGAAAGTCTCGTAAATCTTCACTTCGTATCTTATCCCAATGATTCACAGGAAGAGCAGGAAGCGCTGGCCAGGTTCAAGTCAATGTGTGCCAGGATCGATGCTATTTTCGAAGAAAAGTTAGTAACTCTTTTAATGGAGAGAGTTGCCTGTTTTTGGTACAAGCATTTCCCCAAGTACATATGTAGAAGGATATATTTATACAGTGTATGATTTTATTGTAGTCGGCGCCGGTTTTTTTGGAGCTATTTTTGCCTATGAAATGAAGAAAGTCGGCAAAAAAGTTTTAGTAATCGAAAAACGTGATCATATCGGCGGCAATTGTTATTCTTATGATTGTCCTAAAACTAACATCAACGTCCACAAATACGGGCCTCACATTTTTCACACATCTTCTGAAAATGTTTGGAAATATATAAATTCTTTTGCCGATTTTAACGATTACCGGCATCGTGTGCTCACAACCGCAGGCGGGAAAGTTTATTCCCTGCCGGTCAATCTGGCAACCATCAATAAGTTTTATAACCTGTCTTTAACACCGGATGAAGCCGGAGAGTTTTTGAAATCCAAAATACCGGCGATTTCTTCCCCCAAAAATCTGGAGGAAAAGGCGATAAGTCTTATCGGCAGGGAGCTTTACGAGACGTTTATAAAGGGTTATACAATCAAGCAATGGGACTGTGATCCGAAAGATCTTCCCGCTGAAGTTATCACAAGGCTTCCGGTAAGGACTACTGACAATGACATTTATTACGATGATGATTATCAAGGCATGCCCAGCGGCGGCTACACGCCGATTTTTGAAAAATTGTTGAAAGATATACCGGTGGAATTGAAAACGGACTTTCTGGGAAAAAGAGATTACTGGAGATCCGTCGCCAGGACTCTTGTTTACACCGGTCCCATAGACCGTTATTTCAATTACCGTTACGGAGAACTGCGGTGGAGGTCTTGCCGGTTTGAAATCGAAGAAATGCAATTGGATGATTATCAGAGCATCAGTGTGATGAACTATGCCGATCGGGAAGTGCCCTATACACGCATTCTTGAACCAAAACACTTTTATCGCGAAAAAGCCCATTTGTCGCGAAGCACCATTGTCATCAGAGAGTATCCTTGCGATGATCCGCACGAACCATATTATCCGGTAAGGCTGAAAGCTGATCAGGAAATGCTGGCCAAGTATCAAAAGGCGCAGAATCAGGAAAGGGATGTTATATTCGGCGGCCGGCTGGCTGAGTACAAATACTATAATATGGATCAGGTAATTTCCCGAGCGCTGGAGCAGGTTGAAAGATCACTTAAAAGAGTTCTGTAGAATAGAACCGAAGTGAGGAGACGGATTGCTTACAATAATCTGCTCTCCCGTGGATTTTTTAATCACATAACCGTCGAACATTTTTTTCCTGCCGCCTTGTAAATTACCATACACTCTGACCTTCTCACCGACAGAAAGCTTTGTTTTGATATTCTCCGGCAATTCCGCCCTGACATAGATTGATCCGGAATCATCCATTAAATCAAAGCCACTATTATCAATCTGGGTTATATTTCCTTCGATTATGCTTACTGGCGGCAAAGCCAGGTTTTTAATGGGTGTAGTTCCGGCGCATCCATTAAGTATGTTTTAAAAACTTCCACCCCCTACCCCCGCCAGCGGGGGACATTCGAGGCGAAACCCTTTGCGGCGGCGAGACAGTTACCCCTACCCCCGCCAGCGGGACATTCCTCATTACGCACAACCAATATTTGCTATTGTGACACAGTCTCCTGCGCCGGGCAGGCCTCGCAGTCCGAAACACGGCGTGTTGGGGAACAACCTGATAACCTGAAGGTCACGCGAGGTCACACGACGCACCCTGCCTGATTGCAGGGATTGTTCCCCCGGCAGTCCGCAATAATAAAAGTCATTTAATGTCCTCCGCTGGCGCGTTTAGTCCGGCGTATGCCTGGAGAGGTGTCACCCGGCATGCGCCGGGTAGACTCCGTGACGGAGGTGGAAAAAATTCACGTAATACGTAAATGTCCAATACTAGCAAAGCAACGAACACAACAATGAACATTGAGATAACAAGTTTTCTCATTTGATTTCTCCTACGCTAATTGTCCAGTGAATGGACGTCATTGCGGGCGACCGTTTTTGCCGCAGGTGAAAAGAGCGCTGCGGCTCATGCGGATTTGGGGGGATTTTTTGATGGAGAACCCAACTTCCTTTGCCGTTTCTATCGTGCGTGAAAATTTTTTCGCTGATACATGGATTGCCGGTTCAACCAGAAGAAAAAGCCCTTCTGGTTTCATGAGATCGCGGATTTCCGAAAATAATCTTTGTTGACCGGGAACTTCATGCGCCATCCAGAAAGCCAGGATGAAGTCAGCCTTTTCATGAAATCCGATGGAGTCCGGGCCGGCCAGATGTGTTTTGATTATTTCAGCAACACCTTTCTTTTTAGCGCGCTCCATAAGCGCGGAGAGCATTTTGGGTTGGATGTCAATGGCAATGACGTGGCCTGATGGCCCAACAAGTTCGGCCAACGGTATACTGAAATAGCCCATGCCGGGCCCGATATCAATTGCAGTATCACCTTGGTGAACGAAGGATCTGAGAATTCTAACCGGATCATGAATAATTTTGCGCAAGGGGTTATCGAAGGTGAAACACAACCACCAGGGACAAACATGTTTTTTGTTTAGCAGTTTTTCTAGCATTTTATATATGCCCTTAATGGAGGGGCTAAGTTGTGGCAGCATAAAAGTCGGTTGCGAATGTAACCCGTTGGCTACATAGGTCTGTTGACCGTCTTATTGTCCTGCAACAAAAGCAAGAAATTCTTTCACCTTATTCTTTGCCTCTATGAATGCCTCGACTTTGTCTGCATTGGAGAATTCAATCCGAATTTCGTATTTACGAAAATCGCCGGAGCCCTCATAGACCGAATGTCCATCCAGAAATCGCACTGCGTCCTCAATTGATGCAAACTCATTTACACGCCCATATAGCGGAATAACAACAACGCGTGTAACATACCGACCGAGTCTTTTGTTTAATGCATCGAAAAACATGTCTATTGCTACTTGATTGCTTCTGACAAGATGATCACAAATTCTCGTCATGACAGCCTTTGAAGCCTTTTCAATTCTATTAGTTGTCTGTTTAAATATACGGTCAGGAGTATTTTCATCAAATGCGATGTCAATTTTTTCTGATTGAAAGGCTGCCACAATTGTATCATATGGGAAATAGAGTACGTTAAATCCCAAAGAACGGAGTTGTTCTAATGAACCTTCTGTAAAAACACCGGCAAGAACAGTTCCAAGGAATGGATTATTCCATTGGTATTTCTCGGCAAGCGGAAGGATAGCCCCTTGAATTTCTTGTGCTTTGTTTCTCGAATGCTTCGTATATCGTCGCCATGCCGTCTCAATAAACGCCAACGGTCTTCCGATTTTATCGTCAGTGCCATCCCGTTCAATCACGAAGTCAAGATCGTGGACGTTTCCATATTGATCTTCCCACGTTACTTTCTTGCCGGTTCGTGCCGGCCTGGTTTTTTTCTGATGGTCAAGGTAAAGGCCTTGATTTTTACAAAAGGTCTCTAGTTGCGGGAGGACAACTGCTTCAAGCAATTCTCCAATGATCTGTCCAAATCTATGCGCTGGTGATTCTGCCATACTCTACCCCTCAATCCAAAGGAGTCCTTCTTTGAGCGGGACGCGGTGTTTTCTATTTTTCCATTTAATATTTCGATCTCGCAGCTTTTCGAAACGATGATTCTTGAAACCTGCCGCTATTGCAAGTTCGGCAATCCATCTCTCAACAGGACAATAGACGCCGTATGGGGCAGAGTCACCAATGACCCAGCACATCCGTGAACCTGGCTTGCAAACACGCCGGAGCTGTTGAAGAACAATGCTGATGTCGCGGCAATAGGCTGCAACCATTGTGTGATAATGCTTTTTGCCTCCGTGGCTCTCGCGCACTTTCGCCAATTCATGGACAACTTGTGCCAGTTCGGAACGTATCGCGGCAACAGCCTCTGAGGCGAGAAGGTCTTCAAGCACAAGCCGTTCGCGTGATGAATGCTGGGACGATGAAACAATAAGATGTCGCCTTACTGCATTATGGATATCTCCCCATCCGTTCACATCACCCCAAAACGTCATCTCAAAACGCAACGCGTCCGCGTAATCGTAATTATTGGCATATGGTGGCGAAGTGATTACAGCATCTACATTACAGGAGGAAATATCAGTAAATGTTCGGGCATCCCCTGCTATTATATTAGCGCATGATCGGCTGGCTCTCACTTGCATCCACCGTAAATCAGCCTTAATGATTTCAATCTGTTGCTGAAAAGCAAAGAAGGGTTCAGCGACGCGTTTCTTTGTCTTATTAGGTAATATATATTGCCATTGAGCAGTGCCAGCGGTTGAAGTTGAACGAAGTATTGCAGTCAATGCCAACCAGACCAATTCTGATTCTGGAGACTCATCCTTCATTAGCAACCATGATGATTTTAATGCATCAAGAGACGCAAGGGTATCCGGTTCATAGCTCCGTTCAAGCAGCATGGGAAACTTTACTGTATGTGGCTTTTGCTTTTGTGCTTGTGTTAATACAGTGGCCGCAAAATCGGCGACACTATCAGGCGGCGTTGTCCAAAGTAGCTTGGCCTTTAATATTCTTGCAACTACGGGGTGTGCTTCGACACCTAAGCTTGGGATACCCAAAGTGTCACAAACAACAGACACTGTGCCAGAACCTGCGAATGGGTCAAGAACAAGATGTCCCTCCTTAATCCTCCATTCGGCCAAAACTTCCTCGACCCATTGAGCTGCAAAGCCGGCGGAGTAGCGAAACCACCGATGAACAGGAAGCGCCATGTTATCGAGAAAAGTGCCAGACCGCGATAGTTCGATGTCGGGCCTCACTGCCAGATTATCTTCAAATAGTGATAAGTGTGTTTGAGTTTGCATGCTACTATCGTATCATATTCGGGCCATCAGTTCATGTATTCTTTTAGGCCAATAATTAATATGTTTAATTCATAAATCCACTTTTGTTAAAAGACACTATTGATTCAGTGCTTAACTGTCTAAACCAAAGCTGTATTAAAATCAAACATTTATTGTCGGGTTGTTGTGTAAAAGCGGTTTGAAATTTATCATTTTTTGAGAAAAATTTCTTTGACTAACAAGAGCCTTCTCCATATACTTATAACAATTCTAAACCAAAGAAACCCCCGGCGATTGCTTGGGTCGCTATCGGCTTTCTTAATGTATAGGTAGGGGCTGTTCCCCGAACAGCCCGCAATTTTTGGCGCGGTCAAGGAACGCGCCCTACATTGGCTCGATATAAAAGAATGCTTTGAGAATGGAGAATGTTTATGTCACCGGAATCCATATCGCAAACGTTGACTCAACTGAGGACATTCTTTGCCTCGGGAAAAACAAGGGATATCGACTTTCGTATCACTCAACTGAAAAAGCTCAAGGAAGGCATACGCAAATATGAAGCGGAAATCATGGCCGCTCTTTATGACGACATGCGCAAACCGCCTTTTGAAGCCTATGCCAGTGAAATCGGAATTCTCTACACGGAAATTGATCATGTAATAAATCACCTTTGGTCTTGGTCGCGTCCCCGGCGTGTGGCGACACCCATCATTCATTTTTTATCCCGGAGCCGCATTTATCATGATCCTTACGGTGTTGTTTTGATTATCAGCCCCTGGAATTATCCTTTCCTTTTAACCATTGCACCACTAATAGGAGCCATAGCCGCGGGCAATTGCGTGTTGATCAAACCTTCGGAATTTTCATCTTCCACATCGGCAACGATTGAAAAGATGATAGCCGAATTGTTCGATCCCGATTATGTGACAGTTTTTCAGGGAGAAGCCGAAGCGGCAAAAAAGCTGTTGGAGGAAAAATTCGACTATATTTTCTTTACCGGAAGCACGGCCGTCGGACGGATTGTCATGACTGCGGCAGCCCGCTACCTCACACCGGTAACATTGGAACTGGGAGGAAAGAGCCCCGCTATTGTTGATGAAGATGCCAATCTTAATTACGGGATAAGAAGAATTGCCTGGGGTAAATTTTTCAATGCCGGACAGACATGTATTGCTCCTGATTATGTTCTGGTAAACCGGAAAATAAAAGATAAATTTATTGAGAAAATGGTAGGAACACTTCATTCGTTTTACGGTGAAGATCCCATGATGAGCCCGGATTATGCCAGAATCATCAACGACCGGCATTTCGACCGGCTTGTCCAACTTATGAAAAGCGGATCGATTCTCTATGGCGGCAATAATCAGAGAAAAGATTTATATATAGCCCCGACAATCATCGATCAGGTTTCTCCAAACGATCCTGTGATGCAGGAAGAAATCTTTGGCCCTCTTCTGCCCCTGATTGAATACAGCGATATTGACGAGGCTATTGCTTTTGTGAATCAGCGGTCGCGTCCTTTGGCGCTTTATTGTTTTTCTGAGAATAAGAAAATTCAAGACAAGGTTCTTCGCGAAACATCTTCCGGAGGCGGTTGTATCAATGACACCATATCCCACATCGGGAGTCAGGAACTACCCTTCGGCGGTATCGGGGAAAGCGGCATGGGCAGCTATCACGGGAAAGCAAGTTTCGACACTTTTACTCACCAGCGCGGCATTCTGGTGCGTTCAAATTTGTTGGATATATCGTTGCGTTATCCGCCTTACCGTGACAGGGTTTCGCTGTTACAATTATTATTCAGGATTATCAGATAAGAATTTTCTGAATGGAAAAGAAAATGTAAAATAATAAATTTATAGAGGTGCTCTATGACGGAAAAAACAATTATTCAGTTGGGAAAGATGGTCAAAAGTTTCACTTTGCAGGATCAATTCGGTCAGAGCTTTGTCCTGCCCAAAATGAGAGATCGGTGTGTCTTGTTGTCTTTTCATCCCCTCGCCTGGACGCCTGTTTGTACTTTACAGATGCAGTCCCTGGAAAAGAACAAAAAGATATTCGATAAGCTCAACACAATCGCCGTGGGTTTAAGTGTGGATAGCGTTCCCTGCAAGGCGGCATGGGCCAAATCAATAAAGATCAAACAGACAAAGCTTTTGTCGGACTTCTGGCCGCACGGAAATGTGGCCAAAGGACTTGGACTGTTCAGAGAACAAGACGGTATTTCACAACGGGCAAACGTAATTCTCGATGAGGCGGGAAAGGTTTGTTTTGTTAAGGTTTATCCCATCTCACAGTTGCCGGATATTGGTGAGATTATCGCTTTCCTCAAAAATGCTTAATCCCATGTGGAAATATGATACCCCGCAGCTTGCTTCGGGGTATCATATTCGTGATTGACACATACGATTCTTCTTCATATACTCCCACCGCAAAATAATTCACATGCAGATCATGTTAGCCTAAACAATGTGGCATCCAGATCTATAAAGGGTGCCGTATGAAAATAGTCTGTTCTTTTGAAAAACCAGCTTTATATTTTGATAATCCTGTTTCAGTTATAGTTTGTTCTTCTTTTGAAGATGTCCCGCGGTCTTTTGAAAAGATCGAGGAAGCGCTTGCGCAGGGTTTATATATTGCCGGCTTTTTTTCCTACGAACTGGGTTACGCGTTCGAAGATAAATTTTCAGCTTACCCGCTTAACAGGTTCCCTCTTATCTATGCAGGCTGTTACAGAAAATCCCAACAGTATAAGAATCAACTTGTCGCTGATAGTCATTCAAGTAAAAGAGAAAATTTGCGATTTAACATTTCCAAAGAGAAATATTTTGAGCATATTGATATTATTCGTTCATATTTACAGTCGGGCGATGTGTACCAGATTACTTATTGCTTGAAGATTCTTTTTGATTTTAAAGGCAATGCATACGATTTATATCAAAAACTGTTTGATGTGCAGCCCGTGCCCTATGCCGCCCTTATCGAAACTGATCAATATAGTATCGCGTCACTTTCTCCGGAATTATTTTTGTACAAAAAAGGAAGTTCCATTTTATCAAAGCCCATGAAAGGAACATGGCAAAGAGGCGACACGATTCTTAGTGACATCATAGCCAGACATCAATTTTATCACGACGAAAAAAACCGGGCTGAAAATGTAATGATTACCGATTTGCTGCGTAATGATTTAGGACGTATCGGAAAAAATATTCACGTGCCGCGCTTATACGAAATAACTCCGTATAAAACACTATTTCAAATGACCTCAACGGTTGCGGCCGATGTTGCGCCAAATATATCAATATACAATTTATTTAAAAGTCTGTTTCCGTCGGGGTCAGTGACCGGCGCCCCTAAAATACGGGCTATGGAAATAATTCATGAACTTGAACGCGAACCACGCAACATATACACCGGTGCCATCGGCTATATTAAACCCAATAAAGATTTATTTATTAATATTCCGATACGTACGGCCATGATAGATCGCATAAATGGGAAAGGAGAAATGGGCATCGGCGGCGGTATTGTGTGGGATTCAACGGCTGAGGGAGAGTGGGCGGAAGGAATTTTAAAGGCAAGATTTTTTACCGATAGCGTTTAAAAAGTTAATTAGATTTATCGCCTTATCCAAAATGCAAATGTGCCATGTATTGCGGGAGGGGAAACAATATTGGATGATTTGGCTTTATAAATCAAATTTAATGAGTTCAGTAGTAGACATCATTCTGTCATAATATTTACGAAACGAAATCCGTTTTTGCCGGAGTTTTTGACTTTATACATGGCTTCATCAGCCAGCTTGATAAGTTTGTCCATATCTTCGCTATGGTCGGGAAAAAGCGCGATTCCGATACTTGTACTGACAACAGACTTTTGCCCTTCGAAAATAATAGGCTGAGATACCAACTGAAGCACCTTTTCTGCAATAACAGTGCCTCCAATAATGAATAGATTGGCCAGAACGATTGAAAATAAATCAGGTATAATTCCGCGAAACGTAATGAAAAGAAGTGCGATAAGTTGCAGAATGTAGTTGACAAGCCACAGGGTAATTTCCGGAGAGCGTTTTTTG
>WOYI010579535.1_pt1 | contig 50956 bp, 48 predicted proteins | sample 6423411 | NCBI WGS metagenome assembly WOYI01 (sample SAMN13441803, study PRJNA592873) | oil field metagenome | biome: oil field; feature: oil-well bore; material: oil-contaminated soil; isolation source: oil-contaminated soil from oil-well borehole | place: Germany: Wietze | collected 2016-10-18 ... | reverse complement strand
AAAATTAAAATACTACGCACACAGTACATATTGCAGGGCGGGGTTCGTGCGGTGCTTTGTCTCCGCTCCTTTCTTGAGCGTCAGGTCGAGGACAGGAACGCTCTCCAATCCCGATAACTATCGGGACACAACGACAACTGACAGGTGACCGTTACACACCAAGGCACAGTGCACAGCAAATTCAAGATAGATATTATCTTAACTTTGAACCGAAAATTTAAAGGATATAAATAGTGCAAAATTAAATGATGGGTAACTCAAAAATATCCATACGTTTTTTTGATGACAGAGAAGTACGTGCCATTTGGGACGATGAGAATTCAAAATGGTGGTTTTCTGTGTTGGATATTGTGGCTGTTCTTACCGACCAGGATGATTATTCGAAAACCCGCAACTATTGGAAATACCTTAAAGCCAAATTAAAGAAAGAAAAAAACCAAGTGGTTAGTGCTACTACCCAGTTGAAAATTATGGCACCCGACAGCAAAAAGCGTTTAACCGACATGCTTGATTACAAGGGAATTATTGATTTAAGCAAAGAGTTTCCAAGCAAAAAAGCAAACCGTTTTATCGAATGGTTTACATTCAGCGATGAAGTTGGTACAACTAAAGGATTGCAGCAAATACATGCCTATTTATTTGGCGGATTGTATGATTTTGCGGGACAAATAAGGCAGAAAAATATTTCAAAAGGCGGCTTTCAATTTGCCGTATCGCACTTTTTAGGCCCCACTTTAAAGCCAATAGAAGCGATGCCCGAAACTACATTTGACGAAATCGTAAATAAATATGTAGAAATGAATATTGCGCACCCTTTTATGGAAGGCAATGGGAGAAGCGCCAGAATATGGTTGGATTTAATACTAAAAAACGCCTTAAAAAATGCATTGACTGGAGTAAAATAAGCAAGCAGGATTACATGAACGCAATGATGCTAAGTCCAACCAAAAGTAAAGTTCTAAAATCACTCTTGGAAAATGCACTTACAACTAAAATCAATGACCGGGAAATGTTTATGAAAGGGATTGATTACTCATATTACTATGAAGAAAATAACTAACAAAAATCGATAATTTAGAAAACAACGAACCTCCAACAATTGTATATGGCAGGCGGGGATTGTAGCTCATTTTGAAAAAAGATTCAGCTCAGCAATATTGCATATTTGAGCCGCATTTAATACTTTAGTGAGCTAAATAAAATAACAATGAAAAACAAAAGAAACTCCGAAATACTGAATTTCATTCTAAAAAATAAAGAATGTTCTTCCAAAGAAATTCATGAAGGAATTTTAGTTTCATTGAGTTATGCAACCGTTAAAAGAATTTTATTAAATCTTACTTCCGAGAACCTGATTTCAAAAGTCGGACAAGGGAAATCGACAAAATATATCATCTCCCCTTCTTTCGAATTACTTAAACCTGTTGATATTGATGAATACTATAAAAAGGAGATTGACGAAAGGACAATCAAAGAAAATTTCAATTTAAAACTAATTTCGGAAACCCTTTTAAACACACGACTTTTTACCGAAAATGAACTTTTAAAATTATCAGAACTTCAAAAAACTTATGAAAACAATCTTGCCCAACTTTCAGAATTTGAATACAAAAAAGAACTGGAACGACTGGCAATCGATTTGAGCTGGAAATCTTCTCAAATTGAAGGAAACACCTATTCATTGCTCGAAACGGAAAGATTGCTGAAGGAAAAAGAAACTGCTTCAGGAAAAACAAAAGAAGAAGCCACGATGCTTTTAAACCATAAAGATGCCATTGATTTTATCATTGAAAATCCTGATTATGTAATTCCGTTGACCGTTTCAAAAATTGAGGACATTCATAGTATCTTAATCAAAGAACTGGCAATTGACAGGAATATTCGAAAAAGAAGAGTGGGTATTTCAGGGACAAATTATCGTCCGTTAGACAACGAATTTCAAATCAGGGAATCATTGGTAAATATGTGCGATTTGGTAAGCAGCAAAAGTAATGTTTTCGAAAAAGCGCTTTTGACACTGGTATTAATTTCTTACATCCAACCATTTGTTGACGGGAATAAAAGGACTGCAAGAATTGTAAGTAATGCAATTCTGATGAACAACAAATATTGCCCGATTTCATTCAGAACAGTTGATTCTGTGGAATATAAAAAAGCGATGTTACTGTTTTATGAGCAGAATAATATATCTGTGTTCAAAGAGATTTTTATAAATCAATTTGAATTTGCAGTGAATACATATTTTTAAAATGAAAAGAACGAGCTACAACAATTGTATATGCAGGCGGGGTTTTAGCGGTCCTGCGAGTCTGACAGGATTTCTCTTCGAGATCCGCAACGACAACTTGCATTTCAGAAATACATTGATTCTTTAGAAAAGCCTACATCGTTCTTCGTCTGAATAGCTTTGTCCGAAACTTAAGAAATGAGATTAAGCAAAATCGTAAAATTTACTTTTATGATAATGACATTCGAGATATAATTATTGGTGATTTTAAAACCAACAATCCCGGCCATCGATTTCATTCATCTTTGTTCAAGCTTCAGGTATTTTTGAGGTTATTAGCTGTTGCCGATATCGGGTGTTCTGCTCAAAATCCCTGTTTGTTGGTAAATTAATCCTGTTCCCCGGGTTCACCGCCTGGTTCTTCAAACGGATTTACCCCGTCGGTAAAAATGGGGTTGTTTGCGCGGCTTTCCTTATCAAGCGGAACATAGCCCTGCGGAACTGCCGATTCTGAGGGGTCGTAAGGAAACACATCCACAATCGTACTCACTGCCATCGACGAAATTACATAAGGAATCACCAAATATCCCAGGCTCTCGTCCAGGCGTTTCAGCGCTTCGTGAATATCGTCGGCCATCACAAGATAATAGGTCCGCAGCTTTTTTTCACGTCCGGCTTCCTCATCTACCGTAACCAGGTTGATGGTAGCGCGGAACCACAGTTCGCCATCGTCGAAAGGAAATACTTCGGCAATCTTTGATTTTTTGATATCAACTATCGTAAACTCACCGCCGCGCACCATCTGCTGCATATTCCGGATAATACGTGTTTCAGCATCGGTGTACGAAACAGCGTCGAGCAGGAAATTCTCGTTTACCAACTGTTCCTTTCCGCTTTGTGAAACCTTCATGTATTTTACTTTGCTTTCGAACCAGGTCTGCATCATAATCTTTCAGATTTTTTAGGTCAGCAAAAATAACGATCCCTTTTTGTCAATAAGAAAAAACCGGGGATAGTTTTCAACAAAAAACCGGCGCCACTGGCAACCGGTTTCCGTTCATCTAATCTAACTAAACTAACTATAAACTACCCTTGACCTTAATTGAACACTTATTTTGTAGTTGTTTTTTCAATTTTTGCTGAAGTTGAGAGTAAAGGCCCCGTCCAGCGACGGGGCCATAAAACAGACAGCTACAGACTTAAAAGCTGAAGAAGATTAGTTATAGGCGCTTTCTCCATGTTCATAAACATCGAGGCCTTCTTCTTCAATGCGCTTAGAAACGCGCAGAATATTTGCTTTCTTCAGGATGAAGAATAAAATCAAACCAGTACCAAATGCCCAGGCGAAGAAAACTAATACACCAATTGCCTGGATACCCAGTAATTTAGCGCCACCACCATAGAGCAACCCTTCTGAAGTTGAGAAAATACCAACCATCAGTGTACCCAGTGCGCCACTCACCCCGTGAACAGAAACGGCGCCAACCGGATCGTCTACTTTCAATACCTTATCAATAAATTCTACAGCAAACGGAAGGATGAATCCGGCAATAATACCAATGGCAACCGCTCCCATCGGATCAACAGCATCGCAACCGGCTGTAATGGCTACCAAACCTGCCAAAGCGCCGTTCAACGAAATAGATAGTGAAGGACGTTTATAACGGAACCATGCTACCATCATTGCAGTAACTGCACCGGCTGCAGCAGCAAGGTTAGTTGTTACGGCGATGTGACCAATGGCCACAGCATTTTCGGTTCCGGCAGCGGCAAGCTGCGAACCCGGGTTAAATCCGAACCATCCAAACCACAGGATGAATACACCCAACGCACCGTAAGCCAGGTTATGACCAGGAATCGCAGTGGGAGTTCCATTCGCTTTGTATTTACCTAAACGGGGACCAATCATGGCAGCACCTGCCAGACCTACCCATGCACCAACCGAGTGAACGATTGACGAACCGGCGAAATCGTGGAACCCAAGCTGGCTCAACCAGCCACCGCCCCAGGTCCAGTGACCCGAAACCGGGTAAATCAGCACAGTAATTACTATACTGAAAATAAGATAAGCTTTGAATTCAGTTCTTTCAGCCATGGCTCCCGAAACAATAGTTGCTGCGGTTGCGGCAAATACTGTTTGGAAAAACAGGTCGGCATAATCCGAGTAGTTGTCGCCAAAACCATCGCTCATAAAGAACAGGTCGGGCATCCCTACAAACCCGCCGATCGAGTCTCCATACATCAGTGTGAAACCGATAATCCAGTAAAGTAATGAACCGACGGCGAAGTCCATCAGGTTTTTCATCAGAATGTTTGCGGTGTTTTTCGAGCGGGTAAAACCTGCTTCCACCAGGGCAAATCCAGGTTGCATGAACATCACCAGAAATCCGGCGATTAATAACCACATATTGTCGATACCTATTTGCAGGCCTTGTATAGTTTCTTCCATGATAATCTAATATTTTTACGGTTATTACACTTCTTTTCCTTTAATGTAAAGCGACTCGTCACCCGATTCACCGGTCCTGATCCGGTACGATTCTTCAATCGGCAGAATAAAGATTTTGCCGTCTCCAATTTCGCCCGTTCGTGCCGAACCCAGAATGGCCTGTACTGTTTTGCCAATGTTTTTATCGCGTACAATAATTTCGAGTTTAGTACGCTCGATAGAACTGGTATCGTAAACAACACCGCGGTAAACACGGCCTTCACGGGCCTGTCCTACCCCCCTCACGTCCCAGAAGGAAAAGAATTCGATGCCGGCTTCGGAGAGAGCTTCTTTTACCTCTTCGAATTTTGATTTCCGTATAATGGCTTCAATTTTTTTCATCTTTCTTTTTTGTTTTATGATTTAAAAGGAAAGTGCAACTTACCCCCTCGCTCACATTGCACTTTCCCGCACCTTAATTAATTTACAGAGAAATACCTGCAGTTATGTAAAAACCACCGGTTGTCGGATTTAGGATTACAGCGCCTGAAACGGGCAGCGAGAAACTTTCGGTAAGTTTGAGTTCTTTTGATGTTCCGATGTTGATATTACAAATTCCGAAATCGTCTTTAATGTGGCCACCATCGGTTTCATGAATTGTGTACTGCCCCTCACCGGCGCCCAAACCAATACTGAATTTTTCGAAACCATAGCTGGCTTCCAGGTACATATCACCACTATTATCAGAACCGTCTGCCGAAACAGAACCATCAGGCATAAACATGTATGCGCCTGTTAAAGAGAAACCACCAAGTCCAAGGCTTACCATTGGTTCGAAATAATGAGAAGCGCCATCTGTCCAATCGCCACCGAAATAATAATCAGTAACAGTAATGCCGAGTGTAGCTGTTTCGCTCAGGTCGAAAGAATAACCTGCATAAAGGTCGGCTTCAAAAGCTTCAATGTCGGAAGAGCTAACAGAACCCCAGCCTCCAATAGCAAATCCGCCAGAACTAAATTCAACGCCGGGTTGAAATGCCGGGCCTGATCCAAATTTCAACCCCCTCCAGATGTAGCTTGAATAAATATCCAAACTAGCATTCCATTCCTGCGCTTTGGCAATTGGAGTAAACAAACTTAGCAATAGAAACATGCTTGCGGTAATCGGTAGTTTTTTTTTCATAATCGTAATTTTTAATAGTTAAACTGCTTTTATTTTATCGTTTTATTTTAATTTTTCTTACACCCCTATTTTTTATAGGGTCATTTCTATTTTTAATATGTTTTTAAGTATTATACCCCATGATTTTTTATTAACGATTCAAAAAAATGTATTTTTATCCAATGATCGTACTTTTTTTACCCCTTCTCCATGAGTACTTAACAAATTATTAATATCTGAATTGTTTTTTGCACATTTTGATATTTTTTGATGGATATAATGTCTTTTATATATCACATTTATCATTTACAAAGCCTTATTGCAAAATACAATAAACAGAATATCAGAAGTTAAGACAGCACAGTTGTCTCCATCTTCGTACAGATAAAACACAAAATGAAATATGTAGGTGATTGTATGGCGCCCTGAATGATTTTAGGACTCAATGAATGTGGTAAAAAATAAATCCCCCGGAATAACAGGAACACTATTTTAAAACAAGAAGATACATTTTCCCGAAGCGGCTTGCCCGGGTTTTAGGATTAAGAAAACGCAATGATTGGCGAGTAAGGGAGCGATGTTCGGGGTAAACCTTAACGACCTCCGTTTCAATTCCAGCCTGTTGTATCTCATTATAACCTTCTTCCGAAGTGTAGATCCAGCTTCCGTGGTTTGAGGCAAAGTCTTTTAAATCATCCTGCGTAAGCAAGTATTTCCCCGGAGATTTAGAATAGAGGAACAAATTCCAATAACGTGCACTTTCACCATAAATACTAAGAGTAACCCTCTCTGGGGCTTCGTGGTTAAAAACTTTTGCCGCATCGTAAGAAGTATGGTATTGTATCATACCCGGGTACATGCTTACGTTAATGGTAAACAAAATGGATGATGCAGCCAGTACAAGCATTAATATCTGCTTTTTCAAATCGAGGCGCTGAAAAACAAAATACAATACGCCCAAAACAAATAAACCATATACCAGCCAATATAAAAATCGCTTTTCGGGATAAACATACAGTGTTATCAGCAATAAAAAGGAGACCAGAATAACTGCTATGAATTTATGAATAACAGCAAGTGTTTTCTGCAGGGTGATGTTGCCTTGTTTCTCAAATAAAATAACCGTCCACTTAGCGGTTACTATAAATAGTAATGGAACGGCACTTAATATGTAGTGTGGGTTTTGTTGTTTGGCCACGCTCAGGATCGCTACAAAAAAAAGAATTCCGGCTAAAATTGCAACATCGCTTTTTTCACCTTCCCTAAATTTGGTACGGAATAGTTGTTGGATTTCTTTAAACAGGGCAACCACCATAAAAATTGACCATGGCAATAAAAGATACAATGAAGTATGGAGGTAAAAAGTATAATCGGCGCTACTTCCATGATATGATCCGGTTACCCTTCCAACATTATTGGTCCAGAAATAAAACTTGATTCCTTCGAGCCCGAACTGGTTCAGCAATCCGATCAGTGCCGGGGAGATTACCACACCCACAATCAATAATGCCAGCAACCAACGATAGTGAAAAATATCTTTCCATTTACGCTGTACCAGCAGTTCCGTACCAACAACAGCAACAGGAATTAAAGCTCCAACCGGCCCCTTGGTAAGCATCGACAATCCAATACCAACACTTCCCAACACAAACTGGTGCCATTTTTTAAACTTTATGAAGGCCAAAAACTGCCAAACCGAAAAAACCACGATCGAAGCCAGTAGGGTATCGGTATGAATATCGTTATTGAAATGAAGGTAAGCCAGCGATGTCCCCCACAAAACCATAGCCAACCCTGCTGTCTTCTCGTTGTACAACAATTTCCCCAAGCGATAAATAGAGAAGAAGCCCAGTAATGAAAAAATTATAACAGCAATTTTATACGCAATAATAGAAAACCCGAAAATCGAGTAACTCAAAGCGCCTATCCAGAAAAGCATTGGTGGTTTCTGATCATAAGCATCGCCGGCAATGGTCAAATTAATCCAGTCTTTATTCAATAGAATCTCGCGGCTTACCTCTGCATATTTAGCAGCATTTACAACTAAAGGCACTTTAAGCGACGATGCCATAACAAATAAAACAAGGAAAAGAATGCTTATATAAAAAGACCGGTTCTCTTTCATCCCTAATATAGCTCTTATATTGCGCTTCTCAGTAATTTCTCGTTCTCGTTATACGGCTCAAGAAATACCCACAAAAGAATAATAACAAACATGGCTTCCCACAATTCCCATATCCGAATATCCGGGACCAGGAGTATCAGTCCTGTGCAAAAAATCATTGCAACCGAGTGTTTTATTTTTGGTATTTGTAAACCAAAGAATTCAATAAGCTTCCTGAATTTATCCCATTTCCGAAAAAGCACTTGCGAAAACAGGAAATAAAATCCGAATATGATTACCAGTCCCTGCGAGAAAATAAGTTTGTTAATGTTTACTCCCCCTACTTTAAGGTTGTGCAAATTGGTTTCGCCCTGGATGTTATTGTGGGTAAAAAACTCGCCCGATTCGATCGAAAAAATGCGTTGCCCCCACGAGATTTCTTCACCAAAACCAAAAAAGGCGCCAATAATAATCACGATATTCAGAATCGCCCACCATTTGTTTCTTTGCTTTCGTTGCTTAAAGAACCGGAACAGGAAAAGTATTGATATTGCGAGCAAGACAAGTGCAGTGACATCTTCAAATACGCCGTCTTCAGCCACAAGACCGTGGTAAAAATCATCGGCAAAATAATATGATAAAGCACCAAATATGGCGCTACCCAGTAAAATGTAAACTACAATCTTAATAATTCTTTCCATGCTCTGTTGTTATTTTTTGTAAAGGCAAAACCATTCTGTCATCAGGATGCTTCTATGCAAATGGCAGCTGCAAATTTAATAATATTCCGTTGACATTGGCTTAACAATGGCTTCAAATAAACAACATCTGCCAATCAATACCCCGGTTTGTACATAAGTCTGCCTTAATTGTTTTTCCAATGCAGGCAATAGCACAAACGGCGAAATATTTTAAAATGTAAATTCTATCTTTGTGTAACCTGAAACAGGGAACACACCCTGCAAGCCGGGTATCCGCATTCTTTCAGGTATTAAAAAATTTTATGTATGAAACTTTGGGACAAAGGAACACCTGTAAATAAGGCCATCGAAGAATTTACGATCGGGAAAGACCGGGAACTCGATTTACACCTGGCTACTCACGACATCCTGGGTTCGATGGCCCATGTTACAATGCTGGCTTCGGTAGGCTTACTCGAAGAAAAAGAGCTTCCTGTATTACTGAATGCTTTACGCGAATTGCATCGACTTGCCGAAAAAGGCGAGCTTGTTATTGAAGAAGGGGTTGAAGATATCCATTCACAGGTTGAATTTCTGCTGACGCAAAAACTGGGAGATCTTGGGAAAAAAATTCACAGCGGACGTTCGCGAAACGACCAGGTCCTGCTCGACCTCAAACTTTTTACACGTGATGCCATCCACGAAGTTGTTGACAGCGCTTCTGACCTGATCGATATCTTACTGTCTCGTGCTGAAGAAGAAAAAGATGTTCTTCTCCCGGGTTACACACACCTGCAGGTTGCCATGCCCTCTTCTTTCGGACTTTGGTTTAGCGCCTATGCCGAAAGCTTAACAGACGACCTTGGGTTGCTCTGTTCGGCTTTTAAAATTACCAACCAAAATCCACTGGGTTCTGCTGCCGGCTATGGTTCGTCTTTCCCGCTAAACCGACAAATGACAACCGAACTTCTGGGGTTTAGCAATATGAACTACAATGTGGTTTATGCGCAAATGGGCCGTGGAAAGGTGGAAAAGATAGTTTCGTTTGCGCTTTCCAACGTGGCATCAACACTATCGAAACTGGCCTACGACGTTTGTCTGTTTATGAGCCAGAACTTTAATTTTGTGAGCTTGCCAACCGAATTTACTACGGGCTCGAGCATTATGCCGCACAAGAAAAACCCCGATGTTTTTGAATTGCTCAGGGCACGCTGCAATAAAATCCAGGGGGTTCCAGCTCAGATTATCCATATCATCAACAATCTTCCCAGCGGATATTTTCGCGACCTGCAAATGGTAAAAGAAGTGTTCCTGCCACTTTTCAAAGAGGTAAACGACTGTCTCCAAATTGCTGGCCTGGCGCTGAAAAACATGTCGGTAAATAAAAATATTCTGGATGATGCAAGATACGACTTCCTCTTTAGTGTTGAGGAAGTGAATGCATTGGTATTAAAGGGAATCCCGTTCCGTGAAGCCTATAAAATTGTTGGTGAAAAAATTGAAAAAGGTGAATTCATCCCTGACAAAAACATACAACACACACACGAAGGAAGCATCGGAAACCTTTGCCTGGATGAAATCCGTATAAAGAAGCAAAATGCTGTCAGTCAGTTCGATTTTGAGCAAATAAAAGAAGCAAAGCAAAGGTTACTAACCGGAAAGTTATAACCTATTGATTTATTGATATCTGTATGTTAGCCAGTTTTACCCTTTTTAACAATAAAGCTTTTCACTTAAAAACCTAGGTTAATTGTATGTTATTTAACACTCAAATAGCACATTTTGATTGTAGTTTTTAAGGTCTTTGTTTATTTTTGATTTCACTTCGTAAGTAAAATTTGATTTTAGCTTACATTTTTGCATCAATCGATTTTTCAGACAGCAGTCGGTTAATGCTTTTAAGAGAATTTTAAAACAGAGAGAACATGATGCAACAGATTATACCGGATGCACAGGGTTTGTACAGCCCGGCAAACGAACACGAGAATTGTGGGATCGGATTTGTAGCCCACATCAAAGGAAAAGCTTCGCACAACATTATAGAACGTGGGTTGGAGGTTCTTCAGAACATGGACCACCGGGGTGCTACCAGCGCCGATAATTCAACCGGCGATGGAGCAGGGTTGTTGATGCAAATTCCTCATGAATTTATTACCGAAGTTTTAAAAGTAAATGTAGGCCAGCCGGGTAAATACGGGACCGGTCTTGTTTTTTTACCAAAAGATGAACTGGAAGCAAAAACCTGTCTCGATATTCTTACAAAACATATTGAAGCAGAAGGATTAACGCTGCTTGGCTACCGCGACGTCCCGGTGGACCACACAGCTACGGGAGAAATCGCCCAAAGCACCGAACCTTCTATTAAACAGGTTTTTGTGAAAGCCGACCTGGAAAAAGATGCGCTTGAACGTAAATTATACATCGTACGAAAACTGGCAGAAAAAGAAGTCAGAGAAACCAAACTCAAGTTCAAAAAAAGCTTTTATCAGCCTAGTTTTTCGGCAAAAATCATTGTGTACAAGGGGATGTTCACCCCCGACCAGCTAAAGGCGTATTATCTCGATTTCAAACACGAGAAATTTAAAAGTGCCATTGCCCTGGTACACTCTCGTTTTAGCACCAATACCTTCCCTACCTGGGATTTGGCCCAGCCGTTCCGTATTGTTGCTCACAACGGCGAGATTAATACAGTAAAAGGAAACCGTTTGTGGATGCAGGCACGCGAAGCGCTGATGAAATCGGAAGTTTTTGGCGACGACCTTAAAAAACTCCTTCCGGTTATTGAACCCGGGAAATCGGATTCGGCCTCGTTCGACAACGTACTCGAATTTTTGCACATGACCGGCCGCACACTGCCACATTCGTTGTGTATGATGATCCCCGAATCGTTTAACCAGAAAAACCCGATTCCTGACAGCTTAAAAGCATTTTACGAATATCATTCAACAATAATGGAACCATGGGACGGTCCAGCTTCAATGGTATTCTCCGATGGCCGTTACATTGGTGGCACGCTCGACCGTAACGGGTTGCGTCCGTCACGTTATGTGATCACAAAAAACGATCTTATTGTTATGGGGTCAGAGGTGGGAGTCCAAACTTTCCCCGCTGATGAAATCAAAGAAAAAGGACGTTTGCGTCCCGGGAAAATATTGTTGGTCGATACTCAGCTCGGAATTATTATCCCCGATGAGGAAGTAAAAGATCAACTGAGCCGTCGGAATCCATATCAGATGTGGTTGAAGGAAAACCGAATGATGATGAAAGACATTGCCGTAAAACAGCGTGTGCCTTCATCGATCGAGAATTTTGAAACCTACTCGAAAGTATTTGGGTACACCAAAGAAGATATGTACGAGTTGATTTATACCATGAGTACGTCGGGGGCCGAACCCACCAGTTCGATGGGAAATGATGCTCCTCCGGCAGTATTCTCGGATAAACCCAAGCGTTTCTTTGAATATTTCAAACAAATGTTTGCGCAGGTTACCAACCCGCCAATCGACCCGATCCGCGAAGGCTTGGTTATGGCCCTGACCAACTATATCGGCTCGTTGCATTCCAATATCCTGGATGAAAACCCGGAGCATTGCAAGCTGATCAAATTCGACGAGCCACTGCTTACCAACACCGACCTCGGAAAAATCAAAGACCTGAAAGATGAGATGTTCTCTCATCAAACCATTCCGATGGTTTTCCCGGTAAAAGAAGGGGTAAGCGGATTTAAAAAAGCCTTTAACGAAATGCTCTCTGCCGCCGAAAAAGCGGTTGATGATCAGAAAAACTATATTATCCTTACCGACCGTAATATTTCGCAAGATTTTGCCCCCATCCCATCCTTGCTGGCGGTTGCTGCTGTGCATCATCACCTCATCCGCAGTCAGAAAAGAATGCAGGTAGGTATTATTGTGGAAACCGCCGAAGCCCGTGAGGTGAACCATTTTGCCTTATTACTGGGATATGGCGCCAGTGTAATCAATCCTTATCTTGCATTTGCTGCCATCGACCACATGGTGAAAGAAGGTAAGATCAACCTTGAATACAGCGAAGCACGTAAAAACTATATCAAATCGGTTGGCAAAGGCTTGTTGAAAGTGTTCTCTAAAATGGGTATCTCAACGCTTCGCAGCTATCACGGGGCCCAAATTTTTGAAGCCATAGGAGTTGGCGACGAAATCATCAAAAATTATTTTACCGGAACCACCAGTAAAATAGGCGGAGTAGGGTTCGAAGAAATCTGCAAGGAATCAACTATGTTTCATGAAGAAGCTTACAAAGTTGACAATACTCCTGAACCATTCCTTTTCGAACACTCAGGTAATTATGCCTGGCGAAAATATGGTGAACATCATGCATGGAATCCGGAAACAATTGGCTTGTTACAATGGGCGACACGAACAAACGATTACGGTAAATACAAAGAATACAGTACACTGGTCGACAAACAGAACCAGAAACCGGCCTTTATTCGCGGTTGCCTGAATTACAAACGCAAACCAATTCCGATCGCGGAAGTTGAGCCGATCGGGGAAATTATGAAACGGTTTGTAACGGGCGCCATGTCGTATGGTTCGATTAGTAAAGAAGCACACGAAGCGCTGGCAGTTACTATGAATACGATTGGTGGACGCAGTAACACCGGCGAAGGCGGTGAAGACCCGGCACGTTTTGGCACTCTGAAAAACAGCAAAATCAAACAAGTCGCCTCAGGCCGTTTTGGCGTTACCAACAATTACATCACCAATGCCGACGAATTGCAGATTAAAATAGCACAAGGCGCTAAACCGGGAGAAGGCGGACAGCTGCCTGGTTATAAAGTGAACAAGATCATTGCAAAAACACGTAACTCCACGCCAGGCATCACTTTGATTTCGCCGCCACCTCACCACGACATTTATTCAATCGAGGATTTGGCACAGCTGATCTACGACTTAAAAATAACCAACCCCCGGGCGAGAGTTTCGGTGAAACTGGTTTCTGAAGATGGTGTTGGTACAATTGCCGCGGGTGTTGCCAAGGCATCATCCGATATTATTATCATTGCCGGTGCCGACGGCGGTACCGGCGCAAGTCCGGCCAGCTCGATAAAACATGCCGGCCTACCTGTTGAATTGGGTATTGCCGAAACACAACAAACACTGGTGTTGAACAATTTGCGTGGCAGGGTTAAACTCCAGGTCGATGGTCAGTTAAAAACCGGTCGTGACGTGGTGCTGCTGGCTTGTTTGGGTGGTGAAGAATTTGGGTTCTCCACTTCTGCACTTATCGTGTTAGGTTGTATCATGATGCGTAAATGCCACATGAATACGTGCCCTGCCGGAATTGCCACCCAGGATAAAGAACTCAGGAAACGCTTTATCGGAAGATCAGAATATACGATCAATTTCTTCCGCTTTATTGCCCAGGAAGTTCGCGAGTACCTGGCCGAAATGGGATTCCGCAAATTCAGCGAAATTGTGGGCCGTACAGATTTGCTGGAGGTGAACAAGGAAGTTACAAACTGGAAAATGAAGACTGTGGATTTCTCAAAACTTCTGTATCTGCCAAAACAGGCCGAAGAAGTGGATATCCACAATACACATCCGAACAGCCGCGACATGTCGGGGCACATGGATCATATTCTGATCAGGGATTCGAAAAAGGCACTGAACGGAGCCGAAAAAGTTTGGATCGATCGTGGCATCGTGAACATTGACCGAACCATTGGAGCCATGCTTTCCGGAGAAATCTCAAAACGATACGGCGAATCGGGCTTGCCTGAAGATACTATTAACTGCACTTTCCACGGAACCGCAGGTCAAAGTTTCGGCGCTTTCCTTGTAAAAGGCGTTTCTTTCCGTTTGGAAGGCGATTCAAACGACTACATCGGGAAAGGTCTTTCGGGTGGTAAAATTGTAGTTGTACCGCCACTCGGATCAACGTTTAAACCCGAAGAAAATATACTGATCGGAAACACTTCGCTTTATGGCGCTACCAGTGGTGAAGCCTATTTCCGAGGCGTAGCGGGCGAGCGTTTCTGCGTCCGTAATTCAGGGGCAAAAGCAGTTATTGAAGGTACCGGCGACCATTGTTGTGAATACATGACAGGTGGCAGGGTGGTAGTTTTAGGAAAAACAGGAAGGAACTTTGCCGCGGGGATGAGCGGCGGTATCGCTTATGTGCTCGACGAAACCGGAAACTTCGATTACTATTGCAACCAGGGGCTGGTGGAACTTTCACCGGTAGAAGATAAGTCAGATATCAAGGAATTGCAGGAGATGATCAGTAAACACCTCACTTATACACAAAGTGCAGTGGCATCGAAAATACTGACCAACTGGGAAGCGTATCTTCCTAAGTTTGTGAAAGTGATTCCGTTTGAATACAAAAAAGTTCTGCAGGAACAAAAACTGAAAGAGTTGCAGAAGAAATTACAACTGACCGAAGACGATCCTTCGCGTCACGAGTAGTATTCAGAAGTTTATTAATCGATAAAAAGAAAACAAGATATGGGAGACCCGAGAGGATTTATAACAGTTCGCCGCCTCGATGCCGGTTACCGGCCCAGGGAAGAAAGAATTTTCGACTATGGCGAGGTGGAACAAACACTGAACGAGAACGATCGCAAATTGCAGGCTTCACGCTGTATGGATTGTGGAATACCATTCTGTCACTGGGGATGCCCCGTTGGAAGTAAAATTCCGGAATGGCAGGATGCGGTGTATCGCGGGAATAAGGAAGAAGCCTATTATATTTTACATTCAACCAACAGTTTCCCGGAAATTACCGGTAGAATTTGCCCGGCACCTTGCGAAAAATCGTGTGTGCTGGCTATCCATGAAGAAGCGGTGACCATTCGCGAAAACGAATGTGCAACGGTTGAACAGGCTTTCGAAGCGGGTTTTATTAAAGCAAACCCTCCGCTTACGCGAACGGGGAAAAAAGTGGCTGTAATTGGCTCAGGCCCTGCCGGACTTTCGGCAGCCGATCTGCTTAACCGTGCCGGTCATTCAGTAACCGTTTTCGAGAAAAACGATGCTATTGGTGGCCTACTCCGTTATGGAATCCCTGATTTTAAACTCAATAAAAGAGTGATTGATCGTCGTTTGGCCTTGTTTGTCGACGAAGGCATTGAGTTTAAACCCAATGTTAATGTGGGTGTCGATATCGATAAAAAGAAGCTTTTAAACGATTTTGATGCGGTTGTGCTTGCCATGGGAGCCGAAAATGCACGTAACCTTGAAGTTGAAGGCCGTGACCTGAAAGGCGTTTATTATGCCATGGAATTTCTGAAGCAACAAAACAAAGTAGTGGCAGGACAAGAGATTCCGGAAGGAGAACGTATTCTGGCAGAAGGGAAAAATGTATTGGTAATTGGAGGTGGCGACACCGGATCGGACTGTGTGGGAACATCGGTCCGTCAAAAAGCAAACTCGGTTACTCAAATCGAGATTCTTCCTAAACCGCCAGAAAAAAGAGAAGATAATAATCCGTGGCCTTACTGGCCGAATACATTGCGGACTTCGAGTTCGCACCAGGAAGGGTGTACACGTCGCTGGAACATGAATACCAAGCGTTTCATTGGCGAGAACGGAGTTCTGAAACAAGTGGAACTGGTGCAGGTTGAATGGACAAAAGATGCCAACGGCCGCTGGTTGATGAACGAAGTGGAAGGTTCTGCCGAAATTATGAATGTGGATTTGGTATTGCTATCGATGGGATTCACGCAACCTGTTCATACCGGGTTGCTCGAAAGCCTCGGGGTCGATTTCGACCAACGCGGTAACGTAAAAGTAAACGAACAAAAACAAACGTCGGTAGATAAAATTTTTGCTGCCGGCGATGTGGAAAGAGGAGCCAGCCTGGTGGTACATGCCATTCAGGCCGGAAAAGTGGTAGCCCAAAATGTTGATGCCCACCTCAGAAACAAATAAACCATAAACGATTTAAACTAACTTTGGATTAACAATTATAGTGCAGTTTTTTCAGGAGGAGCCGGACGAAGGATATTTCCAGGACTAATCACTTTCCCTTGACCAGGTTGTGATACTTATCGGTTCCTCCTTTTTTTATGGCCTTATGTTTCGTTTTATGATATAAGTTTAGTCCCTTCAGGGCGTGTATGTTTCCAACGCCTGTGCGACCACAGATAATACTCCGGTTCTTCCCTGATCACTTTTTCCATTTTTCTTACATAAGCCTTCAGAATCTCTTCGGATGAAACTTTAGCAGGTTCTTCAAATAACAGTTCAAACTCAATCTCGTAAATACCCCTCGCAACTTTTCGGGTTCTTTGAAAAAAAAGTGGCTGATTAAGCTTTTGCGATATTTTTACCGGACCGGAAAAAAAAGCTGCCTCCCGATTCATAAAAAGAGTCCAAAACGGCGAGTTTTGTGGTGCACTTTGATCGGCTGCCAACCAAAGGATAACGGGTTTCTTCATGGCACTATAATTGAAAGCTGTTCGGGCTGCACTGCTCATCACTACTCCTTCGCCCCCCCATTTTCCACGGGCCTTAAGCAAAAAGTTATCAAAAGGCACATTATCCCGCATTTTATTATAAACCTCAAGAATTTTGGCATCCGTTTTTGTTTGCATATAACTACCCCATTCCCAGTTATTTTGGTGCATCGCTAAAACAATTACTCCTTTTTCTTTGGTAATATATTTTGTTAGTAAATCAGTGTTTTTAAACAAAATTCGATGCTCAATCTTCTTTCCCTTGATACTATGGAGTTTTAGTGTTTCAACAGCCAGATCGCTTAAGTGTCGGTAGTATTTTTTACGGATCGTCTCCAGTTCCTTTTTACTTTTCTCAGGAAAAGCGTACCGCAAATTTTCATCGATTACTGTCCGGCGATACCGAACTACATATTCGATGAGAAAAGATAAAAAATCCGATTTCAAATAGAGTACCCAAAACGGAAAGTGCGATAATGCTCTGAGCAAAAGCACCACAAATTTCTGATTGATTGTACGAAACGACATTTTATTTTCCATCCTGTTGATTATACTTCCTTAAAATTCCCTTTGCTGTTTTGCAGTGCGTATTAAAAAAGCATAAAAGTAATCTTAAAACTACATCTTATCATTTAATCCCGACCAAAATATGTTTATATTCGATTCAAAACAGGAACATGAAAACAAGAATATTGCTCTTCGCCTTTATGCTATTAGGATTAAATACAATGGCTCAGAATATGTTTATTGCTCATCGCGGAGCCTCTTACCTCGCCCCGGAAAATACAGTAGCTTCTGCTAAACTGGCCTGGGAACTGGGAGCAGATGCTGTAGAGTGCGATGTTTACCTCTCAAAAGACAACCGTGTAATGGTTATACACGACAAATCCACACGACGAACCTGCAACGGTAAAAAAGCTTTAGATATAAGCAAAACACCTTCGATGGTACTGCGCGACCTTGATGCAGGAAGTTGGAAAGGGCCGGAATTTAAAGGTGAGAAAATTCCATTTATCGAAGAAATAATAGAAACAGTACCCGAAGGGAAAAAACTCGTTATCGAAATAAAATGTGGCCCCGAAGTTCTTCCTGAACTCCAACGCGCCATTGAAAAAAAGGGCAAAGCTGATCAGATTATTTTTATCGGATTTGATTTTGCCACCATAGTAAAAGCTCACGAAACGTTTCCAAAAAATAAATGCTACTGGCTGAGCTCCACAAAACCCAACAACAACAAGTTAAAGGAAGTGGCCGATGCAGGCCTGACAGGAATAAATGTCCGTGACGCTGCCATCGACAAGGAATTAATGACGGATGCCCAAAAACATAATTTGGAAGTATTAACATGGACCGTGGACGATCCACAGGAAGCCAAACGACTAACAGACCTTGGCGTAAAAGGGCTTACTACCAACCGCCCCAAATGGTTAAAGGAAGAAATGCAGAAATTGAATTAGCTTTTAAAAATTTAAAAGGAGCCCCGATTAAGAAAGCTCCTTTTTTTTGTCTGACGTTTTTTGAACAGTGCCTTATGAGCACATAGCTTAACTTTGAATTGTTCTTCAAATGTATTTCAGATTTTTGTTAACTCGACTTAAGCAACCTAAATTATAGTTAAATAGATTTAGCAAGTGTTAATATTGTTAATTTTAACCAGCGAATCCAACGCTTTGTCTTTTGTTGTTTAATCAAAAACACCTATAAAATCAGGAAGCTTCGTGACATTCATCCTGTTTATTTAAACTACTGAAGGTTTTCTTTGTTGTTCGTAAATAAAAACTTGAAATAATGAATAAGACTTATATTTTTCTGATCGCGCTATTTTTTGTGTTCAGCGCCTTTAAAGCTGATAAGCCTGCGTATACACTTTTCGATAAAGATGGAAAAGACGTGAAATACGAAAAAATGCTGAAACAAATTGAAGATGCCGATATTGTCTTGTTTGGCGAGAGTCATGACAACCCGATTTCACATTGGTTGCAACTGGAATTAACAAAAGATTTATTTGAAATAAAAAAGGGAAACCTTGTACTTGGCGCCGAAATGTTTGAAAGCGACAACCAGGTAATTTTGAATGAATACCTGGACAGTATGATTACACAAAGTAGTTTTGAATCGGAAGCCCGACTTTGGCCCAACTATAAAACCGATTACAAGCCGCTGGTTGAATTTGCCAATAAAAACAGGTTGAAATTTATTGCAACCAATGTTCCGCGCCGGTACGCTTCGTTGGTCAATAAAAAAGGTTTTGAAGGATTGGAAGAACTTTCCGACGAGGCAAAATCATTCTTGCCGCCCCTTCCAATTGATTATGATCCGGAATTAAACTGCTACAAAAGTATGATGGAAATGCCGGGTATGGGACCGCATATTACGCCGAACTTTCCTAAAGCACAAGCTATTAAAGATGCAACCATGGCATACTTTATTCTAAAAAACTGGTCGCCTGAGAAAACATTGCTTCATTACCATGGTTCGTACCATTCCGAGAATTTTGAGAGTATATACTGGTACCTGGAAAAAGCAAACCCTGATTTGAAAATTGTTACTCTAACTACTGTTTCTCAGGAAGATGTAGCAGATTTGCAGGATGAAAATAAGGGCAAAGCCGATTTCACAATTTGTGTGGATAAAGATATGACCAGGACCAGACAATAGGAGCTACCTGTAAAAATTCATCTCATCAAGGTATTCCCAAACTTTGGCCGGAAGAAAGTGCCGCACGTCTTTTCCGTTGTGAATAGCATTACGAATAAACGAAGCTGAAATTTCCATTAGCGGAGCATCTTTGGCAATTATTATATTCCTATCAACTTGTACTTTCGAGGGATCAAACCCCGGACGTGGATAAATGATCAGGCCATGGCTTTCAAGTATAGTTTCGAAGTTTTTCCATTTATGAAAGCTTTCGAGATTATCAGACCCAAGCAAGATCACAAATTCATAATTCGGATACTGATCTTTTAAATAGGCTAGTGTATCAACAGTGTAACTTGGTTTTGGCAGGTTAAATTCGATGTTGGAGGCCCGCATCCGGTCGTCGCCATCCACAGCGCGGTGTACCATCTCGAGGCGCTGATAATCGTCGAGGAGATTCGCTTTTACTTTGTGCGGATTTTGCGGCGATACCACAAACCAAAGCTGGTCGATGTCGGTAAATTCAACCATGTAATTGGCAATCGCCATATGCCCGATATGGATCGGGTTGTAGGTTCCGAAATAAAGGCCAATCTTCAATTTCAGGTTGGTTTTAGGTGCAAGTATATCGGTAACAAAGTTGCTCATCAGTTTTTAAAGTCCCATTGATGAATGTTCAATAATCAATATCCAAATTTAGCCCATTATTTGGGACTTTTGCATTGAATATTGATCATTGGATATTTAAGTGGATAAGAATTCCGAGATTATCTTTTCAGCCTCAATAAACGCTTTTCCCAGATCTTCGTTTACAAGTACAACATCGAACTGCGAAGCAAAACGTAATTCATGCTCGGCTTTCGCGATACGCATCGCAATTTTCTCTTCCGTCTCGGTAGAACGTACGGTTAAACGCTTGCGGAGCTCCTCGACCGACGGTGGCTGAACAAAAACGGCAAGTGCATCGTCCCCATAATACTTTTTAATATTGAGGCCTCCAACCACATCCACGTCAAAAATTACATTTTTACCCTCGTTACGAATTCGTTCCACTTCGCTTTTTAAAGTCCCGTAGCTGGTCCCTTTGTACACTTCTTCCCACTCCAGAAATTCGTTGGCCTCAACTCTTTTCTTGAATTCTTCAGCCGAAAGAAAATAATAATCTTTCCCGTGTTTTTCGTTGGGCCGTGGTTCGCGGCTGGTTGCCGAAACCGAAAACTCCAGGTCGAATCCCTTTTGTAACAAATGTCTGACGATAGTGGTTTTACCAGCTCCCGACGGTGCAGAAAATATAATAAGTTTTCCTTTCATAACGCAAGGCAAAAATAAAAAGGCAAAAGTAAAAAGTCAAAAGGCAAAAGGCAAAAGTAATCTATTTTACTTGTAATTTTCGATGAAGAAAAAACCTATCATTGTTTATTCCTTTTTGACGTTGATACGATGCTTCCAAGAATCAACTTCAATTCAGCAGATTCCTTTATCAAATTTTCCAACTTTTCTTTATCCACACTTATGCCTTCACTAATTGCTTTGATCAACCTTAACCAATAATTGCTTTCTCTCATTTCTTTTAATGAGATCTCAGTCTTGTAAATAAAATCAGCCTTCGAAGATGCCCCTTGTTCCTCTTCATAATTGGCTCCTGTTGAGGAAGAAGTTTTAATAAGTTGGTTTTTAACAATTTTAATTTCTTGAGTATCTGGCAGCGTACGGAGAAATAGAATTACCTCAACCACAAAACCAAAGATTCTTATTTGAAGGTTATTTTGGACTTCCTTTGTTATCGATCCCTAGTTTTTGCCTTTATACTTTTGCTTTGAGCTTTTTATAATACATTCAACAATTGTTCTTTCACGCGTTCCAAATGGTCTTTCATTTGCACTACAATTCGCTGGATGTTGCTTTCGTTGGCTTTCGAACCGATGGTATTGATCTCACGACCAATTTCCTGCGAAATAAATCCCAGTTTTTTCCCCGATGATTCTGGCAGTGCAACTGTTTCGTAGAAATATTCGCAATGATTGGTGAGCCTGACCTTCTCTTCATTAATATCGAGTTTTTCGAGATAAAAAATCAGTTCCTGTTCAAAACGGTTTTCATCCACATTTCCATTGGTTCTCAAGGTTTCAAGATTGTCTGAGAACCTGGTTTTCAAGGTTTCGATACGTTGCTTTTCAAAGGGTTCAACTTCCCTTAACAAGGTATGAATACTTCTAACATTGCTCAAAATGTCGGCTTCCAGCGCCAGTCCTTCTTTAATTCGAAACGCTTCAATATCGTTAAGCGCCGAAAGAATATTGGCATAGATATTTTCCCATTCCTGTTCGTCGAGTGTTTCGTATTCGGTTTTTACTACATCGGGCAGGCGCATTACCGCTTGTAAAGTACTTTGATCGACCGGCAAGCCCAGTTCGCGACTAATCTTTTCCAGATCGTGATAATAGCTTTTCAGAATAGGTTCGTTGATCCTTGAATTGGACTCTTCACCCAGGTTTTCGACATAAATATTAAAATCCACCTTCCCGCGGATTAATTTATCCGAAAGCGCTTTCCGTATCTCGATATCTTTTTCGCGATAAAGTGCCGGTGTCCGGGTGTTTATATCGATCTGCTTGCTGTTAAGCGACTTGATCTCGATGGTAATTTTCTTGTTGTTTACCTCCATTTCGGCTTTTCCGTAGCCGGTCATCGATTTTATCATATTGAATAATTTTGTTCTAAATTTAGTATAAAGTCTGCAATAACAGTCGGCTGGATATTCTATTATGGATGCCCGTTGCCAGATTAAACAATAAATCAATCCCTCAAACCTTCAATTTATTGAATCACGCCCGAACCGATCAATTCATCGTCGATGTACCAGGCCGCAAATTGCCCCGAAGTAATTCCCCGCTGTTCGTTTTCAAACAGAAACCAGGCGCCGTCATCGCGTAAATGAATGCTCCCTTTTTCAAGCGGTTGCCGATATCGGATTCGAATATCAAAGTCGAGCTTCTCTCCCACTTTCATTTCCAGATCGGTTCTGATCCAGTGCATATCTTCGGATGCTACAAACAAGCCCTTCCTGTACAACCCGGGATGGTCGGCGCCTTCGCCCACATACACAATGTTGCGTTTTACATCGGTGGCAATCACAAACAGTGGGTCCTTCCGTCCGCCAATATTTAATCCTTTTCGCTGCCCGATGGTATAAAAATGAGCTCCTTCGTGCTCACCTATTACCGCACCATTCCAGGGTTTATACGGAAACTGCAGGCATAACTTCCGGTAATTTTCTTCGATGATCTCCAAGCGCTTTTTCTTTTCAATAAAATCGGCCGGTATCTCAATCACATTGCCGGTTTTAGGTTCGAGCTGTTGTTGCAAAAAGGTTGGCAAATCAACCTTCCCAACAAAGCAAATCCCCTGCGAATCTTTACGTTCGGCTGTAGGCAGGTTTTGTTCTTTTGCAATTTTACGCACTTCAGGTTTCAAAAGATCTCCAATCGGGAACATCGCCTTCGAAAGCTGATCCTGGTTTAACTGGCACAAAAAATAACTCTGATCTTTGTTTGGGTCTTTTCCGGCAAGAAGGCGATGGAGAGCTTTTCCGTTCACTTCCAGCTCACCTTTCCGGCAATAATGCCCGGTAGCCACAAAATCGGCATCAAACTTCAGGGCTTCTTCCATAAAAGTATCGAACTTGATTTCGCGGTTGCAAAGCACATCGGGATTGGGTGTGTGTCCGGCCTGGTATTCGGCAAACATATAATCTATTACCCGCTTTTTGTAGTCTTTGCTCAGGTCGACAATATGAAATGGAATGTCCAGTTTTTTGGCCACCATCCGGGCAATCAGAGCATCTTCCTCCCAGGTACATGAGCTGGTAAGCACACCTTCTCGCTCATGATAATTTATCATAAACAATGCCAGTACATCGTGGCCTTGTTCTTTCAAAAGATAAGCAGCTACGCTGGAATCTACTCCACCCGATAATCCTACTACTACTCGTGCCATGGCGCAAAAGTAGAAAGATAAAAGCCAATTGTCAAAAACAGTCCTGAAAAATGCAACGGATAGAAATTTCACTCCTTTGAAAGGTCGCTATAAAAAGTTTGAAACACGCAGCACGCAGCACTTCACAATCAATTTCCCGAATGTCTATTAATGTATAGCGTTTCTAAATAAAAAGAACCTTTACAATAGGATTTATCGCATTTATTCTATTGGGTTGTAGGTAGTATTTGTTTCGATTAAACACAACCAAAGACTATTGTTTCTTTTTCTTTTGATAAACCTGACGATGTGGCTGACCGCCACCTTGCTTTTTGTATTTGTGAAATTGTCCTTTTCTGTTCGGTCTTCCTTTGCCAGACACTCTCCACTCGGGACCAGCTCCTAAATGTGCCGGCATTGGAATTTTAAAAACTTCGCGCTCGATCAATTCTTCAATCTGTTGGAATTTGTACATATCGTACTCATTTACGAGGGTAAGCGCCACCCCTGTTGAGTCGGCGCGTGCGGTTCTTCCCACCCGGTGTACATAATCCTCGGCATCGTTTGGCACGTCGTAGTTGATTACCAAATTAATGTCTTTGATATCGATTCCACGGCTCATCACGTCGGTAGCCACCAGAATGCGGATTCGCCGGGAACGGAAACCATTCAGCACACTTTCACGTTCTGATTGTTCAAGATCGGAAGAAATAGCCTCTGCGTCGAATTTATATCGTTTCAAAGTTCTGGCCAGTTCGGTAGTAGCCCTTTTAGTCGAACAAAAAATAAGGATGCTGTTGTATTCCGGGTTATCGGAAATCAGGTGCGAAACCAGTTCGTTTTTTTGTTTATCATAAGTAAGGTATGCTGCTTGCAGCACTCCTTCCGCAGGTTTCGACATCGAAATATTAATTTCTTTAGGGTCGATCAAAATCTGCGATGCCAGCTTACGGATTTTAGATGCCATGGTAGCGCTGAACATCAGGGTCTGCCTGTCTTTTGGCAAGAAGGAAATAATTTTGATAATGTCGTCGTAAAACCCGATATCGAGCATCCGGTCGGCTTCGTCAAGAATCAGGAATTCGAGTTTGTCGAACTTAACGTAACCGAGGTTAAGGTGCGAAATTAATTTCCCCGGTGTAGCCACAATAATATCGGCTCCTTTTGTGAGCGCGGTTTTTTGCTGGCCCCACTCATCGCCGTCGCCCCCGCCATATAATGCAATTGAGTGAATCCCCATGGTATAGGCAATTCCCTGCACCTGCTGGTCGATCTGCATGGCCAGTTCCCGTGTGGGAACCAATATCAAAGTCGAGGTTTCCCCACCTGGCATATCAGCAATTATATCGAGGATGGGAAGCAGAAAGGCAGCAGTTTTACCGGTACCGGTTTGTGCACAGGCGATCAGGTCGTGTCCTTCAAGTATTATCGGTATGGCTTGCTCCTGTATGGGAGTTGCTTCTTTAAAGCCCATGTAATGAATCGACTCAAGAAGATCGTCGTGGATACCAAATTCAGAAAATTGCATGTTTTTGTACTACTTATATTGCGCAAAGGTAACTATTTTGGTGGCAATCGATTCAATCCCAATTCAACTCTTAACCAAACTGTCGATAATCAAAAAGATCATCATAAAAAGGTAGAGAAAATTTAGCTTATAAAAAGATGGCCTCACCCTGAATTCTTTTTCAGCAAAAACCGATATGGTGAGCGACGACATCAGGTAGAAAATATAGAACAACAGTAGAAACATTATTATTCGGTTGCCAATTACAAAAAAGATTACCAGGAAGGCGGATGCAACTGTGGTAATCACCCAGGCATAAGTTACCCGTTTAATTTGGGTGGCATCGAAAATCTGGTTCAAACTGGGTAAATTGGCGTGTTGATATTGTTCGCCAAACATAAGCAGGAGTAACCAAAAGTGCGGAATCTGCCCGATAAAAAAGAAAGCAGCAACCAGTAGGATCATTTCCGAAAAAGGATAACCTCCGGCGCCTGCCCAACCAATCATTGGCGGCAGCGCTCCAACCATCGAACCCGGTATCACGGCAAAAGCAGTGACCTTTTTAAGTGGAGTATAAACCCCGTTGTAGAAAAACAAGGTAAGCCAGCTCAACCCCAGCGAAAGCAAAGGATTGGTAAAATACAAAACCAATGAACCGGCTACCGCGAATAAAATAGCGGCCAGGAGCGCATTGTTTGCACTAATCTTTCCCGAAGGAATCGGCCGGTTTTTTGTACGGGCCATTTGTGCGTCAATGTTGCGTTCCTGCCAGTGATTCAACACACTCGAACTACACGACATAAAAAATACTCCCAAGGCAAGCAAGTAGCCCTGGGCATCGATTCCCTGTCGGAAAAGTGCGTAACCGGTTAAAGCAGAAAGAGCAATGGGCAAGGATATTCTCACCTTACCCAGCTCGTAAATTATTTTAATTTGCTGTTTCAATTGTAATCCTGGTACTTTATTTTACAGTTTTCAGATACTCTATAATGTGGTTCACATCTTCGTCGGAAAGCTGTCCTTCATACGACAACATCAACCCTTTCTGAAATCCGTCAACTATATCGGCGTTCGGATCATAGATCGAACGTTTGATGTATTCTTCATCTATCTTAACCTGTCTTTTCTCTTTTCCGGTAGTAACGGTTTGGGTTTCTTCCCAGATACCTTTAAAGCTGGGGCCAACCAATTTGGTGCCATCGAGTGTATGACAGGCAAAACATCCAATATTCTGCATGATCCGCTTTCCGGTAGCGGCCGGCGATTCCACAGTAGCCACCGAGGCTGCCACACTGGCGGTATCTGTAATCCAGGCTTGAAAAGCGGAGTCTTTCATCACTTCAACATAAGTGTACATATACGAGTGTTGTAACCCGCAGTATTCAGCACAAAACAATTCATAAGTTCCTTCCCTTTGCGGTTCGAACCACATGAAATTATCTTTCTTCCCCGGGACCATATCCTGTTTTACCCTGAAAGCGGGAATATACAAACTGTGAATCACATCCATGGCCACAAGGTTGAGTTTTACAGGTTGATTTACTGGAAGGAAAAGTGTATCGGTTCGTCTGCCATTATCGTATTCAAAACTAAAATTCCACATGCGACCATATACTGTGATTTCCATAGCGTCCTTCGGCGGTTTGTGCATGGGGTGCCATCCTGCCCACCCATAATAGAACATGAACATGGTGATCAGAAAAGGAATCACGGTCCAGATAATCTCCAGCCGGGTACTTCCTTCGATCTGTGTTGCTTTTGGATGACGCTTTTTATTGTATTTGTACACAAAAACAAGCATTACAACAGTAAGCCCGATCAGGAATAAAAAGGATATTCCAATAGTGATCAGGAAAGCTTTGTCTACTCCCTGTACAAAATTTGAGGCATTGTTTACTTCGTTGTACATAACTTAGGTTCTAAATAGGTAATCTAAAAAGGTTATGATAATCACTACCAAAAAGAGGGCAAATACAAAGCCTACCATTACCCGTATATAAAGCTTATCGTATTTCAGGTGCATGAAATAAGTAAGTACCAGGAAAGACTTTATAACCGCAAATATAAGTGCAGCTGCAACGGTATATTCGCCTAATTCGATGCTTGTTATCCCGACCGATGAAAAAGTCAGAATTAACAATGCTATGAGTATAATGACATAAACCCGGTATGGTACAACGTGCTGGTGCTTTTCTTCAGACATAGTTTTGGTTTTAATGGATTAAGTAAAACAAAGGGAAAAGGAAAATCCAGATCAGATCGACAAGGTGCCAGTACAAGCCACAGTTATCGAGCATCGAAGGGCGCTTTATCGTGACTTTTCCTATTGCAAGTCCCCTGATCGTAAAGAGCATAATAATCATCCCAATGATAATGTGCAAGGCGTGCAATCCTGTCATCACAAAATACAAGCCGAAAAACAGTATTTCACCCTGGCTCATCTCAGCAAGCATTTGCTCCGAACCCGGCCAGATTCCGTGCGAAAACTTTACTCCCCATTCAAAATATTTGTTTACCAAAAACGCGAATCCGATTACAAAAGAAACAACCACCAAAGCAATGGCAACTTTTTTATGTCCTTTACGCAAGGCAGTGGTCGACATGGCAATTGTCATACTACTTATCAGTAATATAACCGTGTTGATGGTTCCGATTGTTCGGTTAAGTTCCTCTCCTGCCAGGTGAAAGGCTTCGGGATTCAAGTACCGGTAAATAGAATAAACAATGAACAGTCCACCAAACAGAAGGAGTTCAGTAAAAATAAACAACCACATGCCTATTTTCGACGATTCCTCATCGTACATGTCTGGATGTTCTACATGATGTGCATGTTCCATAAAAGTTTGTTTAGTAAAGTTTTATTTATTCGTAATTGTAAGGCCCGTCGTTCTCCCCGATTACCGGCTCGGTTTCGAAGTTTAAAACCGGCGGTGGCGATGGAATGGTCCACTCCAGTGTTTTCCCGTGCCATGGATTGGCTTCGGCCGGAGCACCTTTTCGTGCTGAACGGATCAGGTTTACAATAATGATTACAAAACCGGTTACCATTACCCACGAACCAAAGGTGCTGAGAATGTTACCGCTGTGAAATTCTTCGAGGTAATCGTAATAACGTCGGGGCATCCCCATCAAACCCAGATAAAACATCGGGGTGTAAAGTGCGAGGAACCCGATAAAGAATACCAGCCATCCGGTATTTGCCCATGCTTTGTCGTACATTCTTCCAAATATTTTTGGAAACCAGTAATGTAGGGCTGCAAAAAAAGCAAAACCTGTTCCGCCAAAAACGATGTAGTGAAAGTGGGCAACAACGAAGGCAGTATCGTGCACGTGTACATCGGTAGCAAGCGAGCCAAGAACGAGGCCACTCAACCCTCCTATCATAAAAACAAATATGAATGAAATCGCCCAGTAAAAGGGTGTCTGTACGTTTATGGATCCCTTATACATGGTTGATATCCAGTTAAAAACCTTGATCGCGCTTGGAATAGCTACAATAAATGTTAGTAGCGAAAAATAATATTGTGCGGGCCCGCTCATTCCGGCGGTGTACATGTGGTGTCCCCAAACCAGGTAACCCACAAATGCAATTGCCATGGTTGACGCAATAATAGCTTTATAACCAAAAATATGTTTTTGCGAAAAGGTCGGTATTATTTCAGAAATCGCTCCCATTGCCGGAAGAATCATGATATACACTGCCGGATGTGAGTAGATCCAAAACAAGTGTTGGTATAAAATTGGATCGCCTCCCAGTGCAGGGTCAAAAATACCCACTCCAAATATGCGTTCGAGCGCTACAAGAACCAAGGTAATTCCCACTACCGGAGTGGCCAGTAACTGGATCCAGGCGGTTCCGTATAATGTCCACACAAAAAGCGGAAGTTTGGTCCATTTCATCCCCGGGCAACGCAATCGGTGAATCGTTACCAAAAAGTTTAAGCCGGTAAGAATCGAGGAGAATCCAAGCACGAAAGCTCCAAAAATTGCCGGAAGCATATTCGTCCCGGTTTTAAAACTGTAAGGTGCATAAAAAGTCCAGCCAGTATCGGGCGACCCGTTTCCGAAGAGTAAGGCTGCCAAAACCAGCATTACCCCTAACACATACAACCACCACGACAGTAAATTAAGTTTTGGGAAAGCCACATCTTTTGCCCCAATCATAATAGGCATCAATATGTTTCCGAAAACAGCCGGCAGACCCGGTATAACTACCATGAATATCATGATTACACCGTGTACCGTAAAAGTGGCGTTGTAAGTTTGTGCCTCCATAATTGTTTTTCCAGGTGCGAGCAACTCAAATTTCATGGCGAGCCCCAGCAAAACACCCGTGGTAAACATGGTAGCAATTGAATACAAATAAAGCAGACCAATTCGTTTGTGGTCTGTCGAGAAAATCCATCCGAGCAAACCTTTGTATTTCCCCTGATAGGTTAGATAATTTGCTCCGTTTACAGCGCTTGTTGTTTGCATATAGTTTTGTTTAAATTGCTTTTGATTTCTTAGGTTTTAGTATTAAATAAATCAGTAATGTCAATGCAAAAAATATGATCAGTGTTGCACTAATTTTAGTAACGTTAAACACATAAGTTTGTCCAACCGGGTCATACGAAAAACAAAAACGCAATACTTTGTTGATAGTTGGCCCCGATTGACCTTTTGAAGCTTCCACGATCGCCATTTTCCATTCAAATGGTAAAAAAGTAAGACCATTTAAATAACGCGTTATCTTTCCATCGGGACTTACAACTGTCAGCGAGGCAGCATGCAGAAAATCGTTGCCGGCTTTTTTGTATTTAAATCCTGTAGCATGAGTTGCCCGAACAATGCTCGCACTATCCGAAACAAAGAATTTCCAACCGGTTTTAGCTTCATCCACCTTTGCCTGATTGTTCATTAAATTCAGATAATTTGTTTTTTTCCGAATTCCCAGGTCGATAGTTTCCGACGGATCAAAACTAATGGTGAGTACCTGGTAATCTTTGCCGGGCACCAAATCCGATCGGTCCATTACGTCGGCAACTCCTTCCATAAGTGGGCTGCAAATTCCCGGGCAGCGGAAATAAACAAAATTAATGATGGTAGGTTTGTCGATCAGATCTGAGAGCCAAACCTTCTTGCCTTCTTCATCGGTCAATGAAATGCTGTCGGGCAGGAATTCGTCGAGATGCTCAACAATGCCAATTTCAACATCTGCATCGGTTGCCGCCGGATTAATTACAGCCTGCGCCTGTACCTCAAAAAAGAAGGCATTCAGCAATACAAAAACCAGAACAATTTTGATAAACAGTTGATTTTTCATTTTTATAACCGGTTTTGCCAGCCATATTAATCCGACTTGACTAATCAAGACCGTTTTAAAACTTATTTTGGCTAAGAACCTAATAAACACTGACTAAATAAACGATATTTTTGTATTTTATCAGTAATAAAACCCAAAAGAGCCACGAATGTTTAGAGAAAATACATCTTTCTTGTTCAGAAAACAAAATCTTATAAAAAATCAAAATCAATTATAACCATTTGCTCATTATCCTGATTTTATAACTTGAAGTGATTTTGTTAATTTAGGAAGAATTATTCTGAAAAGAAGTGGTGGTTGTGATGGATTATTTATTGCCTCATCTTATTTATAAAATGTTATACAGCATATTTTTATGAGACTTACATCACAAAATTGAATCTGCGCCGTAAACAGAAAAACATAGTTAAACACCGTGATTTTAACTTTGTTCAACAAAAATTAGAAAAAAATTGGGCTTCCCTATATATTGACGTTTTAATCAGCAAATTATCAAAACCCAACATTTTAAAAACCCGGAAAGGAAGACGTAACTCATTCACTTAGAGAATATAAGACACTTTTATCTTTTTAAAATATTTTATCAGTGTACTGTTTGTAGCTTAGGCCTTATTTTATAAATTCGTCAGTATTGGAACAAGACTTTGCCAAACTTAAGTTGAAAAAATTGTCTTTTTATGGAAAAAAAATCGCGAAGAAACTTCATGAAAGCACTTGGGGTATCAATTGGTGCCGCAGGCGTTATGGGAAGTTCCACAATTTTGAGTTCGTGTAGCAGGGTAGAAACAACAAGTGGCGATACAATCAAGTTGTTAACCTCCAGCGGCGAGTTGGTGGAAGTGCAAAAATCAGCGCTCAAACCAGCTGATATGCCAACTCTTACCGAAAATCAGAAACGTGGAAGAGAGGGATTGCCAGGAAGAAAGTGGGTTATGGTCATCGATTTATCGAAATGCCGGAATGCACGCCAGTGTATGAAAGCATGCCAGAACCATCACCAGTTAAGACCCGAGCAACATCACATTAATGTGTTACAAATGCAGGACGCCGATCACACGGCGCCTTATTACATGCCAAAACCTTGTCAGCATTGCGACAACCCGCCGTGTACCAAGGTTTGTCCGGTGAACGCTACTTTTAAACGTGAAGACGGAATTGTACTAATCGATAACGAACGTTGCATTGGGTGCAGGTTTTGTATTGCTGCCTGCCCTTATTCTGCAAGGGTATTTAACTGGTTCGAACCACGTGATGCAGAAAAGTACAAAGGGGTTGTATATAACATCGAAGCCAACGTACCTCAGAAAAAAGGGACTATCTCGAAATGTTTGTTCAGCGCCGACCGCTTACGTGACGGGAAACTCCCTTCGTGCGTTTCGGCCTGCCCGAATGGAGTGTACTGGTTTGGCGATCAGAACGAAGATGCGGTAACCAATGGAACTACACACGAAACGACCAGTTTCAGCAAGATCATTGAAGAAAATGCCGGTTATACCTTAATGGAAGAACTGGGCACAAAACCCCGGGTTTATTATCTGCCTCCTAAAGACAGGGCATTTCCATTTCAGGGAACCATTGAAGAAAATCATTCATAACTGACAAAATTCTAAACGATGGAGAAAATAAAATCACCGGAAGAATCCCGGAAGTTATTGGATAAGATCACCTTCGACCTGACACGTTCGATCGTAAAACGCGATGAGCTGACCAATTTCTGGTATTTCCTGCTCATTATGTTCGCGCTGGTGGGCCTGTGGGGCTGGGGAATCCAGATCCGTGATGGATTGGGTGTTTCCGGCATGCGCGATTATGTTTCGTGGGGAATGTACATTGCCAACTTTGTTTTTTTTGTGGCGGTAAGTTTGATCGGGTTTCTGATCAGTTCGACACTTCACCTGCTAAAAATCAACTGGTCGAAACCTATTTCGAGGGTAGCCGAACAAGTTGCCATTGCCGCCGTTGCGCTGGCAGGAATCATCATCATTAACGACATGGGGCGCCCCGATCGGTTTTTGAACGTATTTCTGCACGGACGTTTTGCATCCCCAATTATTTGGGATGTAACGGTTGTAATAACTTACCTCGCTATTTCCGTTCTGCTGTTTTATCTTCCATTAATACCCGATCTCGCCTTGTTGAGGGACAAAAGCCCGGACGATATCCCAAAGTGGAAAATGAAAATATATAAAGTACTTGCCCTGGGTTGGAAAGGGAATGCTGAACAATACAAACTGGTTTACCATGCCATGCGTGTACTGATGATTTTGATCATCCCGGTAGGTTTGTCAATTCATACCGTAACCTCCTGGTTATTTGCCGCTACTTTGCGTTCGGGCTGGGATACCACCATTTTTGGCCCGTATTTCGTTGCCGGTGCGTTTGTTGCCGGCGTAGCTGCGGTTATTATAGTGATGTACATTTATCGTGTGCGTTACGGATTAAAGGATTATTTCCAGGACTATCATTTTAACATGATGGGGAAACTCTTTGTTTTTGTTTGTTTGGTGTACCTGTATTTCAATATCAACGAATTTTGGGTGCCGGGCTACAAAATGAAAACCGCAGAAAGTATCCATCTTACCAACCTGTTTACAGGAAAATATGCCGGTCTTTTCTGGTCGGCCCAGCTTTTTGGACTGATTCTTCCTATTCTGCTAATGGTGAACAGATTCTTCAGGAAACCGGTACCTATCACTATTATTTCAGTTTTTGTGCTGATCGCGTCGTGGTTTAAAAGGTACCTGATTGTAATCCCAACCTTGGAACATCCATTTCTTCCGGTACAAAATGTACCAGCCAATTTCCAGCACTACACGCCAACAAGCATCGAGATCATGATTACGCTGTTCTCTTTTATGGCGGCCTTTTTAGTTGTGACTGTCCTGGCAAAAATGTTCCCGGTAATTACCATTTGGGAATATGCCGAAGAGAAAGGAATTGACCGTGAAATTATTTCGGAACCTAAAAACCAAACACCATGATGAGGAAAATATATTTGTTACTAACGCTTGCCCTGTTTGTAGCCAAACAGGGAATGTCTCAGGAGTGGTTGGTCCCCGATGACCAGAAGAATATAAAGAATCCTTCGGGGTACACGCTCGAAAACGTGAAAGCAGGGAAAAACCTGTACCTGGTGAATTGTAAATCGTGTCATGGCGATCCGGGGAAACACAATGGGTTGCCTTTGGTTCCGCCTCCGCCGGATTTGATTTCCGACCTCATGCAGAATAACACCGATGGAGAATTATTTTATAAAATCTCGCACGGACGTGGAGGAATGCCCCAGTTCGAAAAAACGATTTCGGTTGACGACCGTTGGCGCCTGATCAACTTTATCAGAAATTTTAATAAAGCCAACCGGCCATTATTGGTTGAAGCCCCGCCAAAGAAAGCCAAGTTGCTGGCATCGGTAAACGAAGTGGAAAAGAGAGTGGAGGTTTTTGCCGAAGTGGAAGATAAAAACGGGGCTTACATAAAACTTCCGGATACTGAGGTGAAAATTTCAGCAAAAAAAGCTTTTGGCAATATCCCGATAGGCGATATACTGACAAATGCCGACGGACGTGGAGAATATGTAATTCCTGAAACGCTGATCGGAGATGAAAATGGTTTGGTAAATATTGTAGTTGAACTTGGCGAAGGATTTATAACCGACAAAGTCGTGCTGGATGCGGCCAAAGTTGGTCAGCCAAAACCAACTCCCAAACTGATACGCAAACAGGTTTTATGGTCGACCAACGACAATGTTCAAACCTGGTTATTGTTATCGTACCTGGGCGCAGTTGGTGCAGCCTGGCTGGCCATTGGCTATGTAATATTTCAAATTTTCAAGATCTGGAAACTTGGAAAAGAATAAGATCGGATGAAACAAATCCCGATGTATCGGGACGAGTTCCGTATTATACATTGTTGAATAAACAATTCTAATAAGATGAATATCTTTTACCTGTTGATAGGAGTAAGTTTACTGGCCGCTCTCATTTTTTTGGGGGCCTTTATCTGGGCGGTAAAAAGCGGACAATTCGACGATAACGAAACTCCCTCGATCAGGATATTATTCGACGATGATAATACCGATACTGAGATCAATAACGAAGAAAAAAAAACGACATAACTTATCCATACTATGGAAAATCAAAAATTCTATTACGACAATAAAATCGTCAAGCTGTTTATTCTGGCTACGATGGTTTGGGGTGTTGTCGGCATCCTTGTAGGACTAGTGGCGGCGCTGCAGCTGGCTTTCCCTGTATTTAACTTCGGATTGGAGTTTACTACATTCGGAAGGGTTCGTCCCGTGCACACCAACGCCATTATTTTTGCTTTTGTGGGGAATGCCATTTTTGCCGGGGTTTACTACTCGATGCAAAAACTGTTAAAAACCCGTATGTTCAGCGATAGATTGAGCAAGTTCCATTTCTGGGGCTGGCAAACCGTTATTGTATTGGCAGCCGTTTCGTTGCTGGCCGGATTAACAACCGGGAAAGAATACGCCGAGTTGGAATGGCCTATTGATATCCTTCTTGCTTTGGTTTGGATAGCTTTTGGCTGGAACATGATCGGGACTTTGATAGTTCGCCGGGTGCAACATATTTATGCCGCCATTTGGTGGTACCTGGCCACTTTTCTGGGTATTGCCATTTTGCACGTGGTCAATTCTTTTGAATTGCCGATTTCGCTTTTCAAAAGCTATTCAATTTATGCCGGGGCACAAGATGCTGTGGTACAATGGTGGTACGGTCACAATGCAGTGGCATTTTTTCTTACTACACCCTTCCTGGGTTTGATGTACTATTACCTGCCAAAAGCGGCAAACCGGCCTATTTATTCATACAAACTTTCGATCATTCACTTTTGGTCGCTCATTTTCCTTTATATGTGGGCCGGTCCTCACCATTTGTTGTACCAGGCATTGCCTGAATGGGCACAAGCGCTCGGCGTTACTTTTTCGATCATGCTGATTGCGCCAAGCTGGGGAGGTATGATCAATGGCTTGCTGACACTTCGGGGAGCCTGGGACAGAGTGCGCGACAGCGCCTCCTTGAAATTCCTGGTTGTTGCGGTTACTGCTTATGGTATGTCTACCTTCGAAGGCCCGATGATGTCGGTGAAATCGATCAACCAGATTACCCACTTTACCGATTGGACCATTGCCCACGTTCACATTGGCGGTATGGGCTGGAACGGAGGTATCGTATTCGGTATGTTATACTGGTTGGTTCCACAACTTTTCAAAACAAAATTATTCTCTGAAAAACTTGCCAATATCCACTTCTGGATGTCGACTTTAGCTATCCTGGTTTACGCTATTCCACTTTACTGGGCTGCTGTAACACAATGGTTGATGTGGCGCGAATATACTCCTGAAGGATTTCTGGCTTACCCGAATTTCCTTGAAACACTCACCCAAATTGTACCAATGTACACTGTGAGAGTATTTAGTGGAGTATTATTTCTTGGTGGATTTGTAATAATGCTGTTCAACCTTGCTAAAACCATGGGAGCCGGAAGTTTTGTAAATAACGAGGCTTCGGAAGCGCCTGCGCTGGTTCTCGAAGGCAAACGTAACGCGGTGGCTGAAACTATTCACCGTTGGCTGGAAAGAAAAGCTGTTCGCTTCTCGATCCTGGTTTTCATTGCACTGTCAATTGGCGGAGCGGTCGAGATTATTCCGATGATCTTTATCAAATCGAATGTACCCACCATCGAAACGGTTACTCCTTACACTCCGCTTGAGTTGGAAGGTCGCGATATTTATATTTCAGAAGGATGCTATCTCTGCCACTCACAGATGGTTCGTCCATTCCGCTGGGAAACTGATCGTTATGGAGAATATTCCAAAATTGGCGAATTTGTTTACGACCATCCTTTCCAGTGGGGTTCGCGCAGGACAGGGCCGGATTTGGGCCGGGCCGGAGTTATTGGCGGGCCAATGTATAAAAATGCGGCCTGGCATTACAACCATTTTATGGATCCGCAAAAAATGAACGAACAATCGATCATGCCAAATTACGCATGGCTTGCAGTTAAAAATGTAAACCTGGGCCAGACACCAAAGAAAATTCGTGCCATGCAAACGCTGGATGTTCCGTATGAAGACGGATATGATGCGAAAGCGGTGGACGACCTGATGGCACAGGGACAAAAAATTTCGGATGAACTGAAAACTGCAGGTATTGAAATTGAGCCACAAAAACAGATGGTGGCATTGATTGCCTACATGCACAAACTGGGTCGTGATATTTCGGCCGGAGTTGATCCTGCTGATGCCACAGCAGCCGAACCGACGACAACCGTAAGCGACACAACCGGGTTGAAACAAGTTACTTTGCTTACTAATGCAGAAGATTTGGCAGCTGGGAAAAAACTCTTCCAGGCCACTTGCGTGGTATGCCATAAAGCTGATGGAACCGGTATTCCACCTGCATTTCCAAACCTGGTTGATAATGAATGGATAAAAGGAAACTCACCTTCACAAGTGTTCCATTCCATTTCGGAAGGAAACATCGCAAAAGGTATGGTTCCATACAAAACCATGTTCTCCGAGAAACAAATTACACAGCTTGCAAGCTATGTATTAACTGAACTTCCAAATGAAAATAGTAAGTGATCTGTTAACCAGTATAGAAGGAATCCAGGTGTTTTACATTATTGGATTGCTCATTTTTGTGATCCTCTTTATTGTTCTTTTTATCCGTACCATGCGTTTAAAAAACAGCGATATGGAAGACATCAAAAATTCGATACTGACGGATGGAGAATCCGACGACATCATAACTTCAAATTAAATTGTAAAGCTATGTCAGAAGAAAAAAACAAAGTAACGGAACACGATCCGGTCACGGATCACGAATACGACGGGATCAAGGAGTTGGATAATCCGCCTCCACGATGGATCATGTTGCTTTTTTATATAACCATTGGGTGGTCGATTCTTTACGGGGCATACTTTTTTTGGCTAAAACAAGGCGACCACCAGGATGCTGAATACGTCAAAAAATCGGCGCAACACGATGAGAAATACCATATTACCGCGCTCTCGACAGATGATATGGTAGCGTTTACAGATGAAGCTGCCCTAACCGAAGGGAAAGAAGTTTTCACCGCAATGGGTTGCATGGCCTGCCACGGATTAAACGGTGAAGGAAATGCGATTGGGCCAAACTTAACCGATAATTACTGGATAAACGGGTGCAACATCAAAGATGTATTCAACGTGGTCAAAAACGGTGTTCCGGCAAAAGGGATGACACCTTTTAAGAGCCAGTTGAGCGACGAAAAAATCCAGAAAGTGGCAAGTTATGTTTTGAGTTTGGTCGGAACCAATCCGGCAAATGCCAAAGCTCCGCAGGGAGAAGAATGTAAAGAAGAAAGTAATTCATAAAAAAGCGGGGAATCTTCCCCCTTTTTTATTGCCAATATGAACATATGCCAGGACAGCATTTGACATTCAGGGATAAGCCCATCAACCTGAACGAACGTGGAGGAAGAAAATGGGTGTATGCAAAAAAACCAACAGGGAAATGGTGGGCACGCCGTTCGATCGTAGCCTACTTGTTATTAGCTTTTCTGGTGGCTGTTCCCTTTATCCGTATAAACGGGAACCCACTGATTCTAATTGATATTGCAAGCCGTAAATTTATTATTTTCGGAGCCATATTCTGGGCACAGGACACCTTTATCCTGGCATTACTGATGTTATCGTTCGTGCTATTTGTGGTATTGTTTACGGTTACTTTCGGGCGTTTATGGTGTGGCTGGACCTGTCCGCAGACCATTTTTCTCGAAATGGTTTTCAGGCGAATAGAATACCTGGTAGAAGGAGACTACCGCGAACGGCTTAAACTGGATAACAGTCCGTGGACCGCGAATAAAATATTCAAGAAAACACTAAAACACAGTATTTTCATACTGATTGCCATGGCAATGACCAATGTTTTCCTGATGTGGTTTATCGGCAGCGACCGTTGGTTGACAAGGATACAAGAGCCAGTTAGAGATCATTTCTCCGGGTTTTTAGCCATGATTTTAGTATCGGCAGTATTTTACTGGATATATTCGTTTTTCCGCGAACAGATTTGCACCATGGTTTGTCCGTACGGAAGGATGCAGGGGGTTCTGCTCGATTCGAAAACAATTATGGTAGCCTACGATTATGTAAGGGGCGAACCGCGTGGGCCAAAAAGCAAAGGCGATTGTATCGACTGCAAACAATGCCTTTCGGTTTGCCCAACCGGAATAGATATCCGAAACGGAACCCAGCTTGAATGTGTGAACTGCACCGCTTGTATCGACCAGTGTAACCATGTAATGAAATCAGTTGGAAAAGCGCCAGGTTTAATTCGATACGCTTCTGAAGCTTCGATCAAAGGAGGCCATTCAAAAGTTTGGAATGCCCGCAACCGTGCCTACTCGGTGGTGTTGCTGATTATTTTTTCATTCTTTATCTACACCCTGGTAACCCGTCCCGAAATTGAAACGACTATTTTACGCACTCCGGGCTTGATCTACCAGGAACAGGATTCGACTTTTTCGAATGTCTACAACATCAAAATCGTAAACAAAACTCACGATGAAATACCCCTGGAATTAAGAGTTCTTTCGCACAACGGGAAAATACAAATGGCCAGCAGCGATATGACGATCATGGATCAGTCGAAGTTCGAATCGACTTTCATTTTGTATATTCCTAAAAACGAAATCAGGAGCGACAAAACCGGGGTAAAATTCGGAATCTTTAGTGAAAATAAACTGATAGAAACTTATCAAACCACTTTTGTCGGGCCGTAGCATTTTGTAATTTCGTAAAAAACCCGGCAAATCAGGAAAACCTTTCTTAATTTGCCAGGATAAAACATTTAAGAGCAAGATATGAAGTTTACGTGGGGTACAGGAATTTTTCTTTTTCTGGTGTTGTTTCTTGCAGCTTGTGCGGTATTTATTGTCTTCGCTACACGCCAGCAGGTAAACCTGGTTCATAAAGATTATTACGAAAAGGGAGTGGATTATTCGGAGCAGATGAAAGTTGATGAACGCTCGAAGTCATTCGCCCAATCGCTTACACTGATCAACGAGAACGACTTTTTCAAGGTGCTTATCGATTCAGCGCTGGTGGCAAAACTTGATTCGGGGAGGATGTACATGTATCGTCCTTCGAACAGCAAAAACGACATTACCCTTCCGGTAAACTCAGCGAATAACCACGTTCAATTCGAAAAAAGCAAACTGATAAACGGCCGTTATATTTTAAAATTTACCTGGTATTCAGAGGGTTTGAGGTACCAGGTGAATCGTCCGGTCAACATTCAATAAACAAAAACCAACTCTCAAAAATAAATCGCCATGGCTATTCTTTTTTCTGCACTTGTACTTGGGCTAATGGGAAGTTTCCACTGTGCCGGAATGTGTGGCCCAATTGCCATTGCACTTCCTCTGCACGGAAATACAGTCCCGCAAAAAATATTTGGTGGAGCGCTCTATAATCTCGGGCGCACGCTTACCTATGGAATAATGGGCGCCATCTTTGGCTTACTCGGACAAGGCCTGCATCTGCTCGGGTTTCAGCAAAAAATATCGGTTGTGATGGGTGTCATCATGATCGTTTCGGTAATTTTCCCCGCTTTATTTAAAAACCAGTACAGCATGGAAAAAAGCTGGTTTTCGATAGTCGGAAAACTCAAAAAGACGATCGGTCAACTATTTGCCATCCGTTCTTTTCAAAGCTTGTTTTTTATAGGAATGCTAAACGGCCTTCTCCCTTGTGGGCTGGTTTACATGGCTATTGCAGGTGCAATCGGAACTGGCGGAGTTGTGGAAGGCTCGTTGTATATGATCCTTTTTGGATTGGGAACCATTCCGATGTTGCTGGGAATTTCACTCGCCGGCAATGTTCTAAGTTTAACTGTTCGAAATAAGATCAACAAGCTAATTCCTGTTTTGGTGGTGATCGTTGGGTTGCTTTTCATCCTTCGCGGCTTGAGTCTTGGAATTCCATATCTTAGCCCGCCAAAACAAAAGATTGAAAAGAAATTTGAAAACAGCCTGAAATCGAATTCTGCCGAATTATTACTTAAAACAAATGGGAAATTAACTGGAAAAAACGAGTACTTGTATTTAAAAGTTAATGGCTAAACCAGGATATGTTTATATTTTGACCAATCAATCCAATACAGTATTATATGTTGGAGTAACCAGGAACCTCGCACAAAGGCTGCATCAACATCGTACCAGTGTATTCAAAAATGCATTTACAAGCCGTTATCATGTAAATAAGCTGGTTCGCGAAAGAAGAAAGTTGAGTTGATTGAACGAAAGAATTTGGAATGGAAAGATTTGTCAAAAGAATATTATTGAGATGAACCTTATTAAAAACAGATTGCTTCGTCGTTCCGCCTCGCAATGACAATCTAAGGCAAAATCAAGTAAGGCAGGCTGGCGGCAAAGCCGCCAGCCTGCCTTACCCTCCTTATAATTTTTAAGGTCATTGCGAGCCAAAAGCGAAGCAATCTGTTCAAATAATTAGATTCGAACCTATAATTACATGAATAAGCAACAAGAGAATATATGTGTTCATTGCGGAGCCGATTGCGGAAAAGAACCTGTGGTTTGGAACCAGTTGAATTTTTGCTGCAATGGCTGTTTAACCGTTTATCAACTGCTCAACGAAAACAAACTTTACAATTATTATCAACTTGAGAACAACCCGGGAATAAAAGTTGAAACCACCGAGTTCGGAAATAAATATGCTTTTCTCGACAACGAAGAAGTAAAACAAAAGCTCATCTCATTTACCGAGGGCAGCATTTCGAAAGTGCGTTTTTATATTCCTGTTATTCACTGTGCATCGTGCATCTGGTTGCTCGAGCATCTTCAGAAACTACATCCCGGAATCCGGTATTCGTTTGTTAATTTTACTAAAAAAGAAGTGGATGTTACTTTCGACGAAAGCAAAATTACGCTACGCCAGTTGGTTGAATTGCTCGCGTCCATTCATTATATTCCCGATCTTTCGCAAAGTCTTTCGGATAAAAAAGACGACAAATCATACAAAAAGCTTTTGTATAAAATTGGGGTGGCAGGTTTTGTTTTTGTGAATGTAATGACCTACAGTTTGCCGGCCTATTTCAACGGCGAACCACTCAGCGATAAATTACAATCGCTGTTCAGCATCCTGAGCTATATCCTGGTAATACCGGTAGCCTTTTACAGCGGTAGCGACTATTACATTTCTGCTTTCAAAAATCTGCTCAAAAAAAACATCATTATCGATTTGCCGATAGCTCTGGGAATTATTGTATTGTTTGCGGTTACCAGTTACGATGTAATTTCCGGCTCCGGACCGGGTTACAGCGACAGCCTTTCGGGATTGATCTTTTTCCTGTTGGTCGGAAAGTGGTACCAAAGTAAAACCTACGAAGCGCTGTCGTTCGAACGCAACTACAAATCGTACTTCCCAATCGCGGTCACCAAAATCAACAAACAAATTGAAGAAAGCATTCTGCTCGAAAAAATTGAAGTTGACGATGTACTGATTATTCGCAATAAGGAACTGATTCCGGCCGACTCGGAACTGGTGGAAGGCGATGCCCGGATTGATTACAGTTTTGTTACGGGCGAATCTGCTCCCGTGGTAAAAAACAAAGGCGATTTTATTTACGCCGGTGGCCGGCAGATGGGCGGTATCATTCAAATAAAAGTAAAAAAAGAGGTAAACCAAAGCCACCTGACCAAACTTTGGAACCAGGACAAAACCTACGAAAAACCCAGTGAGTCGTTAAAATCATTGTCCGATCAAATCAGCAAATATTTCACCTTAATAGTAATTGCAATTGCAATTGGCGGTTTTATTTTTTGGATGTTGAAAGGCGAAACACACACCGCAATTTTTGTATTTACCGCTGTACTGATTGTAGCCTGCCCTTGTGCGCTGGCGCTTTCCATCCCATTTACTTTCGGGAATACCATGCGTATTTTTGGCCGTAAAGGATTGTACATCAAAAACACCGATGTAATTGAAAAACTTTCGCACATCGACACCATTGTTTTTGATAAAACCGGAACCCTCACCCAACCCAACCAGAACAAAGTGGATTACGAAGGGAATGAATTAAAAGACAATGAAAAACAGGCTATTTATTCCATCGCCAAACAATCGACACATCCATTGAGCCACGCCTTAAGCCAGTTTTTTACAGGAACGGAATACACATCGCCCGGGCACTTTGTAGAAGTTGCCGGACGTGGAATATTTGGGAAAGTAAAAGGGATGGAAGTGCGCATTGGCTCGGAAGAATATGTTTGCAAGGTGGAATCGAATAAGGCAAAAAACTCGTCGGTGGTTTATGTTTCGGTCAATAACTTGGTAAAAGGACATTTCACCATCAGCAACCGGTACCGTGAAGGATTTAACGAGGTACTTCTATCGCTTCGAAACCAGTTTAAACTGTTTTTAATTTCGGGCGACAATGATGCGGAAGCCGAACGACTTTCGAATTACTTCGATCGCGGGCACCTGCTTTTTAATCAGAAACCTGGCGACAAAGCCGATTTTATCAAAAATCTTCAGGAAAAAGGAAGCACCGTGTTAATGACCGGCGATGGATTAAACGATGCCGGCGCCTTGATGCAAAGCGATGTAGCGCTTACCATTGCCGACAAAGCCTACCACTTCTCCCCGGCCAGCGATGCTGTGCTCGAGGCAGCGCAATTCCATCGCCTGGCCGGTTTTATTAGGTTTACACACACCTCTCTCAACATTGTGAAACTTTCGTTTACCATCTCATTTTTCTACAACATAATTGGTATCGCTTTTGCCATCAGCGGGAATCTGTCACCAGTGGTTGCGGCTATTCTAATGCCCATCTCTTCGGTTTCGGTGGTGGCATTTGCCACTTTCGTTACACGTTTTGTTGGGAAATGGAAATTATAACACAACAAATTAAGAAAGTTCAAAAAAATCAGGAACCAAGCTAATTTAGAACGATTCCAAAAACTTTTTTTGCCGAACATATGTTTAGTAATATCGGGATTTGTCCCCGATATATAATTTATATCAGCTATATTTAAAACTTAGAAAAAACCAAAATGAAGCGTCAAAACATCTTTTTGCGAGTCTGGTATTTCTATTTCAACGGATTCAAAAACATGGGCACCTGGAGCCGTCAGGTTTGGATTGTAATTCTTGTTAAGTTATTTATCATGTTTGTTATCCTGAAGATCTTTTTCTTCCCCGATTTTCTGAAAAAAACTTTTGATAACGACAAACAACGGAGTGAACACGTTCTGGAAGTATTAACTAAATCAAAATAAGTAAGAATGATTGAAATTGCTGATGTTTCGTTAGTTGACTGGTCGAGGGCGCAATTTGCGCTAACGGCCATGTACCACTGGATTTTTGTTCCGCTTACACTCGGGATTACATTTATTGTGGCTTTTATGGAAACCCTTTATGTAAAAACCGGGAACGAAGAGTGGAAAAAAATTACCATGTTTTGGATGACCCTTTTTGGGATAAACTTTGCGATTGGAGTAGCTACCGGCATCATCCTCGAATTTGAATTCGGCACAAACTGGTCGAACTACTCCTGGTTTGTTGGCGATATTTTTGGTGCGCCTTTGGCCATTGAAGGGATTCTCGCCTTTTTTATGGAATCGACTTTTATTGCCATCATGTTTTTTGGGTGGAACAAAGTGAGCAGGAAAACCCACCTGCTGGCTACCTGGCTTACCGCAATTGGCGCTAATCTTTCGGCATTGTGGATTCTGGTGGCCAACGGCTGGATGCAACACCCGGTGGGAATGAAATTTAACCCTGAAACAGCCCGGAATGAGATGGATAATTTCTGGGAAGTTCTGTTCTCGCAAACTGCTGTCGATAAATGGTTGCATGCCACTTCATCAGGTTTTGTGCTGGCTTCGGTATTTGTTATCGGGATCTCGGCCTGGTACCTGCTCAAAAAACGCGAAATTCAACTCGCAAAGAAAAGTATTTTGGTAGCGGCTATTTTTGGCCTGGTTTCATCCATTTACCTGGTAATAACAGGCGATAACTCTACACGTACCATTGCCAACGACCAGAATATGAAATTTGCTGCGCTTGAAGGATTGTATAATGGAAGCGAGGGTGCCGGACTGGTTGCATTTGGTTTTTTCTCCGATAATTCATCTGACCCAAACAACGAAAACCTAAAAGATTTCAACCTTAAAATTGAGATTCCGAATATCCTTTCGTATATGGCATTTCTGGATTGGAACGCTTTTGTTCCAGGGGTTAACGACCTGATTAACGGGAACGGGAAATACGGAATCATGTCGTATTACGACCGCATTGAAAGGGGGAAAGTTGCAATTGCTAAACTTACAGAGTTTAAGGAGGCTCAGAAAGCCGGGAATAAAGAGCTGGCAGCATCTTTGAAAACAGAGTTAACCAGTGATGATTTTCAGAACAATTATTTTAAATATTTCGGGTACGGTTATTTTGATGATCCGGGAGACCTGGTCCCAAATATCCCGCTCACCTTTTACAGTTTTCATACCATGGTTGGGCTCGGGTTCTACTTCATCCTGTTATTTATTTTCTCGCTGGTTTTCTTACTAAAAGGGACTTTCGAAAAAAAACGCTGGTTAATGCGCCTTGCCATAATTTCGATTCCACTTGCTTACATCGCCAGCCAGGCGGGCTGGATTGTTGCAGAGGTTGGCCGACAACCCTGGGTCGTTCAGGATTTAATGCCCAATGTAGCTGCAGTTACCCGCATCAGTGCGGGGTCGGTGCAAACCACCTTCTGGTTGTTTGCCATACTCTTTACTATTCTGTTAATTGCAGAGCTAAAAATCATGTTCCGTCAAATTAAAATCGGGCCTAAACATTAAAAGGAGGAAAAATCATGTTTGAAAATTTATCATATTTAGCTTTACAGCAATACTGGTGGGCACTGATATCCCTGCTCGGAGCGCTTTTTATTTTCCTTACTTTTGTCCAGGGGGGCCAAACACTTCTTTATTCGGTTGGAAAAACAGAAGGGGAAAAAACCATTATTTTAAATACACTGGGACGGAAATGGGAATTTACTTTTACAACACTCGTTACTTTCGGGGGTGCATTTTTTGCCTCGTTCCCCCTTTTCTATGCCACAAGTTTTGGGGGCGCCTATTGGGTTTGGCTGGCTATTTTGGCTGCATTTGTAATTCAGGCAATTTCATATGAATACCGTAAAAAACCAGCAAACTTTCTGGGGGCCAAGACCTACGAAATATTTCTTGTATTGAATGGGTTGCTCGGGACAATTTTATTTGGGACCGCCGTAGGCACCTTTTTTAACGGGGCTATGTTTTCGTTGAACGATATGAACCAGGTTGACTGGCAAACCCCTTATCGCGGATTGGAAGCAGTGTTAACTTTCCACAATGTTGCGTTTGGGCTGACAGCGTTTTTCCTGTCGCGGGTTTTGGGTGCACTTTACCTGATTTTTACAGTCAACCATGAAGCTATTGTGGCCCGCGCGAAAAAACAGGTACTCTATAATGCTATCCCGTTTTTGGTATTTTTTCTTTACTTTTTAACCCGGTTGCTTTTAAAAGAAGGGTTTGCAGTTGACCCTGATACGGGCGAAGTATTTATGGAAAAATACAAATATCTCCACAATGCCCTGCAAATGCCGGTAAACACGGTTATTTTACTTGTTGGAATAGTTGGCGTTCTCTGGGGGATCCTTTCAACTGTTTTTATGAATAGGACAAAAGGTTTTTGGTTTGCCGGAACCGGGACAGTTTTTACCATTTTTGCCCTGTTGCTGCTTGCCGGCTTTAACAATACGGCATTTTACCCGTCAATTTACGATTTGCAGTCGTCGTTGACCATACAAAATGCCTCATCCAGTAAATTCACACTTGCAACCATGAGTTATGTCTCATTATTGATCCCTTTCGTTCTGGCTTACATCGTGTATTTCTGGCGCGCCATGAACCGCAGGAAAATTACCGAGGAAGAAATGCAGGAAGAATCGCATGTTTACTAATATTCTCAATGAAAAATTGTAAATTTTTTATTTCTAATCTTTAATTGTAAAAATTATGTACACCACACCAATATTATGGATGTTAAGCTGGCCGATATTAATAATAGTATCCTATCAACTTGTTAAGTTGGCTGTAAAGAAATATGAAGAGAGGCTTGAATCCAACGAAGAATCAAAATAAAAAAGTAGGGCCCGGTAAATTCTGCCGGGTTTTCTTTTAAGCTTTTGTTTTCTTGCTATTTTTATCCTCCAAAATCAATTGTAAATGATCAACGGGAAAAAAGTTGTAGTTGTACTTCCGGCTTACAATGCCTCGAAAACACTTGAAATTACTTATAGAGAAATAGATTTCGAAATTGTGGACGACGTAATTCTTGTGGACGACCTGAGCAAAGACGACACCGTTGAAGTGGGGAAAAAACTAGGCATCAAACACATTGTTGTTCACGAGCAGAACAAAGGTTACGGCGGCAACCAGAAATCGTGTTACAACAAAGCGCTCGAAATCGGCGGCGATATCGTAATTATGCTCCACCCCGATTACCAGTACACTCCCAAACTAATTCCGGCTATGGCCAACCTGCTTGGAAGCGGATTGTATCATGTTGTTTTAGGATCGCGCATTTTAGGAAAAGGCGCGCTAAAGGGAGGCATGCCATTAATTAAATACATTTCAAACCGTGGACTTACCTTTATCCAAAATCTTTTGTTGGGCGCCAAACTTTCGGAATACCACACCGGTTACCGCGCCTTTACCCGCGAGGTGCTCGAAAAAGTAGATTACAATGCCAACTCCGATAATTTTGTTTTCGACAACCAGATGCTGGCCCAAATCTGGTACGCCGGCTACGAAATTGCAGAAATTACCTGCCCCACTAAATATTTCGACGATGCTTCGAGCATTAACCTGAAAAACAGTACAATTTATGCACTTGGGGTTTTACGCACTTCGGTGCAGTTTAGAATGCAAAAGTGGGGGTTGATTAAAAACAAAATTTTTAAAGGAAAATAATAAATTAAACGTCAAAGCCATCAAACAAAATATCCCAAAAATATTACTTATAATATTTGGTTCATTAATGTTTTTCATGGGTATCATGAACCATTACTATTTCAGAACTTTTGTTTTCGATTACGGGAACTATAATTTTGCCTTTTGGGATTATTCACATTTCCGGATCAGTTCGATGCCAACTTATCCGGGGAACTTTCTTCAGGATCATTACTCTTATTTATTGTTCTATTTCATCCCTGTTTACTGGCTCTTAAATTGGTTAACAGGAACATACACCTTAATAATTATACAAAATGCTCTGATCGTAATTGCAGCCTGGTATTCGTATAAACTTATACGGCTAAAATCGCAAAATCTATATCTTGAAATTGGCGTTTTATTGTACTACTTTTTATTACTGGGGCGATATTCCACCTTTGCCTGCGATACCAATCTGGCGGTAATGTCGGCATGTTTTATTCCCATTTTTATCTATTATTTCGAACTCAGAAAGTATCTGATTGCCTCAATAATATTTATTCTTTCTCTTTTTTCCCGGGAAAATATTCCAATCTGGTTCATCTTCATTTTTATCGTGCTGATTATTGAACATTGGGACGATAAAAAAGCTGTCCGTTTAAGTATAGCTGGCATCATAATTTCAGTACTTTATTTTATTTTGCTATTTAAAGTTTTAATTCCCGGGGTTGAAAACGATGAAAAACAGTTCACACTCTTTAATTACGCAGCACTAGGTCCCGACCCAGGATCGGCATTAAAATATGTGATAATGCACCCCTTGGAAACCATCAAATTGTTTTTTGTAAATCATCTTGAAAACCCGAGTTATAAATGGATCAAAATTGAGTTTTACCAGGTTTATCTAATTTCAGGAGGATTTATTCTTTTAACACGTCCAAAATATCTCATTTGGTTTATTCCGATTGTTGCTCAAAAAGTATTGAACGACGCGCCAATTCGATGGGGAATTCTAACTTATTATTCCATTGAAGTAGTTACACTATTACCTATCTCGGTTTTTCTGGCTATTTCTTCCATGAAACCAATAAAACTACAGAATTTACTGACCGTGGTTGTTTGTGTAGTTACTATTTCAATGACTATTTATAAAATGGATCGCTCACACAGAGTTCTTCCCAACGCCTTTCGCCCCGAAAAAGAGAAGGTCTATTATAAACGATTCTACCAGTCAGATTACAATTTAAAAGCAACCCATAAATTACTAAAACAAATACCCAAAGATGCTAAAGTAAGTGCGTCACAAGATTTCTTTGCACATTTAGCACAACGTTTTCATATTTACTTTTTCCCTGAAGTTAACGACGCCGAATATATTATTTTCTCCGTTTTCGACGATTATTTCAGAATGTCGCACATGGAAAATGAAAAGATCAGAAATCGATATTTAGATAGTCCGGAATGGGAAATAATTGCCACCGAATTTCCCGTATTCCTGCTGAAAAAAACGAACATATCTTCTTCAGAAATTTCAATTCCCGAACAAAGTATTTTCCAAAATGACACCATCTCATGTGATTTTGAAAGAATTAATTCTGAGGGGCGATTTGTATTGTTTGATTCAGGGGAAAAAGCAGATGTCGCTAAAAAAGTTAGCATTCATCAGGCAAAATCAGGCACAAACAGTTTGCTTTTAACGAATACAGAAAGGTATGGGGATGCAATAAAATTCGACGAATCAAATAAAATAAAATACATTGAAGCGAGTGTATGGGCCTGGGGGGACATTGCTAATGCATATATCAACGTTAAATTAGGAAATGGCAAAAACTATAAAAGTAACCTTGTGGTTGAAAAAGACAGTAAAGATTGGAATAAGATCGAAATCAAGTTCTGGGCCCCAACAAAAAATAATGACGAATTTTTTATTCATCTCTGGAATAGTGGAAAGGACTCCATTTATTTTGATGATCTCCAGATCATAATGAAAAAGTAGTTGTTACTTTAAATCCTTTGTCCAAACCTGATAAACACCCTCCGGGAACTGAAAGTAATTTGCATTCATTTGCGAATAAGAATAACTTGTACGGAAATGCGAAGCAATAAAATTATCGGATTTATCCTTCTTCCCATCCAGATTTTCATTGTGCTGAATACAATAAACCGTAAGTGATTCTTTATCATCTTCCATTGAAGTTAACATCAATGTTTCTATCCCCATTGCCCAGGTAAACTGTAACTTTCTTGCTGTCTGCTCCGATTTTATCAATAGCTTCCTACTGTCTTCTTTTTTTGCCTCTGCAATAATTTCGTTTAAATAGTCAATTCTTCCCCGATATAAAGGACGTGTTTTTACAATTCGATGTATTCCAAAAAATACGATCAAAATCATAACAATATTCAAAATGATTTTCTTTTGAATAAATACATTTGCAACTCCATCCGAAAAGCCAACTGCAGCGAAAAACACAAGAGGTATAAATATCTTTTCCATTTGCATATTGGCGTCACCTTTCTAAAAGAGGTACATGCTACTACAAAATATATAAAACTGTATACCAACACGAACAGTCCGGCTACTCGTTTTCCTTTTTTGATTTGAAATAACAAGACAGAACAAATAAGAAGTAATATTAAAATCCGGTACAATTGTTTAAAGTGACCATCGAAAAATTTGTACGGATAATAGGTATGCAACTCCTTCAAAATAAAAATCGGAGAATGAAACAAATTCCCATATAAACTATCATGATGCTGACTATTATTTCCACCGAGCAACAACTTCCCCATAAACATCAATAATATCAGCAATACAGCAACATATGGATAAAGTGTTTTAAATTTCCTTTCTGAGAACGAAAAATACATAACTACAAATACCAGAGAGAACAACGCAATTGGATGAGAATAGTATCCAAATACCACAAATAGTGCTGTTCCGATTATTTGAGTTAAGATTTTCCATTTACCCCGGTCCAGAAATAAAAAAATCGGATTTATTAATGATGTTAAAAAGATAATATGCAGGGTGCGTGATAAGAATACGTGCCTGCGCGTCCTGAATCACCATAATACCAAAAACGACGAAGAATAAATAAGCAATACCATCCGATTGTAAGACCAGTTCTTTAGTTCGTAAGAAAAAACTTCTGTTAACTACTTGCTGTTTCATTTGTTGGATAAGTATGTAGTTAGAAATATTACTTCTGAAAATATTAAATTAATATGTCTGGAAAATTAAAACTGCTTGTTTCTTCTCACAATTTTTCAAGAATAAATCGTTAAAATTAAACAATATAATTTCATTAATTTTGAACCGAGTGAATAAATCACACCCACAATGAAAAAAAATGGACTCCTCATTATATTTCTAATGATCGTTGTAACAACGGTTTTATTTATCAATATGAAACCAGTATTTCAACACCCAAATTCTATTCTGTATTCCAAATCGGGCGATGCGCTAAAAAGCTATTTCAATTTTTCGTACTACCTGAAATAC
>WOYI011004865.1_pt1 | contig 51063 bp, 30 predicted proteins | sample 6423411 | NCBI WGS metagenome assembly WOYI01 (sample SAMN13441803, study PRJNA592873) | oil field metagenome | biome: oil field; feature: oil-well bore; material: oil-contaminated soil; isolation source: oil-contaminated soil from oil-well borehole | place: Germany: Wietze | collected 2016-10-18 ... | reverse complement strand
ATAAGAAGGAAGGCTCGGATGAACCGTCAAACAAAGGGAAGCTTCAGGTGGATTATATCTCTGGTTGAAGGTTGTGTATTGGATAAAGCCCGTATGGGACATTTATTTTACATCAGGATCAGCAACCAAAGCAGAAATCCCGGGTTGCTTTATTGCTTAATTTGATTTTCTCGGCAAACCCTGCATTAAATAAATTTAAAGACAATTAAAATCAGCGTTTTTTTCCTTGTTTAAAAGTGTAAAAAATACACATAAGTGGGATGCAGAAAGAATAACTTGATTGTAATAGATTATAAATCAGTTGAAAACGAAAAATTAACAACCTATTAAACTAACAAACCTAATTAAAATGAAACCAGATTTTATCACTAAGGTGCGTTTGCATGCCTGGATGTGTCTGTTTCTCCTGCTGCCTCTGACGGCTGCAGGGCAGCAGCTTACCATCACAGGTACGGTAGTTGATGAATTTGGAGAGACTCTTCCGGGTGTGACCGTTGTTGTTGACGGCACGACCAGGGGCGTCTCAACTGACATCGACGGTAAGTACACTATCAATGCTTTTCCCGGTGAGGTCCTGGTATTTTCATACGTCGGGATGAATGTCCGGAGGATCACTGTGGGAACGCAAACGGTCATTAACGTAACACTCCTGGAAACAACTTCGGAGATTGAATCCGTAGTCGTGGTCGGCTATGGTGTCCAGAAGAAGGAGACTGTTGTGGGAGCGGTCTCCCAGATCTCTGGTGAAAGGCTCAAGGATGTAAAGATGGGCGGCGCCATTGAGAACTCACTCCAGGGCGTGCTCCCGGGCATGGTGGTTCTCATGCAGGATGCCACACCCGGTGAAGAATCCAAATCGATCACCATGCAGATCAGGGCAGGCGCTTCCATGGGAAACAACTCACCACTCATTCTTGTTGACGGCGTTGAGCGTTCATTCTCCAACCTTGACCCGGAGGAGATATCTTCCATATCTGTCCTCAAGGATGCCTCTGCAACAGCAGTCTACGGTGTCAAGGGCGCCAACGGTGTTGTGATAGTTAATACCAAGAGGGGGAGTGAAGGTGCGCTGCAGCTCGACTTTACCGCCGAGACATCGCTTAAGATGGCCACTCGCCTTCCCGAGTACATGAACTCGTACGAGACCATGCTCCTCAGGAACGAAGCCTACAAGAACGACGGCAAGTGGTCAAGCCTTATCTCTGACGAGGCCCTCGAGCACTACCGCACCGGCGACTCGCCGTGGCTCTATCCGAATTTTGACTGGATGGATTTTTATTTTAAACCGGCATTCGATCAGAACTACAATATCAACGCAAGAGGCGGCAACGCCTTCGTCAATTATTTCGTTTCACTGGGTTATCTAAATGAGTCGGATATCTATGACGTGGGAAGCCTTTTCCCCTATACGTTCGAGAAGAAGGATGCATCATACTGGCACAATAGGTACAACTTCAGGAACAACCTCGACTTCAACCTGACCAGGTCGACCAAATTGACCATAAACCTGGCTGGTAACATCAAGGTCTGGAACAAGCCTGTTGATGACTACACTCAGGAACAGTGGTATGAGTCAGTGACAGCATTGCCTTACTACCCCAAAGAAACACTTGATGCTTTCCCTGATGACAGGATCCCATATGACCAGGACGGCATTCGTTACTACGAGAATCCTCAGCAGGGTGAGGTGAGGATGATGTGGGTCGGCGGCATGGGCTTCAGGCGCAACAAGAGCAACGGTGTCTCCACTGACGTTAACCTTGAGCAGAAGCTTGACTTCATCACCGAGGGACTAAAGGCATCAGCTTTTTACTCATTCAACGCTGACAATAATTATATGAAAGAGTATCCGCTTTCATACCTGTTCGGATACTATCTCAATCCTGCCGACACCACCTGGTACAGGTACACCAACTGGCAGGTGCTAGATTATGATACGCCCCAGCCAAAGCTTATCACCTCAAGGAATGAGAGGCTCCAGAGTGCCGGCAGAAGCGTTTACTACAAGGGTCAGATTGACTATGCACGCAGTTTTGGCCGTCACAATGTGACCGCTGTCGGTGTCTTCAGCCGCAGACAATACCGAGGTATCTCCAGCTTCCCGTCATATGAGGAAAACTGGGTTGCCCGTGCTACATATAATTATAATGAGAAGTATCTTTTCGAGTCCAGTGTGGCTTATACCGGATCAGAGAAGTTCGCCCCGGGGCTGCGCTTCGGTACATTCCCCTCATTTGCCCTGGGATGGGTAGCATCGGAAGAGGACTTTTGGAAAAATGCGATGCCCTGGTTCAACTATTTCAAGAGCCGTTTCTCGTGGGGTATGGTGGGTAGTGATGCCGGCATAGCCAGGTGGCTCTATATTTCGGAATACACCAACGGAAGTGATTATGCAGGGTTCGGCTACCCGATGACATGGTATCCGAGCATACAGGAAGGTACCATCCCCGTTACCGATGCAACATGGGAGACTGCAGTCAAGGCAAACCTCGGTTTCGAGATGGGTTTCTTCCAGAACAGTGTCACCCTTAATGTTGACCTTTATGACGAGCACCGCAATGACATTCTCCAGGTGAGGCGGTCAGTGCCTTCATGGGTTGGAGTCAGCTCCATCTCCGGCAACAGCGGTGAGACAAAGGCTCACGGTGTTGAGATTGAACTTGGTTACAACCACAGTTTCAACAGGGACTTCACCCTTCAGCTCAGGGGCATCATGTCAGCCAACGAGAGCCGTGTGGTTTCATATGACGAGCCCGATGCCAAGCCGCAGAACGTCTCTGTCGAAGGCAAACCGGTGGGTGTTGCCCAGCGCATGAGCGGATACACGCCTCTCTCGGCTATCCAGGACGGCGGTTTCTACCAGGATTTTGACGAGCTCTTCATGTGGCCTCTTGCCTCGGGTCCTTCACCCATTGTGGGTGACTTCAAGTACATAGACTACAACGGCGACGGTTTCGTGAATGACCTTGACCGGATCGTTCCGCGTAACCCCTATGTGCCTGCATTTACCTGGGGTGCCAACCTGGCAGCCATCTATAAGAACCTGACACTGAGGGTTGACTTCTACGGAGTCGGATCTACCACTTATGCAATGAGGCAGGGCGGTATGTTCTATCTCTATCCCTTCACTCAGAACAAGGACAACGCCATGACCGCACAGGCCAACCACTGGACACCTGACAACAGAAATGCCGAATGGCCTGCTGTTCACTCGATGGCCACAGCGCAGTACAACTATCTGGGCAATGAGTTCTCAATAGTTGACGGCCGATATACCAGGCTCAAGAACGTTGCCATCAGCTACAGGCTTGAAAAGGAGCCCCTCCAAAAGGTGGGAATCCGTCAGATTGACCTGACGCTTACCGGCACGAACCTCGCTACATGGACACCCTTCAAGCTCGGAGGTGACCCTGAAGGCTTCAACTCCGGCGTTGACTTCGGCGCATACCCGATGATGAAACGCTTCACGGTCGAGGCAAGGATGACTTTCTAACCAGGAAAACTTATGAAAATGAAAAGGATAACAATTATACTTATCTCGGTCGCCCTGCTATTCCAGGGATGCGAAAAATACCTTGATAAGGTTCAGGAGTCTACCGGGATGGACGAAAAGCAGGTCTTCACCGACTACAACAACTTCCGCAAGTTTCAGGACCGGATGTACAAGGATATGCATAATTACCTGGCAGATTATGACTATGGCATGATTGCTGCCATGTGCGATGAAGGTTACACTGAATCTGCACAGTGGGAGACCATGGGCGTGGTACAGTCGGGTGACTGGATCCGTGCCTACAGCACGGCCCAGGCCCTTCAGTTCTCTGCAGTATGGAGGGCATGGCAGAGTATACGTATTGCCAACATATGCCTGCAGAAGCTGCCTATGCTTGAAGGCAATGCCACGCAGACACAGCTTAACCAGATTGAAGGCCAGGCCCGCTTCATGAGGGCATGGTACTATTATGAGTTTCTTATTCGCCAGGGTGGTATGCCTTATCTCACTGAGCCCCTGGGCGGGTCAGACAACTATGCGTTGCCACGGCTCTCATTCCATGAGACGGCTCTTAAAATTGCCGAGGATTGCGATGCAGCTGCCAATCTTCTCCCCGATGCATGGGATATGGGAAACATTGGAAGGCCTACAAAGGGAGCAGCCATGGCTGTCAAGGCCTCTGCCCTGCTCTTTGATGCCAGCCCTTCCAACAACCCGTCAAACAACACCGAGTATTGGTCTGCCGCAGCCGAGGCTGCATGGAGCCTGATAGCATATTCGCAAAGTACGGGTCAGTACAAACTTATCCCCTCAAAGGGAACAGACCAGGTGACTTATATGTCACCCGGCGGGGTTCAGACAATCAACTACCCCAGCGGGTTTGACAGCCTGTTCATGTATACCCCCTACAATGACGAGATCATCTGGGAGTTTTACGAGGCAGTCACTTCCGGAAGCCAGTACAGCACCTTTACGGTTGCCAGCCTGGCCGAGGGAGGCATTATCCAGGGTTACAGCCCCTCGCAGAATATTGTTGACCTCTTCGAGACGAAGAACGGGCTGGCCATCGGCGATGATCCCGAGTATGACCCGCAGAACCCGTATATAAACAGGGATCCCCGGTTCTATCACTCTATTCTCTTCAACCGTGAGCGCTGGACCAGCGGCACAGATCTTTACCTGGAGCTGTTCAACGGCGGACGTGACCGTGCCAGCGGTGACCTGAAGCACTTCTCCTATACCGGCTACCTCGCCCGCAAATTCTGGGGCAGGAACGTAGACCTCTGGTCAGGGGCTTCGGCGCCCTTCACCCATACCATCTTTTTCCGGTATGCTGACATCCTTCTCATGTATGCCGAGGCGGCAAATGAGATCGGTGGACCGGACTACACTCTTCCAGGGGCAACAATGTCAGCCGTGCAGGCTGTCAACAAGGTCAGGGAGCGCATGATGATGCCAGGTGTGAATGCCATCTACCTGTCAAACAAGGATGCCTTCAGGCAGAGGATCAAGAACGAACGTGCCGTGGAGCTTTATCTCGAGGGCAAGCGCTTCTTTGACCTGTCACGCTGGGGAGATGCACACAAGATCGAGCACAAACAGCTCTACGGAGTTGACCTTATAGAAAATCCGGGCAGGCCAACAGGATACAACATCACACGTACTGCCCTTCCGGTCGTAACACTAACCTTCGAACAGAAGCATTACAAATGGCCCATACCTCTTGGTGACGCTCTGATGTTCGAAGAGTTCAAACAGAACCCGGGTTGGTAATAAGCAAAATCTGGTCATTATAGAGAAAGATGAAAGTTATGAAAAACAATATATTAAGAAAGGTATTGGTCGTCTCTGCCCTGCTTGTGCTCATGACTGTCAGCAGTGCCTTCGGGCAGGCAAGGGAGATACCGAAAACCACCGTGAAAGGCAGTGTGGTTACCAGCCAGGGTCAGCCATTGAAGGGTATTGTAGTGAAGTCCTTCAATACGAACCAGTCTGCAGTAACCGATGCACTGGGTAACTTTGAGATTGCAGTCGTCTCCGGCGAGACAGGCAGGCTGTCAGTCAGTTATGAGGGATTCAAAGTCCGGGTAGTCGAGGTAGCACCGGGCACCTCCCTGGTTGAACCGATTGTTCTTGAAGAGTACCGGTTCGTCAGCCCTGATAATGTAGCTGCCCTGCCATACAGGGATATAAGCGGTGACCGCACTGTATCTGCCATTACCACCATCACGGGTGATGAGCTTATGTCATATCCTTCTGCTTCCGTGCTGGAGGCTCTGTCAGGCAGGCTCCCGGGGCTTACAATAGAGCCCTATTCAACGGTCCCCGGTTATGAATCATTCGGCGCATTCATCAGGGGTACCGCTGCTACGGTCTACATTGACGGAATCATGAGGGATATTACCGGTCTCTCGGCATCTGAAGTAGCGGAGGTACAGGTCATTAGGGGTCTCTCCGGAAGGGCCATGCTGGGTCTCTCAGGGTCAGGCCCCGTGATATGGATCACCACCCGCAAGGGCACCAGCTTCAACCGTGAAATGAAGGTCTCCGCGGAGTACGGTATCAGTACCCCGGCAACCATGCCGAAGTACCTTGACTCATACCATTATGCCACCCTCCTCAACGAGGCGCTGGAGAATGACGGCTTTGATCCATGGTATACTCCTGCCGACCTGACTGCCTATCAGAATCATTCCAACCTGCTCACTCATCCCGATGTGGATTATTATGATGAGTATGTTGCCGCAACGGCACCCTTCCGCAGGGCAAGCGTGAGCTTCGAAGGCGGAGACCGGAGGGTAACCTACTTCTCGATGTTTGACTATGTTGGCGGTGAAGGCCTGGAAAAAGTAGGAGAGAAGGTGACAAACAACAGGTACAAGGTACGCAGCAACGTGGCCATCAAGCTGAATGACTACATGAACCTCAGCATCAACATTGCGGCCTCGCTCAACAAGCAGCGCTTCCCGAACGTCAATAATGGCGCCGGAGTCTACAACATGTTTGATATCCTTTCAGTATACCCGTCAAATGCACATCCGATCTATGCTGACACTCTCCTGATCAGGAGTGACAACTTCCCTGTCAACCTGACCAATGAGCTGGCATACTCAGGGTTCGGCGACGGTATGATACTCAATGCTCAGAACAACGCCAGGCTGGGTATAGATCTTAGCTCTATTGCAGAGGGGCTTACGGCTTTCTTCAATGCTTCCTTCGACGTATCGAACACCATCATTAACAGCAAGGGCGGTACTGCAGCACTGTACAGGCTCGAGGGTGTGACACCGGTGAGGGTCGTTGATGCAGTGGTGGTCCCCAACATGGGACTGGGTAATTTCGATGTCCTTAAAAGAACCGCCGGTTATGCCGGGCTGAACTACGAGCGCGAGTTCGGAAAAAGCTCCATGACGGCCGATGCAGTATTCTTTGCCGGACTGGAAGAGATCACCTCCGACGATGACTGGTACCAGCCATCCAAGGTCGAGGACCTCTCATTCAGACTGAACTACGGTTATGATAACAGGTATGTTGCCCAGGTTGACCTTGCATACTCAGGCAGCAACAGGATGCCGCAGGGGAAGAGATTTTCACTTTACCCCACTGTCGGTCTTGCATGGATTGCCAGCAATGAACAGTTCCTCAGCGAAAGCAAGGCGGTAGATTACCTGAAGGTCTACGGTTCTGCCGGCATTATGGGCATAAATGACTATTACCTCCAGGGTTACAACCCCTTCTACCTGTACGAGACACTCTGGACTCTTGACGGAGGATGGAGTTCGGGAGTAGCTTCCAACAGAGGAGAGAACGTAGATATCTACAGGCTGGTCCAGACCGGCAGCGATAACTTCATCCTCCCCAAGAGGCGCTTAATCAACAGCGGGGTGCAGGCACAGCTGTTCGGCAAGGCTCTTGACATTGAGGTCAACTACTTCAATGAAAGGAACTATGACAAGATATCCAACAAAGGCGCCTCCACACCTTCAATCATAGGCAGTCCGCAGTTCCTGCCGGCAACCAACTACGGCGAAGATGTAAGATGGGGTGTTGACGGTCTGGTCCAGTTTAACAAACGTGTGGGTGACTTCAGGTACGGTATCGGCGGCAATGCGATGTACATGAGAGGCAAATACGTGGTGGTTGACGAACCAGCTGCATTGCCTGATTATCAGAAGAGAACAGGCACTGCCATGGATGCATTCTGGCTCTATGAGGCTGAGGGCCTATACCAGACCGCAGGTGAGATCACCTCGAGAGGTGTCTCGCAGAGCTGGGGAGCGCTTCAGCCTGGTGATATAAGGTATGCAGACCTCAACGGTGACGATGTTGTTGATGAACTTGATGTCCATGTCAGCGACTATCACTCGCCCAGGTTCTTCTATGGACTTAATCTCTCAGCGGGTTACAGGGGATTCAGCATCTCCGCGCTGGGTCAGGGTGAAGCCGACGGAAGCATCATGCGTTCTTCAAACAGGTACTTCATGATCAATGGCAGCGGCCAGAACTACTCGGAGCTGATGCTTGACAGGTTCCCGGTTACCAATGACTACCCGAGGCTGACAACGGTATCTCTCAACAACTATCAGTATTCTACATTCTGGGTGGCTAAGGCCGCATATCTGAGGCTGAAGAACGTTGAGGTGAGCTACACATTCCCTGTCAATGCTTCGCGCAGGCTGGCAATGAATGATCTCAGGATCTTTGCCAGGGGGACAAACCTTGCCGCTGTCTCTTCACTGAAGAAGTACAGCGTTGATCCTGAAAACATAAATGCCGGAATAACAGGTTACCCGTTGTTCAGGACCATCACTGCAGGAATTTCCTGTAAGTTCTAATGATAAAAACCGAAATGATGAAACGAACGATAATATTTCTCCTTACGGCAATTGTGGCGGTCTCATGTGAGTATCTTGATCCAAGACCTATAGAGGATCTCACCACTGACGAGCTTCTGAGTAACGCTGTCTACGGAGAGGGATTGCTGGCTCAGGCATATGCAATCCTGAACACAGAATATATAGATTACACTGAGTACTACACTGACAATGCCGTACCTTCTTACCCTGGAGGCAACTCTCTTGCCCTCGGCAACTGGACGGTGCAGAGCACGCCTATTGGCAATTGGGATGCATGGTATGAGGCCATCGGTTACCTGAATATCTATCTCAGGGACTGCAAGGATCTGCTTTATAGTGTTTCCGACCCTGCTCTCAACAAGGTTTTGCAGAATCAAAGAAGGGGCGAGGCCTTTTTCATGAGGGCCTGGTATGAGTGGCTGCTACTCAGAACCTATGCCGGCTATCCCGATGGTGGTGGCGAATGTCTCGGTTTCCCGATTGTCACCGATGTTCTCACCACCTCTGACAATCTTGACCGTCCGCGCAACACCTATGAAGAGTGTGTGGCGCAGATTGCAAAAGACTGTGATTCGGCGATTGTACTGCTTCCCAAATGGTACAACGGCAGCGCTTCGTACAATAACAATTCCAATGCCGGCAGGGGCAGTGCGATGGCTGCTTGGGCGCTCAAGGCAAGGGTTTACCTCTATGCCGCCAGCCCCGCGTATGGTCCTTCGACCCGGGATCTCTGGATCCGCGCTGCACAGGTGGCTCATGATGCAATGGCCTATTACGGAGGCAATAACCTTCATGATTTTGACTACACTACAAACAACAGCGGCAGTCTGAATAACATCTGGATACAACCTGAGTATTCGTCAAATGACTGGGAGTATGCATATTATCCGCCATCACTTTATGGCAGCGGCTCATGCAACCCCTCGCAGAACCTTGTTGACGCCTTCCCTGCAAGCAACGGGTACCCGATAGATGAGACCACGCTGTATAATCCGTCTAACCCGTACGCAAGCCGTGACGGGCGTTTTGAGAGGTTTATCTTCAGGAACGGCGCTGACTACAACGGTACTGTGATCAAGACCTACATCGGCGGCCCTGACGCACCTGGCGGCCTGAGCCTGCAGGGTACCCGCACAGGCTATTACCTGAAGAAGCTGCTGAACAGAAACGTCAGGCTCACTCCGGGTGATGTCACAACCAGTTACCGCTTCAGGGTGTTCCTGAGCAAGACTGAGCTTTATCTCAACTTCATCGAAGCCGCCAACGAAGCATACGGCCCCGATGATGCCACCGCCGGTTTCTCGGCAAACTCGGTGCTGGCATTGATCAGGAACAGGGCCGGAATAGACTCTGATCCGGCCACGGCAGGCCAGCAGGACCAGTACCGGCTTGACCAGGCTGCCGCAGGCAAGGATGCTTTCAGGAAACTCGTGCAAAATGAAAGACGCCTCGAGCTCTGCTTTGAAGGTCATCGCTTCTGGGATATCAGAAGGTGGAACCTGCCTCTTGATCATACAGTAAAAGGGGTCAGGATTACCAGGTCAGACCTTCCTGATCCTACCAACCTCGCACTGGGAGCAACTGTCTCAACCGATTACTGCTCGCCATGGGAGACCCTCTCGGCCGTCAATGACGGCTTCACACCCGAATCATCAGGTGACGCTTCAAACGGCAAGTTCGGCAACTGGAACAGCGGAGACGACTGGGGTTATATCCAGTATGACTTCAGCGAACCCACGTCAATTGCCAAATCGGAGATATACTGGTTCACTGACGGAGGAGGCATTCTCCTTCCGGATGAGGTTTACCTGGAGTACTATGATTCCGGTACCGACACATGGAAGACGGTGGAGAATCCTTCAGGTTACATAGTTGCTATGGACAGCTGGACTACAACGGTATTCAATCCCGTAGTGACCACCGGAATCCGGATAAACTTCATCAACCATGCCGAGTCATGCGGTGTGATTGAGTGGAGAGTATGGAATATCAATTATGACAGCTATGATTACGTGAATGTGGAAACACATACCTTCCAGGACTACATGAGGTATATCCCGGTGCCGTATTATCAGACGCTCATAATGAGTAATTTGAAACAAAACAGTGGATGGTAGAATTTTTTCCCTCCAGGGAAAAGATAAAAAAGGAAATATGAAAAAGATATTTGCAATACTGATAATGACAGCCATTCTGACAGGATGCTACGATGAGTTCAGAATTGACTATCCTTACACCACTGTTGCTTTTTCAACGGCTACAGGCGGGCTCAGCACCGCCGGTGAGCTGGGAAGGACAGTGGTCAAGGATGAGGGACTTAAGCTTGATATCGGAGTATATCTTGGCGGGGTCCTTGAAAACAGTGAAGAGCGTTGGGTACGTTTTACCATTGACCCCACGCTCCTTGCAGGCAAACCCTATGAGCTGATGCCGTCAGACTACTACAGCCTCAGCAATACGAATACAATTACCATTCCTTCGGGAGAGTATATCGGCAGGCTTACAATCACCCTCGACTCCACAAAGTTCCTGAATGATCCTGATGCCGTCAGTTACCATTATGCCATTCCTTTCCGTCTGACGGAGTCATCGGCTGACAGCGTCAATAGTAATTTTGATACCAAGATTGTGGTTATCAAGTTCATCACCAGGGCCGAGGGTTACTATAACCACACCGGAACATTTGCCACCTACGATGAGACAGGTGCAGAGATGAGCAGCGGCTCGATGTCAAGCGTTATCTCGGCCTCAACCATTGCTGTGGATTCTTTCTCTGCAAACGGTATACTGCATCTTTACGGGGCGGGCTATACTATGCACTACAGGATCCATCCTGACAACACCGTATCATGGCGCAAGCTCCCCAACCCTCCGCCGACGCCTGTGAACCTGGCAACGGAGTATCCCCCGACTGTCACCACTGACTACGTTTCAGGATGGGAGACGCTGTCTGCTGTCAATGACGGTAAGGTGCCGGCAAGCTCGACCAATGACTACACTTATCCCAAGTTTGGTAACTGGAACAGTGCCAATGACTGGGGCTGGATACAGTACACCTTCGCAAGGCCTTACAGGATAAGGGCATCCAACGTCTTCTGGTGGAGCGACGGCGGTGGTCTGCTCTTCCCTACGGATCAGTATGTGGAGTACCACAATATGGTAACCGACACCTGGGAAGAAGTTCCGAACCCTGTAGGCTACGGAGCTGAACCAGACAAGTTCAATGTCACCACTTTTGATGAAATAACCACGGATGGCATAAGACTCAATTTCATTAACTCTTCTGAGTCTGTGGGTATCTCTGAGTGGCAGGTGATGGGTATTGGCGACCCGATTACACCGGAAGAAAGACCGATTGCCGACGTGCTGCCCAACGGCACAAGCACATGGAATCCTGCCACAAGCACTCTTAACCTGAATTACAAGGTGATTTATGAAGATGCTACTTATTATACGAATGCAAACTCAACGCTTGTATGGCGCAACCGTATAAGGGACGGAGTAAATGAGTGGAGAAGATAGGTATATTGGTTTAGGGTTTTAGTTTGGAGTAAAAGACCGCTTTTTACCGGTCTTTTACTTTCATAAAAACCAGATTATCAAATATTTGACAGAATCATGAAAAACCTCTTACTACTTATTGCAACTGTATTGGCCATCTCCTCCTGCAGGGGCAGCGAAAGACAGGGCACTCTCATTCCCAATCCCTCCGCAGAGGAGGGAAGCGGCTCAACGGTAGCCGGATGGAATGCCGAGACCAGGGGCGGAGCGATGATAGCCTTTTATGATTATGAGGCCCATGAGGGAATAAGGAGCCTGATGCTGCAGAGCGACAGGCCTGCCGGCGGAAGGTGGATGACCAGAGTGCAGATGAAGCCGTGGTCTGAGTATAAATTCACCGGGTGGGTGAAGACCGAAGACCTTCAAGCCCGGAACGGCAAGGGCGCCGGCTTCAGGTTCGATGCTTTTGACACCGAATATACAGGACTTACCGGAACCAATGACTGGACGAAAATAGAGTTTGTCTTTAAGACAGGCAATGATGATTCCTCTGTCCTCTCATGCCTGCTGGGCATCGACGGTCCTGCTTCGGGAAGGGCATGGTTTGATGACATGTCTCTTGAACTGGTCTCCACCGGGAAAATAAGCACTGCAGTTACTATTGACCTGGCTGACAGGAAGGAGCCAATGTCAGAATATATATATGGTCAGTTCATCGAACACCTTGGAAGATGTATCTACGGAGGCATTTGGGCTGAGATGCTTGAAGACCGTAAGTTCTGGTATGTCCCCGGCCAGAGGGAATCGCCATGGCAGGTAAGGGGCAAAAGAGATCTCTTCTCCGTTGACAGGGTCATTCCCTTTACCGGTGACAAGACCCCGGTGCTGGGCTCTGACGGCTCAGGCACAGCCATCATGCAGCAGTCAGGTCTCGGCCTCAAGCCGGATCTCGACTATAACGGGCACATAGTGCTTAAAGCCACTGCGGGAATAACTGCGGTGAAGGTCACACTGTCATGGGCAGACCAGTCTCAGACGGTCAGGATTGAAAAGCCTGCCGGCAGCTTCACATCCTATCCGCTGCAGTTTCATTCCGGCGAGCTGACACATAACGCCTCCATAGCCATAGAACCGGAGGGTAACGGTAAAGTATGGGTGGGCACATCAAGCCTGATGCCTTCAGATAATATTGAGGGATTCCGTTCTGACGTCATTGCGCTGCTGAAGGAGCTTAACGCACCTGTCTACCGCTGGCCGGGAGGCAACTTCGTCAGCGGATATGACTGGAAGGACGGCATCGGTGACCGGGATAAGAGGCCGCCGCGCAAGAACCCGGCATGGCAGGGAGTGGAACACAATGACGTGGGCATACATGAGTTCATGACCTTCTGTGAGATACTGGGCACTGAACCTTATATAGCTGTGAACGCCGGGCTGGGCGACTCCAGGCAGGCACGCGAGGAGGTGGAATACTGCAACGGCGCTCCTGAAACGCCCATGGGCAGACTCAGAGCCGCCAACGGCCACCCCGCGCCGTGGGGCGTCAAATGGTGGTCTATAGGCAATGAGATGTACGGCGAGTGGCAGCTGGGTCACATGTCAACAGAAGATTTCGTGAAGAAGCACAATACCTTCGCAGAGGCAATGAGAAGCGTTGATCCCGGCATAAAGATTATTGCTGTCGGCGAGCTGGGTGACTGGGACCGCATGGTGCTGGCCAACTGCTCCGGGAGCATGGACCTTATCAGTGAGCACTTCTACCGGCAGGACTGGCACGGCGGGGGTCTGATGACCCATGTGAAGCAGATACCTGATGCCATCAGGGAGAAAGCCGACGCACACAGACAGTACAGGCAGGAGATTCCCCAGCTGAAAGGAAAGGATATTCGCATCTGCATGGATGAATGGAACTACTGGTACGGACCCCATGTTTACGGAGAGCTCGGGACACGCTACTTCATGCGCGACGCCATGGGGATAGCCGCGGGCCTGAACGAGTATTCGAGACAGAGCGATATTATCTTCATGGCCAACTATGCACAGACGGTAAACGTCATCGGATGCATAAAGACGAACACTACCAGTTCTGTCCTAGACGCAACCGGACAGGTGCTCAAGCTCTACAGACAGCAGTTCGGAACCATACCTGTTGCAATAAGCGGGGAGACAAGGCCTCTTGATATTGCAGCCACCCTCGACAGCGATGGCAAAAAGCTGACGGTGTCAGTAGTCAACGCCACCTGGGATGAGGTGAAACTGCCCGTCACCCTGCTGAACGGAACCATCGCCGGTGAAGGAGAACAGTGGCAGGTGACAGCCCCCGATGATATGGCTGCCAATGAGCCTGGCAGGCCGGAGAATGTGAAGATATCAGGCCCGGTCAGGGTATCTGCCGGCAAAGCGCTGACGGTAGGACCGGCAAGCATCAACCTGTTTGTGTTCAACGTAAACAACTGATTAATTTATTATTGTATAATATTTTAGAAACAAAGGAAATGAGAAAAAACAAAATCATCCTGATACTGGCAACCGCCATTCTGGCAGTCATGATGATCCCTTCGTGTGTCTCTGGCGGCGCCGGGAAGTCAGGAAAAGACAACCTCGCAGTGCTGGCCACATCATTCCAGCTCACCCGCGGCGGCCAGAGAGAGATCAGGGAACTCAATGACGGACTTATTCCTGACAGTGTAAACAGTGATATGAGACGCTGGATGAGCAACCCCAACAGGCCGCAGCGTCAGTCATCACTGAACGTGATGCGCTATGAATATGTATGGGAACAGCCTGTAACCATTGATGAGGCTGCTGTGTTCTTCTATGATTACGACAGCCTTGTTAAGCTGCCACAGGCTTACAGGTTCAGGTACTGGAACGGAGATGAATATGTCGGTGTTGAAAATCCCTCCGGCCTTGGTCTTGAAAATGACCGATACAACAATACCACCTTCAATGAGGTGTCAACCACCAGGCTGATGCTTGAAGTCGACTCCGTTGAGCGTTTTCTCTCTCCTGTCCTGGAGTGGCAGGTCTTCAAGCCTGAGAATGCCCCTGCGGTGGCTCCGGTCATCACAGCCGGTGTTGACCGCATGGTGGTAATGGGAGGTAAGACCTACCTCTCGGGGCTTATCAAGAGTGTCGATCCGCTGAAGAAGACCCTCTGGACCGCCGAGGGCCCGGGTGCTGTCAGTTTCGGGAATGCCAGGAGCGATACCACCACCGCCACTTTCACGGTGCCCGGTGAATACACTCTCACACTCTCATCACAGGCCGGAAAGATGAAATCTTCCTCTTCACTGAAGGTAAAGGTTGTCAATCCGCCCGAGGCGAAGAGGCTTGACGTGGTTTACACTCGCAGGTACAAGATTGACAACCCACTATGGAATGACCGCGCCAAGGCACTTATTGTCAATTGGATACCTCATTGCATCACAATGATCGAAAGGACTGACCTGGAGATGGGCCAGGGCGGACTTGACAATTTCATTGAAGCAGGAAAAGCGCTTCGCGGTGAGCCGCACGGCAAGCATCTCGGTTATGTCTTCTCCAATGCCTGGGTGCATCAGACCGTTGAATCAATGTGCATAGCGCTGATGGTTGACCCGCAGGGAGACAAAGAGATAATCGCTGCCCAGGATAAGATGAGGAAGACGCTTGAGAAGTGGATACCGATCATTCTTGCGGCACAGGAGCCTGACGGTTACCTCCAGACGGCCTATACACTGCGTGACACAGCCAGGTGGAAGGAGAGATGGGCGCCGCAGACAAGGGGCAACCACGAGGGATATGTGGCAGGCTATTTTATTGAATCAGCAATAAATCACTACACCCTTACCGGAGGAACTGATACGAGGCTCTATGATGCTGCCGGGAAGCTGGCAGATTGCTGGGTGGACAACATCGGTCCCGGCAAGAAGGAGTGGTATGACGGGCACCAGGAGATGGAGCAGGCGCTGGTGCGTTTCGGCCGTTTCGTCAATGATATGGAAGGCAACGGCCGCGGCGACAGCTATATCAAACTTGCCAAATTCCTCCTTGACAACCGTAAGAACGGTTCGGAATATGACCAGAGCCATGTGCCGGTACAGCAGCAGTATGAGGCTGTGGGCCATGCCGTCAGGGCTGTCTACAGTTACTCTGCAATGGCTGACGTGGCGGCGGAGACGGGTGATACCGACTATCAGAGTGCAGTGATGTCACTCTGGGACAACATGGTCAACAGGAAGTACTATGTTACCGGAGGCATAGGAAGCGGTGAGACCTCCGAAGGCTTCGGCCCCGACTATTCGCTCGGTAACAATGCCTACTGCGAGTCGTGTTCGAGCTGCGGGCTTATCTTCTTCCAGTATAAGATGAACCTGGCATATCATGATGCAAAGTATGCCGATCTGTACGAAGAGACCATGTACAATGCCCTGCTCGGGTCGATTGATTTTGAGGGCAGGCATTTCTTCTACACTAACCCGCTCTCGTCAAACCGCATGCGTGACGAATGGCATGTATGCCCCTGCTGTGTCGGCAACATCCCAAGGACACTGCTGATGATCCCCACATGGACCTATGTGAAGAGCGATGACGGCATATATGTAAACCTCTTCATCGGAAGCACCATCGACGTAGGTAAGGTGGCAGGGACCAGCGTGGAAATGGTACAGAAAACAGACTATCCCTGGAAGGGTGATGTCTCCATCACTGTCAATCCGGCCGAAACAAAGCGTTTCACCGTATTTGTCAGGGTCCCCGACAGGAAGACGAGCGACCTCTATACCGAAACACCGGAGGTGAATACCATCAGCACTCTTACTGTCAACGGAGAGTCCGTTCCTGTGGAGACTGACAGGGGATATGTGCCCATCACCAGGGAGTGGATGAAAGGTGATGTGATCTCATTTGTGGTCCCGCTGGAGATACAGCAGATAACCGCAGATGACAGAATAGTGGCCGACAGGGGCAGGATCGCCCTGAGGTACGGTCCGTTGATCTACAATGTTGAGAAGGCTGACCAGCCCGATATAGAGCAGCCTGTCGGCGATGCCCCTCTCACAGCAGAGTGGCGTGACAATATGTTCGGAGGCATAATGACCATCAGAGGCAAATGGAGTGACGGTAGCGACCTCCTGGCCATTCCCAACTACCTGAGACTGAACAGGGCCACTGCCCCTGAGGCGCCAGGGGAAGGAGACCAGAGGAGGAACTGGCGCCCGACTTCAATAGTATGGATCAATAAGGATGTCAAATAATATGTTGAGGGGTAGAACCTTGAGTCAGGGCCTTCTCATCCTTTCTCTGCTGTTCCTGACAGGTGGAACCGCGGCTGTCAGCGGTCAGGGTGCTGCCGGAGAGCAGGTATTGCAGGGTGAAAGGATGAGAGCCCTTGTCACACCTGAAGGACTGGTGTCTGTCACCGACCCTCAGGACCGTTACGGTGCTGATATAGTGAGTAGCCGTGCCCCATGGGGGAGAATTAAGCTTGTCTACAGAACAGGAGACGGGCCGTGGGTTGAGAGGCCGCAGAACAGACCAAATGTCATGACAACGAACGGTGTAGCGGTGATGCTGAAGTCAGACTATGCTGCCGACCCCGTCACATTAACACAGACCTTCTCGCTCGCCGGTGATGCCCTTGACTATGACATGGAGATAGGCACAAGGAATGGAGTAGAGGTTGAGATAGGTGACCTGGCCCTCTATCTTTCGTGGAGTATTGCCCGCAGTGAAAACCCGGATACCATTTTTGAAAAGAGCTTTACCAAACATCATTTTATCTCCGGGAACGGGTCCTTCCTCTATTTTACCAGGCCTTCGGGAGAGCCGCCTTACCTCATGATACTTGCAGGCGAAGGAACGGGACTGGAGTATTTTGACGGCGGAAGGGGAGGATACAAGGTCTACATGCACTCCGCTGTGGCAGCTGCCAGTGTGGAGAGCGGTACCTGGAGACAGCCCAATACCTCCGTCATCATCGGAGGGAGCACAGGGCGCAATACCCTGAAATACCGCTTCAGAATAGCCTGGGCTGACAGCTGGGATATGATGCGTCAGATGCTTTATGACAACGGGTTGTTTGACATAAGGGTGGTGCCGGGGATGACCCTGCCCACTGACCTGAAGGCTCAGTTCTCTCTCCACACCAGGAACGTTATTGATTCTATAGTGCCGGAGTACCCGGACCAGACTGAATTAAGCTACCTGGGCGAGAAGGCTCCCGGTCATCATATCTATGAGGTTAGCTTCCGAAAGCTCGGAGAAAATATGCTGACCGTAAACTATGGTAAGGGAGAGAAGACATATCTTGAATTCTTTGCCACAGAGCCTCTGGAGACCCTTGTAAAGAAGAGGAGTTCTTTCATTGTAAACAGCACACAGCACCGTGATACCACCAAATGGTATAATGGATTGTTCTCGGCCTATGACATGAAAAACGGCGTTCTAAGGGGCCCTGATGATACTGACGGGTTTGACGGATGGTGGGGATACGTTCTTGCATGCGATGACCCGGGCCTCTGCAAGGCCCCCTATGTGGCTGCCAAGAACGTATACTTTCCTGAACAGAAGGAGATAGATGCGGTTGAGTATTACCTGAAGTATTTCGTCTGGAACGGGCTTCAGCGCACTGACAGAGATGATCCGTATCCTTACGGTATCTATGGCGTACCCAACTGGAAGGTGGCGCGAGATCCGGCGGAGAGAGCAAAGATAAGCACCACCAACCTCGATAAGATGAAGATATGGAGGTCATATGACTATCCCCATATCATCATGCTCTACTATCATATGTACCAGGTAGCTGAAATGTATCCTGACAAGGTCCATTACCTCGATGCTGCAGGCTATCTCGAGCGTGCATGGCAGACCGCCAGGGCTTATTTCATATATCCCTACGAAATACTGCCATGGTATGAGACGTACAAGTGGGGGTGCTACAATGAGCTCGTGATAGAGAACCTGATAGCCGACCTCGAACGGGAAGGGAGGAAGGAAGAAGCCGCATGGCTTCGGGCAGAGTATGAGAAGAAGGTAAAGTATTTCGTCTATGATGACAAATATCCCTTCAGGTCGGAATACGCCATTGACCGCACCGCCTTTGAGTCATCCTATGCCTTTGCGAAGTACGGCACTCTCAATGAGATGCAGCCTGACAGCAATCTCTGGTTCGACAAGAACAGGAACGTATGGTATTCCCATCCCTCCGTCAGCAAGGCTGATGCCAGGGAGTTCATGGATCGTCAGAATCAGGCCGGCCTGGCGGTGCGCGGATGGCTTGAAGCCAAGTATTTCCTCCTGGGAAGCGATTTCACATACAGCTCTGACAATCACTGCCTGAGCTATATGGCCAGGATGGGAGGGTGGTCAATCCTCGACTATGGCATCAGGTTCGCTGAGAAACCCTATGACTGGCTCCAGCTTGGTTATGCTTCCTACCTGGCTCCTTATGCGCTCATGAACACAGGAACACCGGAATCGGACTACGGTTACTGGTTCCCGGGTAAGAAGAACGACGGGGCCATGGGCTGGGCATTCATGGAGTCAAAGAGAGGTCGTGCATGGATCAGGAAGGATATTGACCGCGGGGCATGGTTCTATGACGGCGAGGCTGACCTCGGCAACGGGGCTGTCTTCAGGACAGCCTGCACGGTGCTGACTGATGACCCGCTCTTTGGATGGTTTGCCTACGGCGGCACAGTGAAGAAGGAAGGAAAATCGTTCCTGGTTGAACCGCGTGACGGCGTCAGGGCACGCTTCTCAGCCGTCACCGCCGGCCCAAGGTTAACCATTGAGATGGAACGTGACGGCTTCGCCGCCGGAAAGGAGATAACTGTCAGCAAATCGCTCAGGAGAGTCAGCCTCATCCTTGAGAATCGCTCGGGAGACGCTCATCAGTCGGCTCTCAGGCTTACCGCTGACGCCAGGGTGAAGATAAGGGTTGACGGCAAAAGGGTGAGGATGTCAGAAGAGAATAACGACACGAAACTGTATCTGCTGCCTGTCACATCCGACAGCCATGAAGTGAAGGTACGGCTGAAACACCGGAGGAATACCGGGAGATTTCAGGCAGGTGCCTAGTTGAACGGGGTGACGGCCGGGCCAAGAGCCCGGCCGCGTACCCCGCGGGTTTATGAAAAGTCAGGATGTGATACCAGGCATGTGTCGGATATAGAGATTGTTATGAATATTGTGAAGTTGGCAGGTGGCGGAATCTTAAATTTATTGGCAACAGAAAGGCTGTTTCTGTCGGTTTTTCTTTTGGCAGCGTTTTCCTTTGTGTCATGCAGTGAGAAACCTGATGCGGAGGCGAGCCTTATCATTTCTTCCACGGAGATCATTGTGCAAGCCTCAGGAGGGGAGATTGCAGTCCGGATAACATCTGACATGAAGTGGAGCATAATATCAATAGACCAGTTATGGGTTGACGCATCCATTCTGGCCGGTGTACCCGGCGTTCCTGTGACGGTAAAATTCACCTTTGAGGAGAACCCCGGCTCCACGGCACGCAAGGCTGTTGTGACAGTCGTCTCCGGTGCTGCCAGGGGCACTATCACAATAACCCAGCAGGCCGGGTTTGACCCATCCTCCATCGACGTCAGCAAGATATATATCTCCCGGGAGATGAGGGACATGGATCTTTTTAACAGCGCAAGTACATGGTACTTCGGACGCAGCAGACAGTCGGAGCATTTTATCGTCTTCTGGGGCAAGCAATATGACGAGTACGGGTTTGTGACTCCTTCGACATACCCAAACCAGGCCTACAGGGCAGACATTGATGATCTCCTGGCCAGGGCGGAACAGTTCTGGAGTATGAATGTCAATACCCTTAAGTTTGTTAATCCCGGCAGCTCGAAGACTGACCGTTACAAGATGATGATCTTTCTTCTTTACCAGACTGACTGGCTGGCCACGGGAGCAGGTTATGACAACACAATCGGCGCCCTCTGGGTCAGTCCTTCTACGTGTCAGCCGGTGGGGTCGACCATAGCCCATGAGATAGGCCACAGTTTCCAGTACCAGGTATACTGCGATTACGGAGGCAACTCAGGCTGGCGCTATGGTTTCGGCGGCAGCGGCGGCAACGGCTACTGGGAGCAGTGTGCCCAATGGCAGGCGTACCAGAGCTACCCTGATGAAGCCTTCAACTCATACAACTTCAATGTTTACATTGAAAACTGCCACCGTTCCACTTTCCATGAGTGGCAGCGTTATGCCAACTATTTCATCAATTACTACTGGGCCGACAGGCATGGCATTGACTTCATCGGCAGGCTCTGGAAGGAGTCGGGAGCCGATGGCCAGGAAGACCCGGCGCAGGCCTACATGCGTATCACCGGGATAACCCTGGAGCAGTACAATGATGAGCAGTTTGATTATGCCCGGCGGATGGTTACCTGGGATCTTGATGCACTGCGTAACCCCGGCAGCAGCCACATCGGAGCACACAGCTGCAGCCTGAACAAGGCTGCTGACGGCTTCGGACAGATAGCAGCGGAAGACTGCATTGAAAACCACGGTTACAACGTGATCAGGCTCAATGTACCTGATACCGGAACCGAGGTCATCGCCACCTTCGAGGGTATTGCCGGGGCGCCGGGATACCGGTCAATCAACCCGGCGGCAGCAGGCTGGCGCTATGGTTACGTGGCGCTGCTCAGCAACGGAGCCCGGGTTTACAGCAACATGTTCTCGGCATCATCGGGGACAGCTTCATTCACCTGTCCGGCGAATTGCAGCGACCTGTGGTTTGTCGTCAGCGGCGCTCCCAAAACCTACTGGCAGCATGCCTGGGATGAGGATGAGTCGAACGACGAGCAGTGGCCTTATAAGGTTAAGTTTACGGGAGCGGGCATCTACGGTCTCCTTGATTTTACCGAAGCCGACCAGCCGCATGACACCTCGTTCGTTTATAATGTCTCATTCAGGGCTGATGCTACGGGCTACACCGGAACCAGTGTGTCCATTGACGTGGTGAAACTCTGTTACGCGTTTGTCATGACAGCGCCGGAGATAACATTCAATATTGGTCAGCCATCATCAGAAAAAAAGATCAAATTCCACGGCGTCAACAGCAATGGCACCATGGCTTCGTCGTCTACAGCCAACGGTTACGGACACTGGTTCAATGCTGCGGGAGACGTTTGCGCCTTTGTGTCAGGCACCACCGGCGAGAACAGGATCTTCTCCGAGTTCAACGAAACCAGTTTTGTCTTCTCCCTGGGTCAGTATCCCGGCAGGTGTAAACCGGGCGAAACCTACAGGGTAAAGCAGGCCCTGGTCTATTCACCGGAGACCGGCAAAAAATATACAGCCCTCTTTGAATTTAATATAACTATAACACCCTGAGATAGTTAATATGTTTCATGGCAAGCCCGGCAGCTGGGTAAATCTGAAGAGTGGCAAGCCCGGTAACTGGTACATCCGGAACCGGACATGCCCCTCCGCTGGCACATTCAGAACCGGATAGCCGCTCAGCAGGGTAAATCTGAAGAGTGACAGGTCCGGTAACTGGTACATCCGGAACGGACTTGCCGGTCGGCCGGCAAAACATAAACAGTGGAGACGTGGTGCATCATGATGCCACAATGCTGCCGCTGCACCTGACCTGACGGCTCACAACACCTTCGAAAAGCCGGAGGAGGTAAAACCGAAAGCATTCAATGAAGCAAAGGTCAGGAAGAACATTGTGAGCTTAAGGGTGCCGCCTGCCTCAATAATCATCCTCGCTGTTGAATAAAATTACCGGAGTGGTTTCAGACCGAAAAGCGGAAAGTGTATATTTGGGAACAGTTATATGAACAGATAAAATGAAAAGAGAACAGATTTTTTTACTATCCGCAGTTGCAGCAGCTATGCTTGTCATTGGCTCGTGCGGTAACAACAAGGCAAAAGAGATGGTGACAACAGAAAGCTTCGGCTCATTTGAGGGGAAGGATATCTTCCTTTACACGCTTACAAACAAAAACGGTGATCTCATCAGGCTGACAAATTACGGAGCCGCGATTGTTGAGATCAGCGTGCCCGACAGGAACGGAAAGAGGGAGAATATCACCTTCGGATATGATACTTTTGAAGGCTACACCAAGGGTGACCCCTACTTCGGCAAGGTTGTGGGGCAGTATGCCAACCGTATCGCAAAAGGCAAATTCATGCTTGACGGCGTTGACTATACCCTTGCAATCAACAATGAACCCAACTCGCTTCACGGAGGCTCCACAGGCTGGCACAGCCGGGCATGGGATGCAGAGGTGCTCAAGGGAACCGACTTCCCGGCTGTTAAGTTCACCTATCACAAGCCTGACATGGAAGAGGGCTATCCGGGAAATGTGGTTGCCGAAGTCGTTTACACCTGGACCGATGACAACGAAATCATAATGGATTACAAGGTGACTACCGACAAAAAAACCGTTGTCAACATCACCAACCATGCATATTTCAACCTTCACGGTGCAGGTGTGGGTGACATTCTTGATCATGAGGCAATGATCAGGGCATCGGCCTTCACCCCGGTTGATTCAACGCTTATACCCACCGGTGAGATCAGACCTGTGGAGGGCACCCCGTTTGACTTCCGCACCCCTCACCTGATAGGAGAGAGGATCGGTGAGGAATATGATCAGCTGATACTTGGTGGCGGTTATGACCACAACTATGTGCTTGACAACGTTGAGACCATTGATGCCGAAGTCTATGATCCTTCCACAGGCAGGGTTCTGCAGGTCATCACCGACCAGCCGGGCGTACAGTTTTATACCGGCAACTTCCTTGACGGCACCCAGACCGGTCGCGGAGGTAAGGTTTACAACTACCGTTCCGGCTTCTGCCTCGAGACGCAGCATTTCCCTGACAGCCCCAACCAGCCAACGTTCCCGTCGGTTGTGCTGACACCTAACGAACCGTTCCTGTCAAGCACCACATTCAGGTTCAGTGTAAGATAACTCTCACCTTACAATCATGAAAATAAAGCGCCCCGGCAACAGTGCCGGGGCGCTTTCTGTCTGAACCTGATTAATGCCAGTTCTTTGGATCAAATAAGGTAATTGACATCATGTACCTCAATTTGGGCTGACAATCTGCAATTTGAGTTGTTCCGGGGTTATTGCTGTTCCGGGGTTATAGTTATCTCAGGGTTATAGTTGTTTCAGGGTTATAGTTGTTTCAGGTTATTGTTGTTCCGGGGTTATAGTTGTTTCAGGGTTAGAGTTGTTTCCTTTTCTTTCAGCGGAATTACGTACTGCCCTCGGCTATTGGCTGACAGCGGGCCGGTATTATATTTTCTTGCCGTCTTTTCTTTTCCTGTTGTTGCAACATGCATGTAAGCCTCCGGGGTTATAGCGTCAGCAGCCTCAAACTCAATTTTCACTGCTCCCGTTGCAGTGTTATAAGAAACACTTTTGAAACGCCCGGCATCAAGTGTCAGCCACAACCCCACCGGTGCTATGTAAACTCTTGACCGGGCTGCGGTAGTGAGATCTGTCTTTACCCATTTACCCTTCTCTGTGCAGTTACCGCCGAATGAGAGCCAGCCCAGCTCGTCATTATGGATCAGGTAGGTTGCAGTATTCATTGCATAACCAAGGAATCCGGTACCGTAATCACCCGAGATGCCGTCATTTCTGAGTGTGGAGGGGAAGGAATGGAAAGCGGTAGGTGCAAAACCATCCTGCGTGATATTTGAGATGGCACCCATTACTCCTCCGTAACCAACGCGTAAAAGGTAGAAGTCGGACGGGTATTCGCGGTACTGATTCAGTACGGGGATGGCATTCAGAGCCGAGCCGTAATGGTGTATCATACGTTCAAAGCGCGACAGCTTACCAGCAAACAGGAAGTCCCAGAAACGGCGGGCATTGCCGTTGTAACCCCAGTGAGGCACAGTCGGCATGTATGCCAGTATTGCATTCAGGGTGACAATCGCTTTGTCATCAAGGCCGAAATATTTTGCGCACATGTAGACCTCTTCCTGCCCGGTTGAATCCCAGGGCATCTCACTGCCGAAAGGGTATTTCAGTAGCATCCAGTGGTCGACACGGGCTTTCATGGCCGCTTCCATTTCAGAAGCCATAGTTGTTAATCCTTCCGCCTTAAGATCATTTAAAATGAGAATAAAAATGGAGCCTTCCATCTGCCCGAACTGCGCATAATAAGGCGCCTGCTTTATCATGGCCATGGTAGTATGAAAGGCGTTTTCGAGGTACCACTGCCACTCCTGCTGTGTGACCAGCCCCTTGTAATTGCGTGCCAGTCTGTACATAACCCAGTGAGCGGCGGCTACATGCGGATAGTTGTATGACCGACCGACGGAGTTTGTCTCTTTGGTGTTCCATGAAGGAAAGTTGCCGTTCGGGGCATACCGTATATTCGGGTCATAGGTCCCGGCAGGCATTGAGTCAGGCATATAAAAGAACAGGCTTTTCCTTACGCCGTATTTTTTATCTCCCTCGCTGTACTGAATACCGCCCCAGAGGGTCTGGTTCACAAAGTCTTCAAGCTTTGCCACCTCTGCAAGGTCTGGCATTACAACCTGTTTCATCATAGCCCCCAGCCAGCTTCCGGCGCCACCCTCATCGCTCAGCCCGGCTATCCACACACGCCTGTCCTGTTTCACCTGCTCCTTTTTCTCGTAGTCGTAGGTGATTACAGATGGCGCCCTGCCAAAAGGATCATTTTTGTCATCAAACCACTGCTCGTTGGTCAGGAATTTTCCGTATGAGGCAATAACCTCTTTCTCCGGTGAGATGATCTTATAGCTGATGGTCTGGCTGAGGCCGTCCTCATATTCAACTGTCAGCCTGGCCCTTCCCCAGATACTGCCTTTCAGATCATAGACCTTCCAGCCGTGGTCATTGGTGCCGGCATCATGGATCTCAAAAGCGCCAGCAGGCTCAACATTTAAAGTCCTGACAGCCTTATCATATTTAAGGAAGAGCTTTGCATTGACATCCATGGGAATCACGTAACCCGGGATACCAACAGCCACAGGCCTGTCAGCCTGCTCCAGGGCATCTTCTATCTCCCTGACAGAGCCAGCAATAAGGAACTTAACGCCGTAGCTTCTTGATTCTCCCGGTTCGAGGATTTCAGATGTCGGCTCATTCCACTGTTCAACACCTTTCCAGGCTGTCTCCGCATAAGACTTGCTGTGGACCATCCATTCATGCAATCCTTCAAAGGTGTACCCGCTCGGAAGAGGATCATCAAGTAAAGGCCGGTAAGCTTCAAAAGGAGTCTTACCGAAGGGCACCACAACCAGCACCTTTCCCTTTCCGTCAAGACGGATAACCTGCAGATATCCGGCATCTGACCCTATGTAAGGATCAAAGAATACGTTTTCAGCATGGGCCCGTTCAAGTGATTTGCCGTTAAAGTTATTGTTGAAAACCATGGGTATCCCGAGCGCACCTATCTCCACGGGCTGTGCCGATTTGTTGGTGATCTCAAAGCGCATTACCAGATAGTCGCCATCCTTCTCCCAGTACCTTATTATCCTTGTCGGTATCTCTGCCGGCAGCGTCTTTGCAAGGTCAGCGGCAGAAAGTACATCCGGGTCATCCGATTTGAGGGGCTCAATATCAACCCTTGCTTTTGAGGTTGAATAATATGTCCACCTTGTATCATTGCCGCTGCGCAGGCCCAGGGTGATGTCACCCAGGTGGTAAAAGCCGTTTTTGTCACGCTCCTTCAGCCTGTCGCCGGGGGTGAAATCAAATGGACTGTCATCATTTGTTTTTAATGATGCCACTGTCTGTGTTGAGTTCAGCAGAACCAGCTGAAACAAGGGAGTTTTATACTCTGCGGTGCCTTTTTCAATTCCGAGGGTAGGTGAACCCGGATCACGCCTGTTGCCACGCTGCCGGGCAACAAGATCTGAAGGCGACCAGATGGCCAGAAACAGTAATGCTGCTGAAATTGAACAAATAACCTTTTTCATGCCATGTTTTTTTTAATGGTTACAGGACTGGAATTCTCATGATCCAACTGGTTATATTTAAATGCCTTAATAAAGTGTCTAATATACACTATTTTGAAATAAAAATCCTCACTAAAGTTAAAAATGTTGAGATGCAATAAATGAGAAGGCAGCTCATGCTTTTCGCCGGTTCCGGATTTTTGATTAACTTGACACCTGTGTAAACAGTTATTTCAAAATGCAATTATTCAAAGTTTTTAACAGCAAGGACATAATCAAATCGTCAGCCTGGGCTTTCTTTCTGCTTTCAGCATTATTGACGGTTGCAATGCAGTCAGGTTATTCACAGGGAAGGACAAAGTACAATCCCTACGCAGGGAGCGGGATATATAAAAAGGGATGGATTGATTTCAATAAGAACGGCATGATGGATCCCTATGAAGATCCGGCACTTGATATTGATGTGCGGGTTGAAGACCTGCTGAAACAGATGACAGTGGATGAAAAGACCTGCCAGCTTGCTACCCTTTACGGTTATAAAAAGGTGCTGACTGATTCGCTGCCGACGCCGGGATGGAAAAACAGGGTATGGAAAGATGGCATAGCCAACATAGATGAACAGTTAAATGGTTACAGGTCAGACCTTCTGTCCTGGCCTCCCTCGGTTCATGCAAAGGCAATTAACGAAATACAAAAGTGGTTTATCGAAGAGACAAGGCTCGGCATTCCTGTTGACTTTACAAACGAAGGCATCTATGGCGCATGTTTCACCGGTGCAACCCTCTTCCCGGCCCAGATCGGGGTAGGGTCGACCTGGAATAAATCACTGGTGCGAAAAATTGGTGAGATCACATCAGGACAAAGTAAGGCAGTGGGCTTCACCAATATTTACTCGCCCATTCTGGATGTGGCACGCGATCCGCGCTGGGGACGCGCGGTAGAGTCTTATGGCGAAGATCCTTACCTGGTTTCTCAGATGGGATTGCAGCAAATCATGGGGATACAGAAAGATCATAAGGTGATTTCAACGCCAAAACACTTTGCGGCATACTCTATCCCGATAGGAGGAAGGGACGGGTCAACAAGAACAGACCCTCAGATAGCACCCCATGAAATGATGACCCTCCTGATCGAGCCTTTCAGGGTGGCCTTTACAAAAGGCCATGCGCACGGTACAATGAGTTCTTACAATGATTATGACGGGGTCCCTGTCACCGGCTCTTACTGGTTTCTCACCACCCTTCTCAGGCAACAGTTCGGCTTCAAAGGCTATGTTGTGTCAGACAGCGAAGCCCTTGAATACATGTGGTACAAGCACCGGGTTGCACCCGATTATAAAGATGCGGTAAAACAGGCACTTGAAGCCGGCTTAAACGTAAGAACAACCTTCAGAACTCCTGAATCATACCTGATGCCTTTACGCGAGCTTATAAGCGAAGGCTCTGTGTCAATGGAGCTTATTGATAGCAGGGTGAGAGATGTTCTATGGGTAAAATTCTGGCTCGGTCTTTTTGATAAACCCTATCTTGAAAATCCTGATGAGGCTGACAGGTTGTTTGCTGATCCTGAAAATGAAAAGATATCACGACAGGCGTCTTACGAATCAATTGTTCTGCTGAGGAATAATGATCATTTTCTTCCGCTTAAGAGGGATGAGATAAAGAATATTCTGATTGCCGGACCGAATGCCGATGTTAAAGATCTTTCACTTTCAAGATACGGACCGAAGAAAATTGAGTACAAATCTGTTCTTGAGGCTTTCAGAGACAAGCTTGGGTCGAATGTAAATATCATGTATTCAAAAGGATGTGATATTGTTGATGTCAGCTGGCCCGAGAGTGAGATACTGCCCGCCGAACCCACAGAAGAAGAGATGGCAGGAATAAATGACGCAGTGGAGAAAGCCCTTAAATCGGATGTTGTCATCCTCGTTCTCGGGGAAGACAATGATATAGTCGGAGAGTCAAATTCACGAACTGATCTTGATCTTGCCGGGTTCCAGGAACTGCTGCTTGAAAAAATTTCCGGAACCGGCAAGCCTGTCGTTCTGGTGCTGATGAACGGGAGAGCCATAACAATTAATTGGGCAGACAGGAATTGTCAAGCCATTATCGAAGCATGGTTTCCGGGAAAATACGGAAGCGAGGCCATAGCTGATATAGTATTTGGCGACTATAATCCCGGAGGAAAACTTCCTGTCACTTTCCCCAGATCGGTCGGCCAGATCCCGATGTGCTTTCCCTTTAAACCCGCTGCCCAGGCAGATGCAAGGACCACAGTCAACGGTGTACTCTATCCGTTTGGATTTGGATTGAGCTTCACGACTTTCGAATATTCGAATCTTAAAATTTTTCCCGAAAAGCAGATGGCAGGAGGTAACATTGAAGTAGCTGTGGATGTGAAGAATACGGGAGGTCTGGCAGGTGATGAAGTTGTGCAGCTCTACATTCGCGATGAAGTAAGTTCGGTAATCAGGTTTGAAAAGGAACTGCGGGGATTTGAGCGTATCAGCCTTGCCCCGGGAGAAACAAGGACAGTTAATTTCACTCTGACACCCGAAGAGCTACAGATGCTTGACAGAAACATGAACTGGACCGTCGAGCCGGGCTGGTTCAATGTGATGGTTGGAAGCTCATCGGTGGATATACGCCAGCAGGGCAGTTTCGAAATAATGTCAACGGATCAAATCTCGAAACCATATGACAGGAAACCTATCAGTTCAGGCCTTACATGGTAACGCCCGGGGTGATAGGCGAACAGGGCGCCTAAAGGTCGCCCCCTCACCGCAGAATAATAATCAACTCTACCTTTAATTCCGGGGAAATTATATTCAATATCCGATGAAAAAACTCTCATTAATTATTATTGCATCTGTTGCGATGGTGCTGAGTCTTTCAGCTCAGCGACCTGCATATCTGAACACTGACCTTTCGTTTGAGGAGCGTGTTAATGATCTTGTCAGCCGTATGACGCTTGAAGAAAAGGCGGCGCAGCTGTTATACACCGCCCCGGCCATTCCCCGGCTGGGTGTTCCGGAATACAACTGGTGGAACGAGGCTCTGCACGGCGTCGCCCGTGCCGGTTATGCCACCGTTTTTCCTCAGTCGATCACCATTGCCAACAGCTGGGATGAGGAGCTGATGCTCGACGTTGCCAACGCCATCTCCGATGAAGCCAGGGCCAAACACCATGAGTTCGTCCGCAGGGGCGACCGCTCAATCTATCACGGGCTGACATTCTGGTCGCCCAACATCAATATCTTTCGCGATCCGCGCTGGGGCAGGGGACAGGAGACATACGGCGAGGACCCGTACCTCACCGGCCGCATGGGACTGCGCTTTGTGCAGGGGATGCAGGGCGCCGATCCGAGATATTTCAAGACCATCGCCACGGCCAAGCACTATGCCGTGCACTCCGGTCCCGAGCCTATCAGGCATGAGTTCAATGCGGTGATCAGCGAGCGCGATCTGCGTGAGACCTATCTGCCTGCCTTCCGCACACTCGTTAAGGAGGGCGGCGTATACTCCATAATGGGAGCCTACAACCAGTTTCGCGGACACCCGGCGTGCGCCAGCGAGGAGCTATATGGCATTTTAAGGAACGAGTGGGGGTTTGAGGGTTACATCGTCTCCGACTGCTGGGCTGTATCCGATTTCTATAACTTCCAGGGCTATGCGGCAGGACCGGCAGAGGCGGCGGCCCTGGCACTGAAAGCCGGCACTGACCTGGAGTGCGGGGTCGATTACAGGCATCTGACCGAAGCAGTGAGGAGGGGACTGGCCTCTGAGGAGGATATTGACAGGGCAGTAAAAAGGTTGATGACGGCACGGTTCCGTCTGGGCATGTTTGACCCCGACACCCTTGTGGAGTATGCTCAGATACCTTACCAGGCCAACTGCTCCGATTACAACCGGTCGCTTGCGAGAAGAGCGGCACAGGAGTCGGTTGTGCTGCTGAAGAACAGCAACAACACGCTGCCTCTGAGCCGTGACATAAAGAGGGTGGCTGTCATCGGTCCCAACGCCGCCAGCCATGAGGTGCTTGTAGGTAACTATAACGGGATACCGAAGAACCCGGTGAGTGTTCTTGAAGGCATTAAGGCCAAACTACGGCCTGAGGCTGAGATAATATACGCAGAGGGGAGCGACCTGGCACCGGGAATACATAACCTCACGCCGGTGCCTTCACGTTACTTCCGCACTCCTGACGGGCGCCAGGGAGTTGAGGGGGCCTACTATACCAGCCGTACAATGGAGGGAGAGCCGCTATTCAGACGCACAGACGATATGATAGACTTTTACTGGGACAATGATTCTCCTCACCCGCTCATGCCGGTGAACGATTTCGGCATACACTGGGTGGCGGACCTGGTGCCGCCGGTAACCGGCACTTACTATCTTGGCACCTGGGGCTCATCAGGTTATGATATTCTTCTTGACGGCGACACGCTGCTATCTTATTTTCATGACCATCATGCTGCTGTAAGGGGTGTGCCTGTGGAGTTCAGAGCAGGGGAGAAGTACCGGGTAGAGCTCTTCTACCGCAACCACATCGGTGATGCCGATATGGAGCTGCTCTGGTGCATGCCCCGCGGTGACATGGTTGGCGAGGCAGTGAAGGCAGCCTCGGAGGCTGATGCCGTCATAATGGTCCTGGGACTCTCCCCCCGCCTCGAGGGTGAGGAGATGAGGGTGAAGCTCGAGGGTTTTGATGGGGGCGACCGCACCTCTCTCGCCCTGCCGGTAATCCAGGAAGAGCTGCTGGAGGCTGTGCTGGCCACAGGCAAGCCGGTTGTGGTAATCCTGATGAACGGAGGCCCGGTAGCCTCGCTACAGGCTGAGGAGAAGGCTGCAGCGGTGCTGCTGGCCGGATACCCCGGCGTTGAGGGAGGCAGTGCGGTAGCCGACGTGATATTCGGCGACTATAATCCGGCAGGGCGCCTGCCGGTGACATACTACAGATCCGTTGACCAGCTGCCGCCGTTTGATGAGTATGATATGACCAATCGCACGTACAGGTACTTCACCGGCGAGCCTTTATACCCTTTTGGTTACGGGCTGAGCTATACCACCTTTGGGTACTCTGGTTTTGAGATGCCGGAGAAGTCTGTGGCAGGCAGTGACGTGAGAGTGAAGGTCACCGTCACCAATACCGGAACCATGGCGGGCGATGAGGTTGTGCAACTCTACCTGTCTGATGAGAAGGCCTCCACACCGCGTCCTGTCCGCCAGCTTGCCGGGTTCCGGCGGATCCGCCTGGAACCCGGCAAGAGCCGCGTGGTTGAGTTCGTCATATGGGCAGAGCAGTTCTCGATAATCGATGATAAGGAGGAGAGAGTTATTGAACCCGGATGGTTCACCGTTGCCGTGGGAGGCAAACAGCCCGGCTTCTCCGGTTCGTCAGACCCTCAGTTCACCGGTGTGGCGACGGCTCGCCTGAGGCTGACTGGCAGGGAGGTAAGAATTAAGGAATAAATAAGTTGAGAACTACGGGTGTCTCAGAATGAAAAGCAGTGGAATCAAGACAAACGAATAAATAAATTGAGGACTCCATGTTTTTCATGCTGACATGGAGGGAAATCAGGTCTGATGAGTAAACAATAAGAGGGTTTTGCCGTTAATTGAATGTGACAGCAATTGAAAGAAACCGGAAAAGAACCGGGTGGGTGGTATTGCTCACGGCGGCTACCATGGTGGTGGAGATCATAGCAGGATGGCTTACCGGATCCATGGCGCTGCTGGCCGACGGTATTCACATGGGGTCCCATGTGCTGGCCATAGGCCTAAGCTGGACTGCCTATGTGCTGGTGCAGAGGCTGTCGGCAAAACCCTCCTTTACCGGCAACAAGAATAAGATCCTCACCCTGGCCGGATATACCAGCGGACTCATACTGTTGATTTTTGCAGGCATGATCATTGCCGGGGCTATTGGCCGGTTCGTCAACCCACGCGTCATTGAATACAGGGAAGCCATAATGATAGCTGTCATCGGTCTTGGCGTTAACGTGTTGAGTGCCTTTCTTCTCCATCACGACAATGAGGAGAGGGACAACAATATACGGGCGGCATACATCCATGTGCTTGCGGATGCCGTTACAAGCGTGGCTGCCATCCTTGGCCTGGTGACAGCCATGATCTGGGGTCTTCCTTATGTTGATGCAATAGCTGCCCTCATCAGCTCTGCCGTAATCATCAAATGGTCGGTCGGACTGCTCAGAGACTCAGGACGTGAGCTGATCTCAGAAACAGTATCCTAAAAATTGTTAAATCGTCCGGATCATGAGATAAGTCATCCGGGTGCCATTTTATGGAACATATATTTGCCCTGCCTATTTAGTGTAATTCTTACACTCGGTCTTTTAATGTTTGTTCATACGTTCAAGTTACATTATAAGACATTTTTAGGTTTTAGGGGTTATTATTAACCGTCCCGACTCGTTCGGGACGGTTTTATTATGGGGTCTGTTCTCAATGGTTATCTTTGCCGGAAGAGTTACGGAAGATGTTGCCTGAGAAATTTCTGGAGCGGATAACCGGCCAGCCCTACATTGATTCGGAAGGGCTCACCTCTGCGTTACAGCGGCCGGCAGAGCAGTCGGTGCGTGTCAATCCGCGCAAGTGGCATTGTCCTGTCACCGGCTACGAGAGGGTACCGTGGGAGCCGGACGGCTATTATCTGCCCGGCAAGCCTCTCTTTGCTCCTGATCCGCTATTTCATGCCGGCGTATACTACCCGCAGGAATCGTCGGGCATGTTCACCGGCGAGCTCTTCAGGCAGCTTACGGCAGGCGACAGTGGCCTCCGCGTCCTTGATCTCTGCGGTGCTCCGGGAGGCAAGAGCACACACCTGTCGTCGCTTATCGGTGACGACGGAGTGCTGGTGGCCAACGAGGTAATCGGTTCAAGGGCCGCCGTACTTGCAGAAAACATAACAAAGTGGGGCATGGGCAATACTGTTGTGACGCAGAGCGATCCTTCCCGTTTTGCAGTTCTTAAGGATTTCTTCGATGTCATTGTTGCTGACGCCCCGTGTTCCGGTGAGGGGATGTTCCGTTCCCCCGTTGCGGTGCAGGAGTGGTCTCCGTCGAACGCCATTCTATGCAGTGAGAGGCAGCGCAGGATAGTCATGGAAGCATGGCAGGCGCTCAGACCGGGAGGTATCTTCATATACTCCACGTGCACCTTCAACCCCGCAGAGAATGAACACAACGTATCGTGGCTGGGTGAAAACACCGGCGCGGAGCCGATAGCTGCTGACATCAAGGGTATGGATGGGATCACGGAGATCAGGTACAGGGGTGTGACCGGTTACGGCTTTCACCCCGGCCGGGTCAGGGGCGAGGGTTTCTTCATTGCCGCACTGCGCAAGCGCGAGACCCCCAATAACGAGATCTCCGGTTCCGGGGACCACAGCTTCGGGAGTCGCAACACCGGGAGCCTCAACCCCGGTGGCCGGGAGGACCGGATTCAGGGAAGTCGTGAGAACCGCAAAACCGGCAGCCGCTTTTCGGGTAGCAATATGAGTCGGGATAGCCGTGCCGGTATGCAACCCTCTGCTAAAGCTTATGAGGTAGCGGAGTCACTGGCCTCTTTCGGGCGGGAGAGGCTGACAGTCAGTGATGGCAGGATCATCGCCCTGGCGGCGGATGCCGGACTCATGTCACAGCTCAGCGGATCACTGAACGTCATCAAGTACGGGACGATGATAGGCGATATCAAAAACAGTATTCTGATTCCCGCCCATGACCTGGCAATGTCAGTGAGGCGCATTCCGGGTACTTTTGCTGAACATGACCTCTCCCGCGATGAGGCTCTGGCTTATCTGAGACTGGAACCGATGCGGCCGGAGAGAATGCCGGAAGGAAGGGTGCTGGTCCGATACCGCGGTGTCGCCCTGGGGTTTGTCAATAACCTGGGCAGCAGGGTCAACAACGGATATCCCAGGCAGTGGAGATTGAGGATGGCAGCTCCGCCCGACTACAGGGAAATTTTGTAACAGGATTGTTGTTGAACTAAACTTTCACAATGTTTATTTGTTCTCTCTGAGTGAATAAATATATATTTGAGTAAATAAAAAGCATCAATGAAACTTACATGAGCAGTAACCCGCAACTGGGTTTGATTATAAAAAGAATTCATGCAAGCTCCATTCGACCAATAAAATAAATATCAAATAAACGAATGAAAACTGACATCGAGATTGCACAGAGTGCCAAAATAAAGCCCATAGCAGAGGTAGCAGAAAAGCTGGGTCTCACTGCTGACGACCTTGAACTGTACGGAAAATACAAGGCGAAGCTGCCGCTGACACTGATAGATGAAAAGAGAATTTCCCGCGCCAAACTCATTTTGGTTACCGCCATCACCCCGACACCTGCCGGTGAAGGTAAGACAACCACATCCATAGGTCTGGCCCAGGGTCTTAACCAGATGGGTAAGAAGGCTACCGTGGTTCTGCGCGAACCCTCTCTCGGCCCGGTGTTTGGCATCAAGGGAGGTGCTGCCGGCGGCGGTTACTCACAGGTGATACCGATGGAAGACATCAATCTCCATTTTACGGGGGACCTCTCTGCGGTGGAGAAGGCTCACAACCTGCTCTCTGCGATGGTAGACAATAACATACAGTCGAAGAGCGGTAATCTTGGCATTGATCCCAGGACCATAGCATGGAAGAGGGTGATGGACATGAACGACCGTTCCCTGAGGGACATAGTGGTCGGTCTGGGTGGCACAACCCAGGGGGTGCCCCGGGAGACAGGTTTTGACATCACCGCGGCTTCGGAGGTGATGGCCATACTCTGCCTGGCCACCGGCATTGATGACCTGAAGCAGCGTCTTGGCAACATCTTCATCGGATACACCTACGAGGGTAAGGCGATATATGCCCGTGACCTCAAAGCCCAGGGTGCCATGGCGGCACTGCTCAAGGATGCTCTCAAGCCCAATCTGGTACAGACGCTGGAGGGAACACCGGCCATCATCCACGGCGGACCCTTTGCCAACATAGCGCAGGGCACCAATTCAATACTGGCAACCCGCATGGGCCTATCCATGAGTGATTATGTGGTCACCGAAGCCGGTTTTGCAAGCGAACTGGGCGCTGAGAAATTCTTCAACATCAAGTCGCAGGTCGGAAAGCTCAAAACCAATGCTGTAGTAATTGTCGCCACCATCAGGGCGCTTAAATATCATGGCGGCATGAAGCTGTCGGAGCTGGGGAACGAAAACCCCGATGCTCTCAGCAAGGGATTTGAGAACCTCGACAAGCATATAGAGAACATGCACTACTACGGTTTCCGGCCTGTGGTTGCCGTCAACCGTTTCAGCTCCGATACCGATGCTGAAATTGAGCTTCTGACGAAGTACTGTGAAGAACACAATGTCAGGGTAGCTGTCAATACTGCCTGGGCCGACGGAGGCAAGGGGGCTGTCGAGCTTGCCAAAGCTGTCATCGAGGCTGCCGATTCATGCACCGACTGTTTCACACCCCTTTATGATATGTCATGGAGCATAGAGAAGAAGATCGAAACCATAACCTCGCTAATGTACGGGGCAAGGAATGTGGAGTATACCCTTGAGGCGAAGGATCAGATGAAAAAGATAGGTGAACTGGGGCTTGGCAATCTTGCCGTCTGCATCGCCAAGACCCAGAAGTCGCTCTCCGACGATCAGTCCCTGCGTAACCGCCCCAGGGATTTCACCGTGCGCATCCGGAGGGTAGAGCTCTCCTCAGGTGCAGGATTCGTGGTTCCCATTGCCGGGGCAATAATGCGTATGCCGGGATTGCCCGGAACGCCTTCAGCCGAGAAGATTGACATCGACAGTAACGGACAGATAAGCGGACTATTCTGAAAAAGCCTTTTCCTGACATAACCGCGGCAATAGTTGCCGGAGGCAGGAGCAGGCGCTTCGGTGGCATCAACAAGTCGCTCATAGAGGTTGCCGGAGTGCCCATCATAGATCGCATCATATCTGTTCTGGACCCATTATTCCATGAGATAATTATTGCCGGATGGCCTGAGGGGAGTCCTGCTCCGCAGGGTGTGCGCCTGACGGCTGACAACTTTGCCGGTTTGGGTCCCCTGGCCGGCATCGAGTCAGCCATGAGGGCCTCCGCCACACCGTTGCTGTTCGTCTTCGGCGGTGACATGCCGTGGCTCTCGGAGGGTCTTATCAGGCAACAGGCCCGCAGGATGCTCAGTACGCAGGCAGATATTCTTGTGCCCAGAGTAAACGGACTTGTTGAGCCCATGCACGCCATATACAGGTGCACTATCCATGCAAGGCTGCAGAGCTACCTCCTTTCCGACGGCAGCCCGGCGGTGATCGATTTCTACACCCTTGTCGACACCCGTTACCTGGAGCTGCCCTCCGACGCTGCGACAACAAAGGCCTTTACCAATATCAACAGGCCGGAGGATCTTCCCGGCGGCTGATCTTGTCCGCAGGTTATGCCCGGCAGCTGACTCTGCCCGGAGGATTTGCCCGTCAGCTGACTCTGGCATCAGAATCTCAGCGTCAGCTGACTCTGCCCGGAGGATTTGCCCGTCAGCTGACTCTGGCAGCAGAATCTCAGCGTAAGTTGACTCTGCCCGGCAACAGATTCTTCACGGAGGGATTGGCGTGGTCCTGCCCTCAGTGAAGTAAAAAAGGTATATCAGTATGCCGGCTTCGCGCCTGCTGACCTCTCAAAAGGTCTCGTCACTGTCACGAACAAATATGACTTCACGAACCTCGCGCTCTTCACCGTCAACTGGGAGGTGCTGGCTGACGGTGTACTGCTGAGCTCCGGCAACCTGAACCAGCTTGATCTGGCCCCCGGAGCATCGGCAACCGTGGAGGTGCCTTACGGAACCATAGAACCGGTGCCCGGGACGGATACGAGGTGGCTCACCATTACCGCCGGCGACGGCCGGGGTATACGGGTGGAGGGCGATCCCCTCTTCAGCTTTGCAGCAATGAACTTCCTGCATGACGACTTTGAGTCGCCGGGCAGCCTGGCCGGATACAGGCCTGATGCCAGGCTGGTCAACACCCATATTGACGACGTGAGACCGCGAGATCTGGTGCGTGTCAATATCGACTACAGCCAGATGGGTGTCGGCGGTGATGACTCATGGGGTGCACGTACACATCTGCAATACTGTCTGCGTGATGACAGCTACCTATACTCATTCCGGATCGTGCCTCTCTGGAGGCAGCACGGAGGACGGTGCCGGCATCGTTATCAGTCGGCTGACGGCCTGATTGCGACTTTCAAAACAGTATTCGTGCCGGTAATGATGTTGCTGACCTCATAGTTTACAGGCTCATCAAGGTACCTGCGGTCAGCCTTGATAATCACACTGCTTCTTGCCGGCAGACTTACGGCAGCAGGCGCTCCCTCTGGCCCCCCGGTAAGTTCCATCGGCAGGTCAGAAATGTTTGTCAGTTCAAACCAGATCGACTTGCCGTCGTCACGGAAGGGCTTTCCGGCGGTGACAGCAGCCCGGAAGAACGGAGCAACGTTCTCTTCAAATCCTGCCAGGAAGTCGCCGTACCATACGACCGTTCTGCGTGCAAACATAGCCTCTCTGAGGGATTCCGGGGTTCGCTCCCTGGCAAAGACCAGGGTCATGGGGCGGTGAGAGTACTGTGGTGCGCTGAACTCTTCACTTATGACGCCGTGAACATCACTGTTGCCCATCACCGCCAGCCTGTTGTCGCGGCACATATCCATCACCAGCGGATAAAACTCAACGTCATTGTAATACTCGATCCCGTGCATCCATCCCCTGGCAATCAGCTCCCGGTGAACGTCGTACATGCGTGGTATTCCGTCAGGCTGCTGGCTCTTCCATCCGGGGTGGTTCCACTGAATGAATGCGCCCTGTTCAATGGCAGCCTCAATGACTTGCATGAAGTCATCCTTCACCAGTGAATCGGGTTCGGTGATGAAGAGGGCATTAAGGTGGCCGGGAGGCATGCCGCGGGTTATCTCGGTACCCATGATGAGGATGATGTTATAGTTTGCCGCGGTCGAACGGGCTATCTCCCACGCGGCGTTGTGATCCGTGGGTATGTACTGCCTGTGCGGCTGGTATTCAAGGTGATCAGTTATGGATATTGCATCCAGTCCGTCGCGCCAGGCCTCGCCTATTCTTTGCGTTGGCCATACGTTACCGTCAGAGAAGACAGTGTGCATGTGAAAGTCGCATTTCAGCGTCACATACCCTGGAATATCCGGCATGTTCACTACCCGCCGCTGTGCAGTCAGGTTGAGAGTGACCGTCAGCAGGATTGCGATAAACAAGGTTCTTGTTTTCATTTGTTATCAAGTTTCATTAGATTATTTGATTATTATTTTTTGGTCCAATGGAACTTACATGAAGAGAAATAATCATTTCCTGTTGTGAGTTACTGCTCATGTAAGTTTCATTTATCTGTTATGTCATATTGCCGACTGTTGTCCCGACACTCCGTGTACGGGATTGAGCCTCCGCCTGTTGCGTCGGAGCCTCAAACTGCTGACTGCCGGCTGAAGACTGGCCACTGCCGACTGTTTACTGCCTGCCATTCCCACTGACCTCCCTGCCTCTCAGTATTAGCCTGTCATACAGGTAAAGCATCACGCTGGCAGCGACGGCAATGGCCGCAAACATTATCCACACCCTGGAAGGGTTGTATGTATCCCACAGGTATCGGGTAAGCTGCTGTGCATCCATGCCGAAAAGCTCCTGGGCCCTTGTGTAATAGTCTGTCTGGGTGAATGTTGCAGAGATATCAGGAATGTCAAATCCTCTCTCTTCCACTGCTCTTCGCAGGAGCAGGAGTTTATCGGCAGCCTGTTCGTAAGGTTTGCCGGAGACCCAGCCGGCACCAACGTGTCCCAGTGCTATCGGGAGGAATGCCGTTCCCATGTACAGGGCTTTTCTGTCAGGCGGGGCGATGCCTCCAAGGTACTCCTGTATCTTCGGTGAGGAGGCCATCTCTCCGATGCCGAAGATCAGCACCCCAAGTACTATGAACCAGGGATTGAGGTTGGCAAACATCATACCCAGGCCTATAGCCAGTATGAAGATACCGCTCATGATGCTGTTCAGGGGCCGGAAGCCGGCTGTCACCGACGAGATCACCAGCTGGAACAGAATTATGAAGAAAGAGGCCAGGCTGGAGATGGTAACGGTGGTGATAGTCCCCGGTTCAAGCCCCAGGGTAACCGACATCTTGTCGAGGTTCACCCACGACTCAAGGAACACAGGAAAGGAATAGTAAAGCTGGTTGTAGGCTGTCCAGAAGACACCGATTATCAGCAGGAATAGAAGGTAACGCCAGTCGGTGAGTGTCACCCCGATGTTCCTGAATGCAATGCCTATATTCTGAAGGAAGGTGCTGTCTGTGCCTATCAGTGCCGGCTCCCTGTAAAAGAACATTACGAGCAGGAAGTTCAGAGTCATTACCGCCATCGACATATAGAAAACCATATCCCAGTTATGCTTGTACATCAGGCTGGCCACGAAGGGGCCTATGAAGCCGCCGATATTGACCACCATATAAAATATGCCGAAGCCGAGTGAGGCCGTCTCCCTGTTAGTCACCCTGGCAACTGTTCCCGAGATGATAGGTTTGAACAGAGCCCCGGCGACTGCCAGGAGTATGAACGCTGCGAAGATGGCTCCGAAGGTCTCGAACCGGCTCAGCATTAAAAAGGAGAGTATATATGTCAGAAAGGAGACGATAAGCACCTTCTTATAGCCTATCCTGTCTGCGATGGCGCCGGTTATTACCGGAAGGAGGTACAGAATCATTGATCCCGTGCCCATGATCAATCCTTTCTCCCCGTTGGTGAAGCCGAGTGCACCCGTCTCCTTCGCAGAGGTAAGGTAGATGGCGAAGAACCCGTTGTAGAAGGCGTACCATCCCCACCGTTCGAACAGCTCGATGATGTTGGAAATCCAGAAGAGGCCGGGGAATTTTTTCAGGGTTTGTAAGAAGCTGCTCATACAGATGGTTTTTTGGGTGGGTAAAATAATTAAATAATCTCTAATAGAGGAGGGGTTAACAAAGGTTAACTATGATCCTCATTAAACAGCCAGATGGTGGTCTGTACATGCCTTTGAGAGGCATTGATGATCCTTCAGGTAATTTTTGATGCATAGAAATATGCCTCCTTTTTGTCGGCGTCATCCCAGGTGTACACCTTGCGCCCCCTGTACTGCCCAAGGTGTCCCAGCAGTGCGGCATCGCCTGCACACATTGTTGTGTGAGCCAGGAGCGCGAGGGTCAGCACCCACTGCCACCATGGCGGGACGAAAAACATGACGGCACCCATGGCTGCCGTTATGACCAAAAAGGGAATAAGTGCTACAACCGCAAAGAGGTTCAACCCGGCCACAAAACGGTGTGCGGTGACATAGACAATACCCTGCCGCAGGTCTGCGCCTACCCTGATGTCCCTGGCACCGGCAAGCCTGAAGGGTATCAGGTGCAGCATCTCGTGCAGGGGTACAAGCAGCAGGGGTATCAGGATGAGTCCTGCGACCAGTCCCGTCAGTATCCCCGGGTGTTCAGGAGTGCCTCCTGAACGGGGCCACAGAAAAAGCGTCAGGGCAGCAGAGACGATGGTAACCGTCCAGATCAGCATCATGGGCAGTGTCAGGGTTCTGAGCCCGCTGATGACGAACGGGGCCAGATCATCATAGGGAAGGGTCAGCACCTTCTCGTAAGCAGACCCATCCTCAAGTTCATCTATGGAAGGCTTGTTGTTCATTGACCCCCAAAGATAGCATGTCACTTTAGACAGAGGATGATATAGATCAGATTTATCATGCGATGAAACCTTTGGCATGACAATTGGTTAAATTTGCAGGGAATTATGAAACGGCTGTTCACAATACTGTTAACCCTGACGCTTTACTTGTACTCTTACGGTCAGAAGCCAGGGGTGGTCACGCCTGACAGTGCGGCGTCAGATACTGTTGTGAAACTGCTGCATGTTCTGAAATCAGCAACCTTTGACGGTCAAACCTATCCGCTGGTGGAGCTTGACGAGATCACCGTCATAGCTGAGGCTCCGCGTGAGGTTCGATTCAACTACAGGAAACATGCCCGGCTTGTCTACAACGTGCGCCGCGTCTACCCCTATGCGCTGATTGTCAGGGAGGAGTTCGCTCGTATTAACAGCACACTTGAGATGCTGCCTGATGAGCGGGCCAGGGACAACTTCCTCAAACAGTATGAGAAGGATCTTTTCAAGACATATGAGGGTGACATCAGGCAGCTTACCTTCACCCAGGGAAAGATACTGATCAAGCTGATTGACCGTGAGACACAGGCCACCTCATACGAACTTATAAGAGACTACCGCGGCAAGTTTGCCGCTACCTTCTGGCAGAGCATAGCACGCATCTTCGGTTCAGACCTGAGGGCCAGTTATGAACCAGCCGGCGATGATTATCTTATTGAGCTTATAGTGAGAGACATAGAAGCCGGCAAGCTCTGAACAGCCGCCGACTGGGAACACTATCTTTTTGAGCTTGTCGGTTTAGCAAAAAAGCCGGGAAGTTCTGATCAACCCCTGTCTGCCAGTTCCATTAACGCTTTCACAACCTCCTCTGCATCGCGGGCAATGTCTGAGACTGTTGCGTCGAGCATGTAGCAGGGAGCAGTAACGATGAGGTTTTTGCTGTCTACTGACACCTCACCGTGGGCTTTGGGCTCATGTCTTGCCCCGAGTTCAGCCAGATGTGCAGCTGTTGTCGCGTCATTTCCTATGGTAACGGTCACATCGCCCAGCACTCTTGCTATCAGCACCGGGGAGATACATAGTGCTCCTATCGGTTTGTGTGCTTTGTGAGTTGTGAGGATGGCCTCTTCCACCACCCTGTCGACACTGCATTCAGGGCCGTCGAAGGCATAGGTGCAGAGGTTCTTTGCCACGCCCAATCCTCCCGGGAAGATAAGGGCGTCAAAATCCGCTGCCCTGTATTCTGTCAGGGCCTTTATCTTTCCCCTGGCTATCCGGGCAGCTTCTGTAAGGACATTGCGCGACTCCTGCATTACCTCGCCGGTGATATGGTTGATGACGTGATGCTGCATCACGTTGGGGGCAAAGAGCTGGTATGAACATCCGTATTGGTCGAGTGCATACAATGTCATGACCGTCTCATGTATCTCTGCTCCGTCGAAGACACCGCATCCTGAGATAACTACTGCTGTTTTCATAATATAAATATTTTATAGTATACAAACTTACTAAAAACACCCGATTTTCCACAGGCGTAATAATGCAAGGTCATTTCACGGATCCACGGTGAAAAATTGGAAATAGGGGCGGAGAATCTTCCCTGACCTCTGAATGGGTTGTTTCAGAAGACCATTAAATGAGCTTCCCGAACAAAAAAAATATACATCGACTTTCATTTACGGATAAAATAATTACTTTTGAGGTTGCATAAAGGCAAGGGAGGCATCGGCCTCGGCAGATTCCTCAGTGTCTTATTGCATTTTTAACCTAAATCTAATTGTTAAACTAAAACTCTTATCCATGAACAGATTAAAACTGTTGATCGCGCTGTTTGTTTTCACGGGTTTCACAGCCCTGATGGCACAGACAGTTACGATTCAAGGTACTGTTACCTCCGCGGATGATGGCATGCCCATCCCCAGTGTTGCGGTGACAGTCAAGGGCACCACGCTGGGTACCCTTACAGCTATGGACGGAAGCTACTCGATTGTGGCGCCGACAAGTGCAACACAGCTGGTCTTCACCTTTGTTGGGATGAAGACGGTCACTGAGACAATCGGCGGCCGGACAACCATCAATGTTGCGATGGAAACCGATATGCTGGGTCTCGATGAAGTGGTTGTCACGGCTCTCGGTATAACAAGGGAGAAAAAGGCTCTGGGTTATGCCGTACAGGAGGTATCCGGAAATGAGCTGGCCAACGCAGAAGAGACCAACATTGTCAATGCACTCCAGGGGAAAGCCGCCGGTGTTCAGATCACCAGGGCTTCGGGAGCCGTTGGATCATCAGCTCAGATACTTATCAGGGGGATCAAGTCCTTTGGCGACAACCAGCCTCTGTGGGTTGTTGACGGAACGCCCATCTCGAACGCCTCGAGTGGTGCAGACCAGTGGTCAGGCGTTGACTACGGTAACAATGCATCGGACCTCGACCCCGAGATCATAGAATCGATCTCAATACTTAAGGGTGCAAACGCTGCCGCACTTTACGGTAGCCGGGCACGTAACGGTGTTGTGCTTGTCACAACCAAGAGAGGCAAGGTCGGCAGGATTAAGGTGAGCCTGTCCAACAGCACATCCTTTGACCAGGTAGCATGGCTGCCCACCTATCAGAATGAGTACGGACAGGGTGTGAACGGCAGTGAGTATATCTGGAGAATTCGCAGTAATACTGCAGGTTCGGTTTACGAAGGAATGAGCTACCAGGATTATGCACATGCCTATTCATTCCGTTATGTCAACGGTATGGGTGGCGGACGTGCCGACGGTACTGACGAATCATGGGGACCGAGGCTTGATGCAGGCCTGAAGCTGAACCAATTCTTTGCACCCTACGATCCCTCACTCACTCTCGCTGAGAACCTTGCACAGACTGCTGCTCCGTGGGTTTCACACCCCAACAACGTCAGGGACTTCTTCCAGACAGGCATCACGGCATCATCGAGCGTCTCCGTGGAAGGCGGTACTGAAAACATGACTGCCCGCATGACCTATTCAAATGTGATAGAAAACGGTACCATACCCAATACTGACCAGAAGAGGAACCAGATCAACCTCAGCACGGTGATGAACCTCAGTGATAAACTGAAGGTCGATGTCGCCCTCAACTATGCCAATACCAGCAACGACAACCTCCCGGGACAGGGTTATGATGTTCAGAACATCATGCAGTCGATAGGAGGATGGTTCGGTCGTCAGGTTGATATGAAGCTCCTGGAGGAGAACTGGGATACCTTCTTTGACAACGGTATGCCCTACAACTGGAACAGCAACTATCACAACAACCCCTACTGGACGGTTTACAAGAATACCACCAGCCGTAACAGGGAAAGAGTTTTCGGAAACGCAACCGCCACATATCAGCTGACTGACTGGCTGAATGTTGTTGCCCGTTATGGTATGGACTACTACACAGAGTTCCGCAAGCATGTGACCTATGAGGGTTCAAACGATGCCCCCTTCGGAACGGGAGGTTACTTCAACCAGAACAACCGCGATAACCGAGAAACCAATGCCGACATCTTCCTTAACTTCCAGAAGGATTTCGGAGCTCTCTTCCAGGTCTCCGGAAACGTGGGAGGATCATTCAGGAATGTGAAGTACAACTATATGTCACTCAGTGCCGCCGAACTTACGGTACCTAACTTTTTTGACATCTCCAACGTCAACGGAAGTCCCGGCACTGACATGTACAGATCAGAATATGAGCAGAACAGTGTATTCGGGTCACTGAACCTCGGTTATGCCAGCCAGCTTTATCTCGACTTCACGGCTCGTAATGACTGGAGTTCAACCCTGCCAAAAGAGGCATGGAGCTACTTTTATCCCTCAGCATCACTGGGCTGGATCTTTACTGAGACATTCGGTTTAACCGATACTCCTTTCTCATTCGGTAAGTTGCGTGCCAGCTGGGCAAAGGTGGGTAGTGACACCGATCCCTACAGCCTTACCGCGGCCTACAGTGCAGTGACTCCCTCATATGACGGCAATACCCAGTTCGCATACCCGAACCAGCTTCCGCCCATCGGACTCAAGCCTGAGTTCACAACATCACTTGAGTTTGGTCTTGAAGCCAAGTTCCTGGATAACAGGATTGGATTTGATGTAGCCTACTTCAACAACCTCACCAACAACCAGATCATCACTGCTGACATCTCAGGTTCATCAGGCTTTACAACCATGAAGATCAATGCCGGTGAAATCGAGTCGAACGGTGTTGAGGTGCAGGCTTACGGTGAAATCATCAGGACCAAGGACTTCTCCTGGATAGCAACAGTCAACTGGTCGAAGCAGAAGACTGTGGTCAATTCACTTGCAGAGGGTGTGACAAGTCTTGTACTCAATAGTTCATGGTCTCCCACAACGATAGAAGCAAGACCCGGTGAACCCTTCGGACAGATCTACGGTATCGCCTATCAGAGGGATGAGGATGGCAATAAGCTTCTTGACGGAGGCTATGAAATTCCTACCGATGCTCCTGTTGTTTGCGGTAACACTCTTCCCGACTGGCTGGGAAGTATCAACAACAGCTTCCGCTACAAGCAGTTCACCGGTAATGTGCTTATTGACGCCAAGTGGGGCGGAGACATCTATTCTGTGACCAAATGGTTCGGCGACTACGCCGGTGTCACCCAGACTTCCGTCGAGGGAGGTATCCGTGAGAACGGAATGATAGTGGAAGGTATTGACATCAATACCAACCAGCCCAACACAGTCAGGGTTTCTGCTCAGTCCTACTTTAGCAACTACTGGGGTTACACAGAGCCTGGAGTCATTGACGGCTCATATATCAAGCTCCGTGAGATCAACCTCGGTTATGACCTGAGGTTCAAAAACATGATGGTCAGCAATCTTAATATTGGACTCTACGCAAGAAACGTTGCTGTTCTCTATCTGCATTCCAGCAATGATATCAGGATTGATCCTGAAACCGGTTACGGAACAGGAACCACAGCTCTCGGTATCGAGCAGTATCAGCTGCCTCCGGTTCGCAGTATGGGGTTCAAGTTGAGAGTGGACTTTTAATTTAAACCCTAAAAAGAAATGAAAATGAAAAAGATAAAATTTCTTGGAGTAATCTTCATCTCTATGCTGATACTTGGTAGTTGTACCAAGGGTTGGGAAGAGATGAATGTTGACCCGAACAGCCCGACTGATGTTCCGGCTGCCAATATCCTCACCTACGTGGAGAGAGCCATGTCAAACACCTTCTTTGATGTATGGTGGACAGGCAACAATACTTCATCATATGCCAACCACATAGCTAAAATCCAGTATATCGACGAGAACCGCTATGCTGAGCGTGACGGTATCATCGCCAGGTGGAATACTCTTCTGACCTATGTGGTTGAGCTGGACAAGATAATTGAGAAGGCCCAGGAGCAGGAGAACCCATCCATGGAGGCTGTTGCCATGATTCTCAAAGCCCAGATATTCCATGTTATGACTGACACCTGGAAGGCAGTTCCTTATTCCGAAGCTGCCCAGGGTGAGGCCGGCATTCTGCAGCCCAACTATGATTCACAGGAGACAGTCTACCAGGGTATTCTTGCAGACCTGAAAGCTGCCAACAGCAAACTGATGGAAGGCGGAGATATTACCGGTGATGTGCTCAACGGTAATGACAACATGCTCTGGAGAAAATATGCCAACTCACTCCGCATGAGGATAGCAATCAGACTGTCGAGTGCCGATGCTGCAGCTGCCAGGACAGTGCTCACTGAGATTCTCGGTAATGCCACCACCTATCCGATACTCGCCTCAAATGATGACCTCATCGGGTTTGACTGGGTGGGTATCAGCCCCTATTATGAGCCCTGGTATTCAGACAAAATCTCCCCCAGGGATGACCATGGCATGTGCAAAACCTTCATCGATGCACTCTTGGCAACTGATGATCCCAGGCTCAGTGAGTTTGCTCATCCTGCAGAGCTTGACGAGGTTTACAGGGGACTTCCTGCAGGTATCAGCGAGGGTGAGGAAGGTTTTGAGCTCGGCTCAATCAGCAGGCTTGGCACGAGATATCGTGATCTGCCCAATGGCATAACCTATTATATGCGCTATGCCGAGGTGGAGTTTATCAAGGCTGAAGCCTATATACGTGCTGACCTGCTTAATGACCTGACACTGGCAAAAGCTGCATATGAAGCAGGGATCGCTGCCTCATGCACGGAGCACGGAGTCTCGACCGGCAATATCAACACCTACATGGCAGACGATAACGTTGCATGGGATGCTGTCGGATCATGGGGCTACTCCAACCAGCAGAAGATCGCTTACCAGAAATGGGTATCGCTCTTCAAGCAGGGTCATGAAGCATGGGCTGAGACACGCAGAACGGACATTCCACGACTTTCTGCTGCCTCCGGTTCAGTTTTTTCAGGTCATAACCGCCCGCCTTTCCGCTGGCCCTACCCGACATCAGAGTATACCCTCAATGAGGCTGTTGTTAAGTCGTTTGACGGCAATATCACTGACAGGTTCTGGGGTGAACAGATGATCTGGGATAAGCGTACCGGAGTTAACTAACAGTTAGATTCCGATAAAATCCTGAGGGAGTTCTGGTTGTCAGAGCTCCCTCTGTTTTTTGGATCTTACCTTTTTCGCCAGCCCATCTATAATTATTAACTTTAAAAAAACTCAGGGCAACGGGCATGATTTCTCTTTTTCTGCCTGATATCGGGAGTTTTTAACTAAGTTTGAGGGATAAAGCCATTGTAATGAACAAGATCAATTTCAGTACCGTAAGAAATACAGTAATAATTGCGTTAATTGCCGTCTCACCTTTTTTCACCACTCCTCTTGTGGCGCAGTCCGAGTGTAAGGTGTTGCTGTCCGCGCTTGCAGGTACCTACACCGGAGAGTGCAAAAAGGGTCTTGCTGACGGTGAGGGTGAAGCCATTGGCACTGACAGTTACAGGGGCAGCTTCAGGAAGGGGCTTCCTGACGGTGAGGGTACATACACCTGGGCAACCGGAGAGGTTTACAGGGGCCAGTGGAAGAAAGGATTGAGGGAAGGACAGGGCACTTTCACATTCAGGTTCAACGACAGGGATTCCGTGCAGGCGGGATACTGGAAGGAGGACCATTATCTCGGCCCCGAACTGATTGCTCCCTATAAGGTTAACTACAGGCTCGGTGTGACGAGAACCTCATTCTTCAGTCAGGGAGGCCCTGACAGCTTCGTGTCGTTCAAGTTCAGCCGGTCAGGCTCCTCATCATACAGCATAGACGGTCTGCTGATGCAAGGCAGCTCGGGTACGGAAAGCGTCACGACAGCCTTCACCGGATTTCAGAATGTCTCTTTCCCCTTTGAGGGCAAGGTACAGTTTAAGGCTCCCAATATATTGAATACCGTTATCAATAACTATGAGGTACGTTTCACAATAAATCAGCCCGGGGAGTGGGTGGTGACAATATACTACTGACCTACAGTCCCCTGCCCCTGATGATGGTGCCCAGGGTGTAGTATATTATCTTCAGGTCAAGGAAGAGGGATACGTTCTCAAGGTACATCAGGTCATACTCCAGTCTCTCGAGCATTGTGTTTATGTCGGAGGCATATCCGAGCTTAACCTGGCCCCAGCATGTGATGCCGGGCTTCACGGCCAGCACCCTGTTGTAGTGCGGCACCTGTTCCCTGATCTTTTCAATGTAGTGTCTCCGCTCCGGCCTCGGGCCCACCAGTGACATCTCGCCCCTGAGAACGTTGATGAAGTTGGGTATCTCGTCAAACCTGTGCTTTCTCATGAAGCGTCCGAGGGGTGTGATGCGCTTGTCGCCCCTGACTGCCAGCTGAGGCCCGTCAGCCTCTGCTCCCTCCTCCATCGATCTGAATTTGTATATCATGAAGGGCTGTCCATGGCGGCCGATCCTCTCCTGCCTGAAGATAACGGGACCTTTCCCTGATCTCCTGATAAGGATGGCAAGCAGGGCCATCAGGGGAGAGAGCAGCAGCAGCGCTGTCGCCGCCAGAGAGTAGTCGAGCAGCAGCTTGATCATCTGCTGCCAGTGTGGCATCTCCCGGTAGGAGACTCTCAGCAGGGGGGTGGCATAGATGGGCCCGGCCTCCACGTGACCGGCGATGACCTGTCGCATTGAGGGCACTGCCTTGACAAGCACATCGCGGAAACAGATGCTGTTCACCAGGCTCTCCACCTTCTCATACTCGTTTTCTTCAAGCGCCAGGATGACCTCATCAATTTCATGCTTCTCAATTATCTCCACAATATCTTCCTCCCTGCCAAGCCACGGCACCCTGCCGGCCAGCGGCTGACCCTCCGAACCGTCGACGCTGATATAACCGGCAAGAAGATTTCCTGCCGGCATCTTTTCACCTGTTATATCGCTGATCAGCCTGGCTGCCTTGCCGTTGCTGCCTGCTATCAGTGTGCGGAATCCGGCCTCACGCCTGTGTATCTTACCTGAGACATGCGATGTGATAGCGAACCGGGGAAGCCATGTCAGCAGGAACTCCAGGGAGAAGAGCACCAGGAATGACCTGTAATAGGTGGAATAGTCTCCCACGGCATCGTCGAGCACCAGCACAAAGAAGAGGATGACCACTGCCGTCAGGGTGATGACCAGCGATTTGCCGAATTCAAGCAGCCGGGAGCGCCTGAGCGGTTCGGAATAGAATCCGGCCATGGCAAACACAAAAAGAAAAAAAAGGGGAATGAGAAATATCCCCAGGTAGAATTTATTGCCCAGCTCCATCCGGAAGTATTCGCCGTATAATCTTGTCTCAATGAAATATTTTCGAAAAAGGTAAAAAAGACCCCAGGCGATGGCTGATCCGGTGAAGTCAGAGAGAATATAGGCGAGTCTTATTCTGCGGGCAAATTTTTTCATCAGGTGAGGCAAGCGATATGCAAAGATATCTGTTATTTTTAGACCAAAATCATTCAGCAGTGATAGAAGAGTCGTTTGAGGCCAGGGGTAAAAGAAGGAAGCTGATAGAAGAGTTGCGTTCCAAGGGCATCAGTGATGAGAGGGTGCTGGAGGCCATGAACAGGGTGCCACGTCATATTTTTATGGATGATGCCTTCCTGAAGCATGCCTATCAGGACAAAGCCTTTCCCATTTCAGCAGGGCAGACCATTTCGCAGCCATATACCGTTGCCGTACAGACAATCCTGCTCAATGTCGGTAAGAGGGACAGGGTGCTGGAGATTGGCACCGGGTCGGGATATCAGGCCGCCATATTGGCGGAGCTGGGGGTGAAGGTCTATACCATCGAGAGGCAGCGGGAGCTCCACCGCAAGGCACAGGCTATGCTCAGCAGCATGGGTTACCGGATACACTGTTTCCTCGGCGACGGCTATGAAGGGCAGCCGCAGTACGGACCCTATGACGGAATAATCATCACGGCGGCGACAGCCGAGGTGCCTGAAAAGCTGCTGAAACAGCTGCGCATCGGGGGGCGGCTGGTGGTGCCCCGCGGAGAACGGGATTCACAGGTGATGACGCTCTATACCCGCACGGGCGAAGATGACTGGGAGATCACCACCCACGGATATTTCGTCTTTGTCCCGATGCTGAAGGGCATTGCCAACGGCAACAACAGATAACAGTGTCATGAAGATATACAAAGA